>JQIA01002010.1_pt1 | contig 10898 bp, 8 predicted proteins | sample 811431 | NCBI WGS metagenome assembly JQIA01 (sample SAMN02998118, study PRJNA258478) | marine sediment metagenome | biome: marine; feature: seafloor; material: sediment; isolation source: oil-polluted sediment collected from 3 locations (0.5 km, 0.7 km and 0.9 km)... | place: USA: Gulf of Mexico ... | reverse complement strand
AGTTTTACGGATAACATTAAGATACAACATTAACTTATTTGGATTATCTGCAATATTAATATCAAATAAAACCTTACCAACTTTTACACCTTGTAATGCATCTTTATCATCTAATTGTGCTAATGCATTAATATTTAACACCAGTAACAATATTATTAATAAAAACCTTGGAAAAACCATATTTAGCTCCTTATTTAAGTAACAATTTCAAAAATATTTGTTTCTAAAACTATTTTTAAGAATAACCATCATATGATACACTATTCGATTTGTTCACATAAATTTTAAAACTACATTAAGAACAATTTTATTACAGAATTATTTATTGTTTGCATTAATATAAATATTATTTACAATAATCGTTTGAAAATTTGTTATCATATTAACCTTACTTAAATAAATATGGCAATTGGTAGTTTGAAAACTAACCAAATATATTTTTTGTGATTTTATAATTTAAAGAATTATCTAAAATATAGCCATAAATTCCTATATAACTTATGTCAATTATAGAAAATATATTAGCTTTTATAGTGGCTATCGGTATTTTAGTGACTGTACATGAATTTGGTCATTATTGGGTAGCACGTCGTTTAGGGGTAAAAATTTTACGTTTTTCAGTTGGATTTGGTTATCCACTATGGTCACATTGCTTTGGTAAGGATAAAACTGAATTTATGATAGCCGCTATTCCTTTGGGTGGTTATGTCAAAATGTTAGATGAACGTGAAGATGATGTTGCTCCAGAAGAAGTTCATCGAGCTTTTAATCGACAGTCATTAAAAGTACGTTCTGCTATTGTATTTGCTGGACCTTTATTCAATTTTATCTTTGCAATTATTGTTTATGCAATGATGTACATGATTGGAGTAACTGGAATGAAGGCTTTTGTGGGTGATATTGAACCACAAAGTATAGCTGAAAAATCTGGATTTCAATCTGGTTATCAAATTGTAGCAGTGAATAATAAACCAACTTTGCATTGGGAAAAAATTATTCAAACCACCTTAGAACAAGTTTTAAGTGATAAAAATACTGTAACTTATTCAGTACTTACAGAGCAGAATCGGCAATATGATTTAAAAATAAATTTAACTGGTTTTACAGTTGATGATATTGCTGGTGGTAAATTTTTTAAAAAAATTGGATTTAAACCATATCGTCCACCTCCACCAGCTATGCTTGGAAAAATTATGCCTGATAGCCCGGCCCAACAAGCTGGATTCCAAATTGGGGATATAATTCTGGCGATGGATGGCCAAAAAATTACTGATTGGCATGATTGGGCTGATTATATTAAACAACGTCCTGAACAGAAAATTGCTGTGGAAATTAAACGTAATCAGCAAAATTTAAACCTGACTGTAATTCCTGCAAATGTTGAAGGTAAAGGCAGAGTTGGAGTTTATGGGCCGTCAAGTTATATGTTGCCAGATAAATATCAAGGTTTAGAACAGTATGGTTTAGGTCAAGCACTAGTAGAAGGTACAAAAAAGAGCTGGGAAATAAGTATGTTAACTTTGCGAGTTATGGCAAAAATGTTAACTTTTCAAGTTTCATATGAGCATATAAGTGGTCCAATTACCATTGCTGAATTTGCCGGAAAAACTGCTCAAATTGGAATATCAGCTTTCTTATCATTTTTAGGATTAATTAGTGTTAGTTTGGGAATTCTTAATTTATTGCCAGTGCCTTTATTAGATGGAGGACATTTATTCTTTTATTTAATTGAATTTATTAAGGGTAGCCCTGTAGCCGAAGGTACTGAGTATTTTCTACAACGAATTGGTTTAACATTATTGTTATGCTTAATGGGATTAGCAATTTTTAATGATTTGGAACGTGTATTTAATTAGGTTGTAATATTAATCCAATTAAGGTTATAATTTAGCTAAATAACTATTTTTAATATCAGATAATTAAAATTATTGGTATAATTTATATCTTTAAGTTGATATTTTAGACTTTAACTATATCTCTACTAATCTATTTGATTTAAATAATTTATTTAGTATAAATTTAAGTTCTAATCTAAAATTGCAAGGAGGAAAGTCATGATTAGAAAAACTTTATATTCAATATTGGCTATATTATTAACCGTCACAGCTTATGCTTCTGACGATCGGCAAATGGAAACTGATGATGGTTATATAATTCATTACAATGCATTTAGTACCAATTTTCTAACTGCTGAAGTTGCTCGTACTTATGATATTAAACGTAGTAAAAAAAGAGCAATGCTAAACGTTTCAGTGCGTAAAATTGGCAAAGATAAAGTGGCTCAAACTGAGGCTGCTACTGCTAATATAACAACAAAAGTTACTAATTTTATTGGTCAACAAAAATCTATTGAAATTAGAAAAATTGATGAAGGAAGTGCTATTTATTACATAGCTGATTTCACTATTGCTAATCAAGAAATAATAAAATTCGACCTTCAAGTTACTCCGAGTGATAAAACTCATACAATAAAATTTGAACAACAATTTTTTATAGATTAACTTACTTTTTTAAACAGCTCAACACACAGCAGTCCTTTGGGACTGCTTTTTTATTTTGGGGAGATATTCATGTCAACAATGCCTAATTATAATCGTTTACCAGTAACTTTTACCAAAGGTGAAGGAGCTTGGCTTTGGGATACTCAAGGCAAACGTTATTTAGATGCTTTATCTGGAATAGCTGTTTGCGGACTTGGACATTCTCATCCAGCTGTAACAGCTGCAATTTGTGAACAAGCCGGTCAACTGTTACACACATCTAATATTTATAATATAACTAATCAACAAGAGTTAGCCGAAAAATTAGTTAAAATCACTAATATGGAACGAGCTTTTTTCTGCAATTCAGGAGCTGAAGCTAATGAAGCAGCTCTAAAAATTGCTCGTTTATATGGAAATCAACAAAAATATGAACAACCAGTTGTCATTGTTACTCAAGGTTCTTTTCATGGAAGAACTTTTGCAACTTTATCTGCTACTGGTAATATTAAAGTACAACAAGGATTTGCACCATTAGTAGAAGGATTTGTCAGAGTTCCATATAATGATGTTGCAGCAATAAATAAAATTGCGGAGCAATATTCTCAAGTAGTCGCAATCTTAGTTGAACCAATAACTGGTGAAGGAGGAATATCTATTCCAGATGCTGATTATTTGGTTAAATTACGTAATATATGTGACCAAAATAATTGGTTATTGATGTTGGATGAAATTCAAACTGGTATGGGACGTACTGGTAAATGGTGTGCATTTCAACATACTGATATATTTCCAGATGTCATAACTTTAGCTAAAGGATTAGGTAATGGGTTTCCAATTGGAGCTTGTTTAACTAAAGGTAAAGTTGCTGATATTCTACAGCCTGGAACTCATGGTTCAACTTTTGGTGGAAATCCATTGGCATGTAAAGCTGCATTAGCAGTGATTGATACAATTAAACAAGATAATTTACTAGCACGAGTTCAAGAGCTTAGTGATAGATTTAAGCAAGGATTTACTCAAGCTTTACGCAAAACTGCTGGAGTAAAAGAAGTTAGAATTAAAGGATTAATGATTGGAATTGAACTTGAGCAACCTTGTGGTCAATTAGTAGCTAAGGCTCTTGAACAAAATATACTAATAAACGTTACTGCAGAACGAGTTATTCGTCTTTTACCACCATTAATTGTAACCGATGAGCAAGCCGATGAGATTATTGCAAAGGTTAGCAATTTAGTTCAAGAAGAATTGAGTTAAAAGGAAATATATTTATGGCTGTACGTCATTTTCTATCTTTACTAGATTTATCTAAAAATGAATTAAATACATTAGTTCAACGAGCCATTGAACTTAAAGAACTACAAATAAAAGGTCAGTGTCCACCTTTATTTAAAAATAAAGTTCTAGCTATGGTATTTGAAAAATCATCCACTCGGACTAGAGTTTCTTTTGAAACGGCAATGGCTCAATGTGGTGGAACTGCGATATTTCTATCTCAGAATGATACCCAATTGGGTCGTGGAGAACCAGTTGGTGATATGGCTAGGGTATTATCTCGAATGGTTGATTGTATTATGGTTAGAACTTATGCTCATGATACAATTAAAGCTTTTAGTAAATACTCCAAAGTACCTGTGATCAATGCTTTGACTGATTTCTGTCATCCTTGTCAATTGCTCGCTGATGTGCAAACTTATGTGGAAAATCGTGGTTCTATTCAAGGTAAAAAAGTTGTTTGGGTTGGTGATGGCAACAATATGTGTCATTCATATATAAATGCAGCTTACCAGTTTGATTTTGAATTGGTCATAAGTACGCCAGTTGACTATCAACCTCAAGCAGAACTAATGCAAAAATTTTCCAATCAAATAAGTTTTGTTACTGATCCAGAACAAGCGGTTGTAAATGCTGATTTAATTTCTACTGATGTATGGGCCAGTATGGGACAAGAAGACGAACAACAAGAACGTATGCAAATATTTAAATCTTATCAGGTAAATAATAACTTATTGTCTTTAGCAAAACCTGATGCTTTATTTATGCATTGTTTGCCAGCCCACCGAGGTGAAGAAGTAGCTACTGAAGTAATTGAAGGTCCTCAAAGTGTTGTATGGCAGCAAGCAGAAAACCGTTTACATTCTCAGAAAGCATTATTAGAATTTTTATTTAACAATATATAAAGATTGCAAATAGCTAAATAATATTATAGTATTAACCACCAAGATAATTTCATTCCATATTAAATAGGATAAACATGTCTGAACGTAATTCCACTGACAATCCTTTAACGATTGCTGGTAAAAATTATAACTCGCGTCTACTTGTAGGAACTGGTAAATACAGGGATTTAGAAGAAACTAAACTTGCTATTGAAGCAAGTGGAGCAGAAATAGTTACAGTAGCAATTCGTAGAACTAATATTGGCCAAGATCCTGAAAAACCTAATTTATTAGATGTGATTTCTCCTGATAAATATACTATTTTACCCAATACTGCTGGTTGCTATACAACATCTGATGCAGTACGAACTTGTAGATTAGCACGAGAATTGCTGGATGGACATACACTGGTTAAATTAGAAGTGTTAGGTGATGAAAAAACCTTGTTTCCAGATATCACAGCAACTTTAGAAGCAGCTGAAATATTGGTTAAAGATGGATTTCAGGTAATGGTCTATACTAATGATGACCCAATAATAGCTAAACGATTAGAAGAATTAGGTTGCGTAGCAGTTATGCCGTTAGCTGCTCCAATTGGCTCTGGATTAGGAATTCGTAATCCATTTAATATTGTAAATATTATTGAAAATGCTCATGTGCCAATTTTAGTGGATGCTGGAGTTGGGACTGCTTCTGATGCTGCTGTGGCAATGGAATTAGGTTGCGATGGTGTGTTAATGAATACAGCAATTGCTGCTGCTAAACAACCTTTATTGATGGCCTCAGCAATGAAAAAAGCTATTGAAGCTGGACGGGAAGCATTTTTATCTGGTAGAATGCCTCGAAAAAGTTATGGTAGTGCTTCATCACCATTACAAGGGATGTTTTTTTAATTGGTTGAGAATGATTATATGGATAGCCGATGGCTTTTGTTAAATAGCATTCATTTATTAAATGACTTTTGTGCTGAAATGAAGAGTTTTTCTTTTAAGAGATTAGCTACTTTAAAGTTAAAAGAGTTAATTTTACAAGTGAATGCTGAATCTCAAGAAATAGTCATGGGTATCACATCAGATGAAAACTATCATATACTGCACGAACATTTATTACCAGGTAAAAGATTACATCAGTTACTAAGCATTCATTTTGAAACAGCTCATATTGTCTATGAAATATTAAATCAATCGGTAGAAAATTCAGTACCAGTATTTCTGGAAACAATTGAATTAAAATCTTCAACAACCACTTGTGACTTACGCAATGCTAATTTATTAGGTTCTAGACTAAGAAGAGCATTAAATGTGGCTTTACAAGGACATACTTGTATACTATGGTTGCATACCGATTATGATATTGAACATTTACAATTGCTATGGCAACGTGGTCGAGTAGCTAAATTACTAACAGAACATAACATTAATTGTAGCAACAACTTTGAAGAAAGAATGGTTAAATTATGGAAAAATCGTTCTCCAGAAGAAGGCAAAGGTATTGTTGTTACAATTGAATAAGAATTTATTAGAAAATTAAAATGCCCATTCGTAGTTTTGTTCGGCGTAGCGGACGTATTACTCTTTCTCAACGTAAAGCTATAGATAAATTATGGCCAGTCTATGGAGTTAAAGTTGCTGGCGAATTAGATTTAGATATACTATTTGATCGTAAAGCTGAAAAACATGTAGAAATTGGCTTTGGTAATGGCAATTCATTAATAGATATGGCTACCTCTAATCTTGAACATGATTATTTAGGGATCGATGTTTATACTCCAGGTATTGGTCATCTCTTAATTAAAATTGAAGAAACTCAATTGACCAATATACGAATTATCCATGCTGATGCAGTAGAAATATTAAAAAATAATCTAACTTTAGCTTGTTTAGATACTGTTTATTTATTTTTCCCCGATCCTTGGCCTAAAAAACGTCATCATAAACGTCGTTTAATTCAACCAGATTTTATTAATTTATTAGCTCAACGCATAAAACCTGGTGGTAATTTTCACTTAGCAACTGATTGGGAAAACTATGCCCAACATATGTTATCTGTTTTAGAAGCTAGTTTAGAATTCACTAATCATACTAATGGTTTTTCTCCACGTCCACTTGAGCGTCCTTTAACCAAATTTGAACAACGAGGATTACGTTTGGGACATGAAGTTTGGGACTTATTATATCGTCGTTGTTAAAGCCTATTTATAAAATAGGTTTTAAAATATCTAATGCATATTTTCACAATTTGAATTATATAAATTACTTATATAACCAAACTTGCATTAGAGATAACATCTGTTCGATATCAACTGGTTTAGTTAAATAATCATTTGCTCCAGCTTTTAGACTTTTTTCCCGATCTTCCTTCATTGCCTTAGCGGTTAAAGCTAAAATAGGTAATTTCTTAAATCGTTCTTGATTACGAATAGCATGCATAGCTTCATAACCATCCATAATTGGCATCATTATATCCATCACTACTAAATCTATACCTGGTTCTTTATCCAATTTTATCAGTGCATCTTTACCATTAACAGCCTGATATACTTCAAGTCCTTTCTTTTGTAAAATATTAGCAAGAGCAAAAACATTCCTTGTATCATCGTCAACCAACAATATTTTTTTCCCGCTTAACAAGGATTTTTTATCGTGCAATTTAGAAATGATAGCTTGTTTTTGTCCAGGCAGGTTTTTTATAATCTGATGCAAAAATAATGAAGTTTCATCTAACATCCTTTCATCTGATTTTACTTCTTTTAGCACTACCTTTCCAACACAATTTTTTAATTCCATACATTCTTGAGAGCTGAGTTCTCTACCAGTATAGATAATGATCTCTGGTACTGGAATTGCTCTTTCTTTCAACTTCTTTAAAATATTAAAATCAGCTTTACTAGACAATCCTAATATCATACAATCATAGTCATTGGATTTTAATAAACTAATTACCTTGTCATCAGTATCACCAGTAGTGATTTTTATATCATCACTTGTTAATATTTCTTGTAAATTAATTTGGATATTAGTATTACTTCCTACTATTAAAATTTGCTTTATTTTTTTATCCAACACAGTTTCAATTTTAGTAAAAACTTCATCTAATTGTTTTTCGGTTACTGGCTTAGTTAAAAAACCTATAGCTCCTTTACTAATAAACTCGGAAGAATTATTTTGTGCTGACATTATATGTACTGGAATATGGCGAAGATTAAGATTTTCTTTGAGCTGATTTAACACAAACCAACCATCTGTTTTTGGTAGCATTAAATCTAAAGTGATTGCATCAGGTTTATATTGTTCAGCAAATTTTATCCCAGTTTGACCATCAGCAGCATGTAAACATTTAAAACCTTTTTTATGAGCAAATTGACATAAAATCTTAGCAAAATACAGATCATCTTCTATAATTAAAATAATCCGATCTTTTACCGTAATATTGTTTCGATCATCATCAATATGTGATATTGGCTGTTCATTATTACTACACAAAGTAGATATTTCTTTTAATTCAGGATTAACTTTATATGTAGGCAAATAAAGAGTAAAATTAGATCCTTGACCTTCTATGCTTGTTAATTTAATTTCACCACCTAACAGTTTTGCCAGTTCTTTTGATATAGAAAGTCCTAAACCAGTACCACCATATCTACGTGAAATACTTCCATCAACTTGTTGAAATGCTTCAAATATTTCATGTTGTTTGGCTTTAGGAATGCCAATTCCAGTATCAGTTACAGAAATAGCAATTTGTGAAACAGATGCTGATTGAAAGTTAATAGTAACATTACCTTGTTCAGTAAACTTTAAAGCATTGGATAATAAGTTTTTAAGAATTTGTGATAATCTTTGTACATCTGTTAAAATGAATGCTGGTAAATTTTGTTCTAGATTAACCTTTAATTCTATCTGTTTTTTATCTGCTATTAATTTAAAAGTAGTGGCCAATATAGATGCCATATCAGCCAGTTGAACCTCTTGTATGTCAAGAGTCATTTTACCAGCTTCTATTTTAGATAAATCAAGTATTTCATTGATAAGATTAAGTAAATCCTGACCACCATTGTTTATTATTTTGGCAGATTCGATTTGAGTAGCAGTAAGATTACTTTCTTCATTATCAGCTAAATTTTGTGATAGTATTAACATACTATTTAAAGGAGTTCTCAGTTCATGAGACATATTAGCTAAGAATTCTGATTTGTATCGGCTGGATATTTCTAACTCACTAGCTTTTTGTTCAATTTCTTTTCTAGTTTGTTCTAATGCCAAATTTGCTGTTTGTAATTCATTTTTTCGTCGTCTAAGTTTATCTTCATTAGCCAATAAAGCTTCATTGCTTATTTCCAATTCTACTTGTTGTTTCTTTAAGATACTTTCGTTATCCTCTAAAGCTTTAGTACGTTCTTCCAGTTCTTCGTTAGTTTGTTGTAGTTCTTCTTGTTGAGTTATTAATTCTTCTGCCTGTTCCTGACTGGTTTGTAATAGATCATTCATTTTAGTTCTTGCTTGAGCTGATGCAATGCTAATAGCAATGTTATCCATAATACCAGTTAATAATTCATAGGCTTGATCTGGAAGCTGTTGGAATGTTCCTAGTTCAATCACACCTGTTAGTTCATCTTTATATGTTAATGGAATTAATACAATATTACGTGGTAATGCATCACCAATAGCAGAATTAATTCTAGTATAATTATCTGGAACTTCAGTTACCGAAATAATTTCTCGTTCAAAAGCAGCTTGTCCTACTAATCCTTCGCCAATTTTAATTGAACTATTAATATGCTTGCGATGTTGGAAAGCATAACTAGCAGTAAGTTTTAATTCTTTACTATCTTCTTCATATAAATAAAATACTCCAACTTGTGCTTGTATATATTTAGCTAAAAATGAGATTATATTACGAACTAAAACAATTGTTTCTAAATCTCCACTCATGACTTCATTTAGTTTATTTTGCCCAGATTTAATCCAATTTTGTCGTTGATTATCCTGGGAAATATTGCGTAAAGTTGTAGTCATTTTTTGTAAGGAAATTCCTAATTGGTCCTTATCACTACGAGGAATAATATTATCGCTATAATTATCATCTGCAATCTGATTAGCCTGTTTTACTACATTAGCTAATGTATCTACCATACTATTCAAAGATTTAGCTAATCGGTCTTGTTCTCCTTTTACTTCAATTTTAGTTGAATAATCACCGAGAGCAACTGACTCAGCAAATTTAGAAATATTGCCTAAGGTTATGGTCATTTTTTGTAATGAATAACCCAATTTATCTTTGCTTGACCGAGGGATAATATTAGCAGAATAATAATCACCTATTGCAATTAACTTAGCTTTTTTAGCCATATCAGAAAGAGACTTAACCATGTCATTCATAGAATGTGCTAATTCTCCAATTTCATCTTTACGATAAATTTCAATTTCATTATCCAATTTACCATTTGCAATTTCCCTAACTTTTTTTAGCATTTCACCTAATGGACTAATAATGCTCCAAGTAATAACTAATGCTACTAACATACTGATTAAAAAAGTTATTGCTAGTAAAAATATCATGACAAATATTTTTTTCTGACTATATTTTTGAGCATTCATAAAAAAACTATCAGCTTTTTTACTAGCAAAATTAATCATTACTTGAATTTTCTGTTCCATATTATTAATAGTTCCTTGCTTTTTAATAATAGCTGTAGCTTTTTTAGTTTCTCCAAATTCCATTAAGCGAATAGCTTCATCTAATACTGTTATCCAATCAACAAATGCTTGTCTAGCAGCATGTACATCTTTTTTATCTCCTAAGAATCGTTCTGACACTAGATCAAAAGACTGTAAAATAATTTGTTCATATTTACCAATAGTTGCAGCAATCATTGCTATTTTTTCAGTCTCTTTAGTTGAAATAATATCTTTAACTGCAGAATTCATTGTAATAATATCGGCTCTAATATCTCGAACTGCATTACTTACAGTTAAAGGATGTTGATATATTTTAATAATATTATCAGCTAAATATTGCATTTCTAAAATAGCTGTGACGTTAACCGCTATTGTTAAAGTTAAAACTATTGAAAATCCTAGTCCTAGACGAACTCCAGTTTTTAAGTTTCCTATTTTCATTGTGATTTTTAGTTATTATAGACTTTCAGATTAATAATTTCGTTGTAGAGACAAGGCATGCCTTGTCTCAATGCCATTAAGTTAAGGATTTATACTAAAATTGTCATACCCACGAAAGCATGTCCTCATGAAAATGGGGA
>JQIA01002008.1_pt1 | contig 10911 bp, 8 predicted proteins | sample 811431 | NCBI WGS metagenome assembly JQIA01 (sample SAMN02998118, study PRJNA258478) | marine sediment metagenome | biome: marine; feature: seafloor; material: sediment; isolation source: oil-polluted sediment collected from 3 locations (0.5 km, 0.7 km and 0.9 km)... | place: USA: Gulf of Mexico ... | reverse complement strand
TCTTATGACCCATGGGATTCCCATGAGGACTGGACAGCTCAGTTGGCTGTATCAATGAATCTGTTTGACGGTCTTAAGACAGCGGCAGGGTTGAAAAGCCGAAAACAGGATATTTCAAACGCACATCATGCATTGAAAGAACTTGAAAAAATTTTTAAAACTGAGTTGATGAATATCGTTCTCGACTTTGACGTTGCAGAAAAAAATCTTAAAGCTGCGGATTCAGGTATGGATGAAGCGGAAGAAAATGTCAGAACGACAGAATTGGCCTTTTCCCAAGGAAGAGCAACAACGACAGATGTTTTGAATAGTATCGATTCATTGATCAGAGCAAAGCTGAATGTGATTAATGCCAGAATAGATCTTATTCTGACGGACTTTCGAATAAAACGTATGGTGGAAGACTTCATCTATTAGAGTGACCTTGGTAGAGATGTTTTTGTTTAAGGGGTATGTGGAGTAAAATGAAAGACGATATCGAAAATGATGACTGGGACGAGTTTGCTGATGATGGACCGGAAATGCAGTCCTGCCTTCTGGGAGACCTGATCATTGTAACCAATACCCGTAGCGCCATTGCACTAACAAATAAGGATTATCCCGCAAAATATGGTCTTTACTGTGAAATCAGAACACGGGAATTTTCTTTTCATTTTAACCCGACCGGTGAAATAAGGTATGTGCGCGGGTTGACTCAGGCATGGCCCCATCCCTGGGAATGGCTGAAACGAACCTGGGGAAATGACTGGGTTTATTATACAGTTGGGCTTGATTGGGGGCAGGGTCGGATTAAAGACTGGATGGGAGAAAACTATATTCCCTGCCTCTCCTATGAAAGCAATGCTATTCGGGAAGTAAATCCATACACAGAACCGGGCGTTTCAACGGCATTTTCAGCATGGTCAATGGTTTACTCAACGCTATGTTGTTCATCTCTTGATGCTGTTCCCGAAGAAATTAAAGACTTCCTGACACTTGTCATCCAAAAAAATGAAGACAATGCTCTTATTGAGCAAACCAAAAGACTCCATGATATAATTGGCGGGCGTGTATCAGTATTGCCACCCGACACGCGTCATGTCGACTATGAAGTCATACCATTGAATATTGCTGATGGCTGTCTGTACCGCTGTAAATTCTGTAGTGTGAAGACCGGTAATGTCTTCAAGGCCAGAAAAAGGGAGGCTATTGCACAACAGATAGGCGAACTGAAAAACTTTTATGGCTTCAATCTTCAAAATATAAATGCATTATTTATAGGCGGGCACGATGCACTTGCAGCCGGGGTTGATTTGATTTCTTTTGCTGCAGAAAAAGCTTATGAAGAATTTCAGTTTGAAAACCATATAGGCGGAAAATCATCTGCCTTTTTGTTTGGCAGTGCTAGTTCTTTTCTTAAAACTGATGAAGACGGTTTCAGACGACTGAACGAACTCCCTTATAAAATCTATATCAATTTAGGGTTAGAAACTTTTGATGAGCTGACACTCCAACAGTTGGGGAAACCAATAACCTCTGAAATGGTGAAACAATCACTTCAAAAAATGATTGCCGTCAATGGTGCTTTTTCAAATATCGAAGTGAGTGCAAATTTCCTTCTGGGAACAACTTTTTCAGAGGCACATCATAATTCTCTTATCGAAAATCTTGGTACTCTACCTGAAGGTTCCGGGAAAAGTGGTTGCGTTTATCTCTCACCTCTTGTCGAAACCCAACACCGGGAAGAAGTCCTTCCCATGTTCCACAAAATAAAAAAAGAAAGTGTTCTACCAGCCTTTATTTATTTGATCCAACGGCTGTGACACCCACCCGTGGTTTTTTTAAAGCAAAAAAGGTAATCCGCTACCGGTATTTTTTTTGGAAGTCATACGATTTCCTTATATTAGAACTCTGTCTTGACGCACTTAAGTGTTTTCAGTATAATGACCGCAATTCATTGTTTTACTATAACAGGTATGAATTGAAAAATTAAGAATGCACTTGTTGTTGTGCATCTATAGCATATTTGCAACACTGGGGACTGATCTCATTACCCTGTCTTATCGTTATAATTAAAGATTAAAATTAATATTAATATTGAATTGAATTTTTTAGCAGCTCATTTTGTTATTCAGGAGATTTTATGAAACCTCAAAATATACTCAAGTATTTGGTTCGGTGTTTATTTTTATCAATTCTCTTTGTTTCTTTACTTTCTCTACCGGGAACAGTTATGGGTGCGGGGGAAAAGTTAAGGATGGCCTTCCTGCCCAATATGTCCCAATCTGAGATCCTAAAAAATTTTACACCATTTATTAGAGCTCTTGAAAAAGAGACAGGAATGGCTGTTGAGGTTGTTGTCGGCAAAGATTATAGTGCCGTCATAAATATGCTTTGTTCAAACAGGATTGATATCGGTATGTTGGGTGCTTTCCCACTTGTTGAGGCTCAGGATGAGTGCGGTGTAAAGGTTTTTGTCCGAAATCTTGAGGCCGCGAAAAAGAACGATCCTCCCAAGGAAGCGTATCACAGTATTATCATCACCCGAAAAGATTCAGGTATTAGTTCTCTGAAAGAGATAAGAGACAGAGGCTTTGCGTTCACTGACCCGAAATCGACTTCAGGTTTTCTTCTTCCTATGCTTGCTCTTAAGAAGAGTGGGTTATCGTTGGATAATTTGGGCAAAGTCTCCTATGTCAAAAAACATGAAAATTCGCTGCTTGCTGTTTTTGAGCGACAGGTTGAAGCAGGCGCACTCTCCGAAGATATTTATTTAAGGGGCGAGAATGTCAATGTTGAAGAAATAAAGGTATTGTGGAAGTCTGAACCGGTTTACCACGGCCCCTGGGTAGCTTCAAAGGCTGTAACACCTGAAAAACTTGAGGTTATCAAGGCGGCTTTTTTAAAAATATCAGGCAGTGGTAGTGCAAAATCTATATTCGAAAAATCCTATATTAAAGGGTTTGTTCCGGCAACTGATAAAGATTATGCAATTGCCCGAAAGCTTCTCAAACTTAAGGATTCATTGTGATAAAATAGCAGATCTCTTTATGTTTCAGAACAAACACTATCATCATATGTTGATGATCTCGTAACAAGTATGAGATGGCTATGGAACTTTTTACGACGCCATCAATGTTGCTTTAATCGATTCAGGAACAATTTGCTTATGATAAAAAAACACAGTATACGCTCTAAGCTTATTGCCTCCTTTCTTCTTATGATCCTGTTAACGGTATCACTTTTCACTGCTTACTCCTATGTTTCCGGAAGTAGAATTATTCGGAATGAAGTCTTTAAACGTGGCATCGATGTTACAAAGGTGTTTAGCCAGATGGCAACTCACCATTATTTCAGTATGGATTACATTGCCATTTTGAACAGTGCAAGGGATCTTGTTGATAATAGTGATATTGTTTCAATAATGCTGATGGATAAAAATGGAAATACCATTGTAGATACGGATGGTGTTTCATCATCGGTCGTTGAAATTGACGATTTTTACCGACAGATCCTCAATAAGGATAAAATGGAATACAGGGAGTCGATTATAGGGGGGGATACTATTCTTGAATTCAACAGTCCTGTTTCAATTTTCGATAGAGTCGAGGCGATTGTAATAGTTAGAATTTCCCTGAAGAGAATGCATAGGACTTTGGCTAAACATACGTTGAATCTTGTATTTATTGCAATAGGGCTAATGGCCCTTGCAATAATCCTGGCAATTATCCTTTCCAAACTCTTTAAGCCGATTTCCGTTCTCATAGATGGAACTAATGAGATTATCAATGGAAATCTGGATTTTGAAATGCCGGAGTTATACAATAACGAAATAGGTGAACTGACCAGTAGTTTTGACTTGATGCGGCAACATTTGAAATCGGGCTTTCTAAAACTGGAGAAGAGGAACGAAACAATCCGTCTTCTTAACGAGGGTCTGGAGCAACGGGTTGAAAAGAGAACCGCTCAACTATCAAAGTCTAACACACAGCTTCTTCAGGAAATTTCAGAGAGAGAGGTAGCGGAAGATAAGCTTCGCAGGCTTAGAAACTCTCTGGAAAATATAATAGACTCGATGCCATCCATGCTTGCCGGTCTGGATGATGAAGGACGGGTGACCCAATGGAATCGTGAGGCTGAAAAAATAACCGGCATTGACTTCACAAAGGCGGAAGGGCGGTTGTTGAATGATCTTTTCCCCCAGCTCCCTGTTACTCCTGATTCAATAAAAGAGACAGTCAGGCAAATGAATGTGAAGAAACTTACCATGGTTGAAATAAATATTAAAGATACCCTGCATTATTTTGATGTGACACTCTACCCTTTGGATGAAGAAAGCATCGGTGGTTTGGTGGTAAGGATTGATGACGTAACGGAGAAAAAGAGGGTGGAAGAAATGATGGCTCACTCGGAGAAGATGCTTTCTGTTGGTGGCCTTGCAATCGGAATGGCTCATGAGATCAATAATCCTCTAGCCGGCATTCTCCAAAATATTCAGGTGTTGCGTAACCGGTTAAAAGAAAATTTATCAGCCAATCAACGTGTCGCAAATGCGATAGGTATATCAATAGAGGATGTTGAGGCTTATATTGCAGAGAGAGGGGTCTTTAAAACCATTGAAGCGATTCAGGTATCCGGAGGCCGTATTGCGAGAATTGTGGATAATATCTCCTATTTCAGCCGTGAATATTGTCCTGAAAAAAGAAAGGAAAATATTATTTCACTTATAGATAAAGCTTTTGAGAGTGTCGCAGATGAGTATGATTCGAAAAATCAATACAATTTCAGTGGTATTGAAATCATCAGGGAGTATGATGAAGAGGTGATTGAGGTCGCCTGCGAGCCATCCCTGATTGAACAGGTGGTAATAAGTGTGGTAAGGAATGGAGTACAGGCGATGGCTGCGGAGAAGGACGATAGAAATGTTGTCAAAGTTTCCCGGTTTATTATTCGGGTGCTCCGGGAAGAAGATATGTGCCGCATTGAGATCGAGGACAATGGACCCGGCATGGATGAAAGTATATATAAAAGAATTTTTGAACCCTTTTTTGCAACAAAGGCTGTTGATGTTGGGCCAGGTCTGGGATTATCAATGTCCTATTTTATAGTTACCGAAAGTCATGGAGGAACCTTGAACGTAGAAACATTGCCAGGCAAAGGAGCAAATTTCGTTATCAGGTTGCCATATGATATCAAATAACAGAAGACAAGTTGTTCCTGTCTTTATAAAAAATACTATGCAAAAAAGCTATAATCAATCACCCCACTTTTATTTTGATTTTTTTTCAATCCTCCGGTTGCTGTTAAAAATATTGACGCTTTGTCAAAACAATTGTATTGAGAATCCCTATTGAAAAGTTGCAGATATTAAAATTGGAGTTTGTATGAAGTTATTTGCATAGTTACCCTTTTCTATTCGAAATAATTTTACTTAAACACGGGTTTTAGTATGAAATTGATTTACCTGCTGCTTATCATTGTTGTTGTTTCTGTTTTCCCTTCTACGTCAGATTCTGAAACAATCCAGCGCTTCGGTGAAGGGTTGTCACGCCATAAAGAAATGTATCTGATGCCTGCCACCTGGGCAGATGAATATCAGGCTGATGAGACTGAAGTAGTTTTTCAGCTGAGCGCGAAACAACGATTTTTTAAAACAAATCTCTACTTTGCCTACACGCAAAAATCTTTCTGGCAGGCCTACAATACTGACGACTCATCACCTTTCAGGGAGACGAACTACAATCCTGAAGTTTTTTATCGGTTTGAACCCGGATCATTTGCGTCGTGGGGGTTGGGGAGCAGCGGTTTTGTAAAAGGCCTGGGCGCAGATATCGGTTTCGAACATGAATCAAACGGACAGTCTCTACCATTGTCAAGAAGTTGGAACAGGCTCTATTTTACCCCCGGTTATGCCAATGATAACTTACTGGTTCAGTTGAAACTCAGTTACAGGTTGCCTGAAGATAACAAAGAAAATCCTGAAGAGACTAAAGGAGATGATAACCCGGATATTACTGATTATTACGGGCATGCAGAATTGAACCTCTATCAGCAGTTCTATAAAAGCCATATGGTTCACCTGATGCTTCGGGGCAATGGTGAAACAAAGAAAGGTGCTTTTGAGCTAACCTATAGCTTACCGGGGTTTTCGGGTAATACCTTTTATATGATCAAAGCTTTTCATGGTTATGGTGACAGCCTTGTTGATTACAATCAATCGATATCACGTATTGGTATAGGTGTTATGCTGTCTCGGTAATTTTTGGATATTAAAGAACTGATTTTACTTGATTTTTAGTTTAAGTTGTTCTTTGAAATTTTCAGCCTCATCTCTAAAAAAATCATTCTGTAATTCTTAAACTGCACTAAGTTAATATGAACCTATAATCTTAAAGAGTTGCTTATATTTTTTATAGTTCCCAGGGTGAACCATCATTTAATTCAAAGGTGTATCCCGGCAGCATATCTTCTGCGTCTATTGTTTCATCATATTCCGGGCCATTTTCTGACTCAGGGTCCAGATCGATTGTAACTGTATAGCTCTGTCCGGGGACAAGCCAGTGAATGCTGAATTCTGTTGGGTCGCTTGTGCCTGATTTTGAGACTTCAAGCTGTGTATATGTTTCCACAGTGCCTGGTTCATACAGAGTGACAATCGCATTTTGAGAATCTGTGAAGGAATTGTTTACGATGCTTCCGTGAATTTTTGCGGCACTTGATGTCTGAACTATATGAAGAACCGGCTTTAGTTTATATTTTGGTGTTCCTGAAGTATTGGTGACTACAATTGACTTGCTTAAATCGAAGTCTATGGTGATGTCAATTTCTTCACTGCCTTCTACGTCAATCGTGAAATTTTTATCGGTTTTTAAATTGTTAGATGGAATAGTGAGAGTATGCTCTTCAGTATCATTAAATACAATTGTTGCACTGGTTACCCCAAAGCGTATCTGGGTATACTTTCCCTCCCCAAGTGAAACAGGTGGAATAAAATCTGTTGTGTTACCATCATGGAATTGCAGTAAATCGATTATATAAGGAGTTTCAACCAGTGGCAATGATTCCCAGCCGCCACCTGATTTGTGCACCAGAACTTCATCGAAGGTGACCCATAAGTTGGTCGTTCCCTCTGGCAATAAAGGTTTTGCATCAGTTATAGACATTGATACTGTACCAGAAGAATTGGTGGAGCTGTCTCCACAGGAAAAAATAATCAGCATTGAAACTACTGTTGCAAGTGTTATTGATAATTTAAAAATTTTCATTAAGTTATTACCTCTTTAATGTTGATTCGGGCCAGGCAAATTTTGCTACAAGTCACTATTTAAAAAAATGCCTTCCATAAATTAGTATTACCATAGATTTATAATGAAATGCTATACATATCTCTTACTATTATGGTTATTGATAAATGAAAGAAAAGCTAAAAAAAATTATATCAATAGACGATTCCAGCGTGTTGAGTTGCCCTTTTTCAGGGAAGGGATTTGGCAATCTCTGTAGCACTGTTAACAGCATTAAGAACAGTTTTTAAGCGAAGTTCAACTTCATCTGGATCATCTTTGTCAAGTAATGCAAGCTCGGTGTTGCCCATAATAGCTGTCAGTCTGTTTCTCAGGTCATGTAGCGCCTGTTTCTGATTTTTGTCTATTGCTGTTTGGCGATTTTCTGCATCAGGTTTAAGGCCTTTTTCGCCTGTTTTTTTTATGAAACCGGATGCAAGATCGGTTAACCACCGGCCTAACAATAATTCCAGTTCCTCTCCTCTGAAGGGTTTTCCCATATAGTCAACCATACCCGCTTCGAAACATTTTTTACGGTCTTCAACGGTAATATGGGCGGTCAGGGCGATGATTGGAATTTCAGAAAGATAGCCACGCATCTGCCGGATCTTTTTTGTCGCTTCATAACCATCCATTTCAGGCATCTGGCAGTCCATCAGTATCAAATCAAATTTTTTGATGTGCACTGCTTCAAGAGCTTCTATACCGTTACCGCAGGCCGTTACCTCACATCCGAAATGTTTAAGCAGATTGACAGCGACTTCACTGTTTACTTCATTGTCTTCCACCAACAGTATGACTGGATGACGTTTCCAATTGATTTGGAGATTATTTTCAGATGACGGGTTTGACTGAAGGGGTTCAGTAACCTTTAAATTTAATTTAAACGAGAACGTTGTACCCTTTTCCAAAGAACTTTTGACCTTTATTCTGCCGCCCATTAGTTTGATGATCTTACTCGCAATTGTTAAACCAAGGCCAGTCCCGCCGTAGTTTTGTGAGTCTGATGTGGCTGCCTGATGAAATGGTTCAAAAATGGTTTTGAAATCGTCCTGACGGATTCCTTTCCCGGTATCACTTACAGTAAAAAAAATAGGAATATTTCCTTTATCCTGATCTCCACAGGAAACCGATAGCTTTATCTCACCGGTTTCAGTGAATTTGATGGCGTTGGCCAGCAGATTGTTAAGAACCTGAAGCAGGCGGAATTTATCACATTCAACGGCCGCAGGTAATTTATCGTCCGCGGTGTATGCAAAATTGATCGATTTTGCTGAAGCGATTTCTGAATAGACATCTGACAGATTGTTTAAAACTTCTTTTAAGCTGGTGGGGGAATAATCGATAATCAATTCGTCCGATTCTATTTTGGTAAAATCGAGACCGTCGGATAATACCCGCAGAAGCCATTCTGAGCTTTTTGACAGTAGTGTGGTATAATGTTGCTGGTTCATATCAAGCTGGCTTTGTTTAAGGATATCAATAATACCGATGATACCGTTCAGGGGTGTTCTGATTTCATGGCTCATTGTGGCAAGAAAATTTGATTTTGCCTTGCTGGCGACTTCAGCCTCACTTAAAGCAGTTCTTAAGCTCTTTAATAGTGACGCGACATACAGGGGCAGCACAATAAGTCCCACCAAAAGACCGTAACTGAAATAGTGTGTTGTCTGCCAGAGTTCCGATGTGAATAATACAAAACAGTAACCGGCAAGGCTTATGACCATTGAAAAAAAAAGATAAGGTGATCCAAATCGGAATCCGTTACCAAAAGTTACCCAGAGATAAACGACAAATAATGGTGCTGCCAGGTTTCCATTAATATATAATGCAGCCGTCGTTGAAATGATATCAATACAGCAACCTAAAAGACGGCGGATTTTGTTGATTCTCGGATCGTAAATCAGCCAGGTGAATATAAAAAATGCCCCAATAAAAAAACATGTAATCGTAATGGTTGTGGGTAGAAGGTTACCGGTTATGTTTTTTTGGCCGAACAAAGCAGCAAGAAGATAGGACGCAGCAACTACTCCGACAATCAGTCGGATGATCGCCTGCTTATGTTCAGAATCTTCCCGGTTTTTCAAGGTTGTTAATAAACGCTTTGCCCAGGAAATGTCACTTTTGTTCTTATTGTCAGTCATAGTAAAAGAAAATACCTTATCCATATTGATGTCAAGCGTTCCGCATAAATAATGTTGACACATTTTTTAGGGCAGTTATATACAGTTGTGAATTTATTAATATCAGTACTATACTATAATAAGGGGGCAAGATGAAAGATAAAAACTACTGGGTTGAAAAGCTGTCTCTGGAACCTCACCCTGAAGGTGGATTTTACAGAGAAGTCTACAGATCCGATGAAATTATTTCTGAAACCGCTTTGCCGGATAGATTTTCCGGAGACCGTGTTTTCTCAACGAGTATCTATTTCCTTCTTAACAAAAATGATGTATCCGCTTTTCATCGAATAAAGCAGGATGAAATCTGGCATTTTTATGATGGTTCATCTCTAACTATTCATATTATTACCCCGGAAGGAGCATACTCATCCGTAAAGCTTGGTTTGAATATTGATGAAGATGAATTTCCGCAGATTGTCGTTAAAGCCGGTTGTTATTTTGCCGCAGAAGTTAATAATAAAGAGCACTATACTCTTACAGGCTGTACCGTAGCGCCTGGTTTTGATTTCGCAGATTTTGATATGCCGTCTTTTGAGCAATTGATTGTACTCTTTCCGCAGTACAAGGGTGTTTTCGAGAAGCTTATAATATAAAAAGCCAAAGTGCCCGTCATAAGTGACAGGCACTTTATTACTTGCCTATAAACTGCATGAGATACTGATCCCACCGTAGGTGTTCGTGTCCTGATCCGGGAGAACATCGTCATCCAATGAATCAGTGTGGCTGATATTTGCACTGACACCAATTGTATCTGTAATTGCGTACTCAGCACTTAAAGAGACATTAATATCGTTAAAGCCTTCTTCAGGGCCAGCTGACTGTTCATTACCTGCATAACCTGCTGAGACAGAAAGGCCAACACCTGCTTTTTCATTAATTTCGATTGAATAACCGATGTTGGTACTTACATAAAAATCCTGAAGAAGGTCAACGTCGTAATAATAATCGATGCCTGCTGACAGTCCTTCGATAATGTTAATTGAGGCACTGCAGTATAACTCTGTTGTACTCTCACCACCGTTTGGAAACAGGTATTCAATGATTCCAACTGATAAGTCAAGTTTATCAAATGAATGGCTATAGGCCATGGTGAGGTCGATCTCGGAAAAATTTCCATCATCCAGAGTATTGTCATAATCATCAATATCATAATTACCCCATACATTGACGTTGAAACCACCTTTGGTCACATCAAGAGACGGTTGCGCAACGAAGCCATCATTAAACGTTAAACCTCTCCATACGTATGCGGAGTTTATGTCGAGCCCAAGGGTTGCATCCGCACTAAATGCCGTACCTACAGATGTTAGAATAATTGCCAGACTGATTAATATGGAACCTGTTCTTAAAATTTTTTTCATTTTTTGCATCCTTAAATAATTTAAAAATTAAAGTTGATGGCGTCGTAAAAAGTCCCATCTACTGCGCTTTAGTGTTCAATCAGACTTTTGACGTACAAGATGTAC
>JQIA01001975.1_pt1 | contig 10913 bp, 9 predicted proteins | sample 811431 | NCBI WGS metagenome assembly JQIA01 (sample SAMN02998118, study PRJNA258478) | marine sediment metagenome | biome: marine; feature: seafloor; material: sediment; isolation source: oil-polluted sediment collected from 3 locations (0.5 km, 0.7 km and 0.9 km)... | place: USA: Gulf of Mexico ... | reverse complement strand
CATCTTTCTCCCCTAAACAGACATCTATAAAAACTCAAAAGTGGGGAATGATAAAAAATCAGAATGCTATTTTCTTACAAAACAAACACCTCTAATTAAATCTCTAATATTCAATGCATAACAAAGAATTATCTAATAATTCAACTGACAAGCCTTTCAAAAGATTGTAGTCAAATAATCTTTGCAAAAGTTATAAACATACCCACTTTTTACCACTGATGAAAAATAGTATTCTTCTGCCTCTTATTCAATTAATTACGTTCATTTTTTGTATTTATTTCATTAACAACCGAAACATTTTATTAACAATGACGTAGAATGTGGTAAATAGTGGTAAAATATACATTACTTTTACACTCAAATTATAGCAATTGATGATAAACCTGATAGAAACATACGAAGTTAAAGCCGACTCAAAAGGTCGTGTGATGGTTCCGTCAGGTTTAAAAAAACAACTTCAACCAATTTTAAATGAGGGCTTTGTACTCAAGAGAAGCATTTTTAGAAACTGCCTGGAATTATTTCCAATGAGCGAGTGGAATAAAGAAGCTGAAGGTTTAGGGAAACTAAACCGATTTGTGAAAGAGAATAACGACTTCATTAGAGCTTTTATGGCAGGAGTAAGGATTATTGATATTGATGCTGCAGGAAGAATCCAAATCCCAAAGGACTTGGTGAATTATGCAAACATCAAGAAGAACCTTGTGATCTCTTCAGCCATTAACAGATTGGAAATATGGGATAAAGAAGCTTATGAAGCTACTTTAAACAGTCCTGATGTTGATTTTGGTTCTCTTGCTGAAAAAGTGATGGGCGGAGTTAGCCTTGATAATGAGTAAGTAAAAAGTAATTATGTATCATCTTCCTGTTTTATTGAACGAATGTGTTCAGGGTTTAAATATAAACCCTGATGGTATTTATGTGGATGTCACTTTTGGTGGTGGCGGGCATAGTGCCGAAATTTTAAAATGCCTTCAGGGTGGTCATTTATATGCTTTCGATCAAGATGCAGATGCATTAAGCAATACATTCAATGATGACCGATTTACCCTTATTCATGAGAACTTCCGTCATCTCAAAAACTTCCTTCGCTTACATGGAATTAAACAAGTTGATGGCATATTAGCTGACCTTGGCGTTTCCTCCCACCAGTTCGATACTGCTGAACGAGGATTTAGTACTCGTTTCGAGGGACCATTAGATGGTAGAATGGACCAGAGAGAAGGAGTAACAGCAAGCAGCATTCTTAATACTTATGATGTAGAAGACCTGACTAAAGTCTTCAGACTTTATGGCGAACTAAAGAATGCTTATAAAATTAGTTTAAGAATTGCTGAGTTACGTCAAAACACTCCTTTTTCAACTATCCAGCATTTTAAAGATTCACTTATCGATTTATCACCAAAATATAAAGAAAACAGATTTTTCGCTCAAGTATTCCAAGCACTAAGAATAGAAGTTAACCAAGAGATTGAAGCTTTGAAAGAAATGCTCAATCAATGTTCACAAGTTATAAAACCAGGAGGAAGGCTTGTAGTACTCAGCTATCATTCATTAGAAGATAGACTTGCCAAAAACTTAATAAGAACAGGGAATCTCGAGGGCAAACTTCATAAAGACTTTTACGGAAATATTGAAAATTCATGGAAGGCTATTAATCGCAAACCGATAATAGCTTCAGAAGAAGAAAAAGAGAATAATTCGAGAGCCAGAAGTGCGAAACTAAGAATTGCAGAGATAAAATAATGAATAAGATAAAGGACATAGATAATAATGCTCAAAAGCAGACTAGATCGAAAAAGAATAATAATTTCTTTTTCAGATACATCAAGCCTGTACTTGATGGTAGCATTATCTCTCGTGAAAGAACAGAGAAGAATTTCCCTTTCATCTTCTTTATCATTTTACTCATCATCCTTTTTATCAGCAACACTTTTCACGCTCAAGACACTCAACGAAACATAGACAAAACTAAGAATGAAGTTAAAGCCCTAAGGATTAAATCCATCTATATGAAATCCAGACTTATGGAAAGTACTCGCCCAACAAAAATGGCGGAGATGGTAAAAGGCATGGGTTTAAAAGAATCTGAAGTTCCACCTCAAAAAATCATTGTAAAGCAATAATATGATAAAGAATAATAGCATAAAGACCATTTCAATAAAGAGTATCCTTACATACTTCTTTATGGTTGCTTTTGCCCTAAGTATTATGGGCAGAGTGCTATATATTCAAGTTTATGAAGGCGAAGAACTTCGTAAAATGGGCGTTACAAGAAGCATAGAAGAAAAACAAATTAGCGCCCTACGAGGAAATATTTACAGCTCAAACAATAGTCTTCTAGCAGTAACAATTCCAAAATACGAGATTCGCTTGGACATGGTTTCCAACAAAAGCGATGGCTTTTTTAATGCCAATGTAGATTCTTTAGCATTTAATCTAAGCAAGCTCTTTAAAGACAGATCTTATAACCAGTACAAAAGATTACTTAAAAAAGCGAGAAGCAAAAAGAACTACTACCTACTTGTTAAAAGAAATGTGAGTTATAAGGACCTATTGGAATTAAAAACCTTCCCTATCCTCCGCTTAGGCAGAAACAAAGGTGGCTTAATAGCTATCAAGTCGAATAAAAGAGAACTCCCCTACAAAGGTCTAGCCAAAAGAACTATTGGCATATACAATTATAAAAAAGGAAAATATCTAGTTGGCTTAGAAGGTGCTTTTGACGAAACACTAGAAGGAACTCACGGAACCAGACTCATGCAAAAAATTGATGGCGGAGCATGGATGCCTATCGATCCAGCTAATGAAATCAAACCTCAGAATGGTAATGATCTAATAACCACCGTAGATATAGACATCCAAGATGTTGCTGAAAATGCCCTGATGACTCAAATGCTCAAAGGTAAAGCAGATTATGGTTGCGTAATAGTAATGGAAGTTGCAACCGGAGAAATAAAAGCAATTGCAAATATTGGTGCCGATAAAAACGGACAGTATACCGAAAACTATAATCATGCGATAGGCGCAGCAACCGAGCCAGGCTCTACTTTTAAACTTGCCAGCATGCTTGTTGCTTTAGAGGATGATATCGTAAAATTAAGCGATAGTGTTGACACGCAAAACGGAAGCATTACTTATTATGGAAAAACAATAAGAGACGATCATAAAATTGGTAATGGTATTATTTCAGTAAGAGATATTATTGAGCAGTCTTCAAATGTTGGAATCGCAAGAGTGATTTACGAGAATTACTCATCTCAACCACAAAAATTTATTGATGGATTATACAAGATTGGTCTTCATCAGAAACTAGACATTCCAATAAAAGGAGAAGCTAAGCCTTATATAAAAAACACTTCTGATAAAAGCTGGTCTGGAATCTCTTTAGCATGGATTGCTTACGGATACGAATTATTAATCACCCCTCTTCAGACTCTTACTTTCTATAATGCAATTGCAAATGATGGAAAAATGATGAAGCCCTTATTTGTAAAAGAAATTCGCAGCACAAGGGAATCTATTGAAACTTATGACCCAATAGTTATAAACGAGAGAATTGCTAGCAAAGAAACAATTGAAAAACTTCAAAGCATGCTAGAAGGTGTTGTTTTAAGAGGAACAGCTCAAAACATTAAAAACCCTCATTATAGTATTGCAGGAAAAACTGGAACAGCTCAAATCGCTCAAGGAGTAAAAGGCTATAATAAGAGTAATTATCGCGCTTCATTCTGTGGTTACTTTCCAGCTGATAATCCAAAATACTCTTGCATGGTACTTATTAGCAACCCTAGCAAAGGAAGTATTTACGGAAACGTTGCGGCAGGTACTGTTTTTAAATCAATTTCTGACAGAATATACTCTAGTCATGTTGACATCTCAACTACAGCTCACCATATCACAAATAATACTAGCCCAACAATTTTTTACAAAGCTGGCGCTTCAAGCGATTACCAGAACATCATAAATACAATGGGAATAAATACTGGCATCGACATAGGAAGCGAATATGTCATCTGCTTACCAAAAGGTGATAGCGCTCATTATGCCACTAGAAAAATTACTGAAAACAAAGTCCCAAAACTCATAGGAATGACTGCCAAAGACGCTGTTTACCTATTAGAAGAACTAGGAATGAAGGTTAGAATATTTGGACGCGGATTCGTAAAAGAACAATCTCTTCCAGCCGGAACATTAGCAAAAACAGGTAAATCAATCACTCTTAAACTCTCAGCCAGCTAATGAAATATTTAAATCAAATATTAGGATGCATCATAAGCCAAGAGATTATTGGCAATAGCAATATTGAGATTAACTCTATAGAGTTTGACTCTAGGAAAGTGACAAACAATACCCTTTTTGTTGCAACAAAGGGAACTCAAGTTGATGGCCATAACTATATTAATAATGCTATAGAATTAGGCGCTATTGCAATACTTTGCCAAGACCTACCTTCTGAACTCATTAACGAGGTATGCTATATAAAAGTAAGCGACTCTCAAAATGCTCTAGGCCATATTTCTGCAGCATGGTATAATAATCCTAGCCAAAATTTAAAACTTGTTGGAATTACTGGGACTAATGGCAAAACTACAATTGCTACTTTATTATTCGAGCTTTTCACCAAGCTTGGATATTATTCTGGCCTTATCTCCACAATTGAGAATAAAATTGGAGAAAGAATAATAAAATCTACACATACAACTCCTGATGCTTTAAGCATTAATAAATTAATGAGCGATATGGTTGAAGAAGGCTGCGATTACTGCTTTATGGAAGTAAGTAGCCATGCATTAGATCAAGGAAGAACAGCAGGATTAGATTTTGATGGAGCTATTTTCACAAACTTAAGCCACGATCACTTAGACTATCATATTGATTTTCCATCTTATATAAAAGCAAAGAAAATCTTCTTCGACGGATTGAAAAAAGAGGCATTTGCAATCACTAATCTAGATGATAAGAATGGAATGATCATGCTTCAAAATAGCAAAGCAACAAAATATACATACAGTGTAAAATCAATAGGCAATTTTAAAGCAAGAATTATAGAAAACCAGATTGATGGATTGAATTTAAGCATTGATGGTAATGATGTTTGGTTCAGACTCACTGGAACTTTTAACGCTTATAATTTACTCGCCATTTATGGTGCTGCTACATTATTAGATCAAGACAAGCAAGAAGTACTTAGTGCTTTAAGCAATATCCATTCTGTTAATGGCCGCTTCGATCATATGATTTCTAATACTGGTGTAGTTGCAATTATTGATTACGCACATACTCCAGATGCTTTATTAAATGTATTAAAGACAATTAAGGATATCAAGCAAGCATCTGAAAAACTCATTACTGTAGTAGGTGCAGGTGGAAACAGAGACAAAAGTAAAAGACCAGAAATGGCCAAGATTGCTTCCACTTATAGCGATCAACTTATCCTTACTTCTGACAACCCAAGATTCGAGAAGCCCGAAGCAATCATAGAAGATATGAAAGCAGGACTTAGCGAATCACAAGAACTAGATACACTCGCAATTACTAACCGCGAAGAAGCTATCAAAACTGCATTTAAGATGGCTCAACCAAAGGACTTCATTCTTATTGCTGGCAAAGGCCATGAAACTTACCAGGATATTGACGGAGTGAAGCATCATTTTGATGATAAAGAAGTGATTAACAAACTATTTAAGAAACAATAAGCAAATGTTATATTATTTATTCGAATACCTAAGAGAAGAGTTTCAAATGCCCGGAGCAAATGTTTTCCAATACATTTCCTTTAGAGCAGCTTTGGCTATTATCACCTCTTTACTTATCTCCATGGTTTTTGGGAAAAGCCTTATAGAACAACTAAGAAAAAAACAAGTTGGTGAGAGTATTCGCGATTTAGGCTTAGATGGACAAATGGAGAAAAAAGGTACTCCAACAATGGGTGGTATCATCATCATTGCTTCCATTTTAATCCCCGTTCTTCTCTTTGCAAAAATCAACAACATTTATATCATCCTAATGATTTTCACCACTATATGGATGGGTATCATAGGATTTATTGATGATTATATAAAAGTATTCAGAAAAAACAAAAAAGGATTACGCGGGATATTTAAAGTCATTGGACAGGTTACACTTGGTTTGGTAGTTGGGGCAGTCATGTTCTTCCATCCAGATATTGCAACAAAAAGCACTCTCGAAAGCTCAAGTATTTCTACCGAAACACAAAGTGAATTGGCATCTAAAAGATATGCTATAGACCAGGGAGATTTTGTAACAGAACAAGTTCCATCAACACAAACTACCATACCATTTTTCAAGAATAACACTTTCGATTATGCATCATTAGTTACATGGATTAGCCCTTCTGCAAAAAAGTGGGCTTGGTTAATTTATATCCCTCTTGTAATTCTCATCATCACAGCAGTTAGTAACGGTGCAAACTTAACCGATGGAATAGATGGATTAGCTACTGGTACATCAGCAATAATAGGTGCTACACTAGGAATTTTCGCATGGCTAAGTGGTCACGTAATTTTCGCCAACTACTTAAACATCATGTACATTCCTGAGATAGGAGAACTCACCATTTTCATTAGTGCTTTTGTGGGAGCAACTATTGGGTTCTTATGGTATAACTCCTATCCTGCTCAAGTATTTATGGGCGATACAGGGAGCCTAACATTAGGAGCAATCATAGCTGTATTCGCCATCCTTATTAGAAAAGAATTACTCATCCCGATCCTTTGTGGAATATTTCTCATGGAAAGCCTTTCTGTGATCATGCAAGTAACATGGTTTAAGCATACTAAGAGAAAATATGGTGTAGGGAAACGAATATTCAAAATGTCACCAATACATCATCACTATCAGATTAAAGGTTATTCGGAACCTAAAATCGTATTGCGGTTTTTCATCATCGGAATCATGTTAGCAGTGATCAGTATTGTGACCTTAAAACTAAGATAAATGAAAAAGCTGGTTGTTCTTGGAGCAGGAGAAAGCGGAACCGGAGCAGCCATTTTAGGGCGCCAAAAAAATTACCAAGTGTTGGTAAGCGATTTTGGAACCATAAATAAAGAATACAAAAAAGTTCTTTCAAATAATGAAATACAGTATGAAGAAGGAAAACATACGAAGGAGAAAGTTTTACAAGCCGATTTGGTAGTAAAGAGTCCAGGAATACCAGATGATATTGAATTGATTAAAGAAATCAAAGAAAACAATATACCTATTATTTCTGAGATAGAATTTGCTTACCGATACACCTCAGCTAAAATCATATGCATTAGCGGAAGTAACGGCAAAACAACAACTACCAGTTTAATATTCAGAATCCTAAAAGATTCTGGATTAATTGTGGAATTAGCTGGGAACATTGGTAAAAGCTTCGCTTGGGCAGTTGCTACAACAAATCCAGACATATATGTTTTGGAGATCAGCAGCTTTCAATTAGATGGCATGTTTGAATTTAAAGCCGACATAGCTATCCTAACCAACATCACTCCTGACCACTTGGATCGCTACGAAAACAAGTTCCAAAATTATGTGAACTCAAAATTTCGATTGCTCCAAAACATGGGCCCTTCTGACTACCTCATCTATAATGCTGATGACTCAGTAATTACTACAGAGCTAGGCAAAATAGAAACAAGAACAAATCTTCTTCCCTTTTCAATGCATCAACAATTTGAAAATGAAGGAGCGTACATATCAGACAAGAAAATTATAGTTAAAAACAAAAAGGACGATTTTATCATGACACTAAGAAGTTTAGCATTACAGGGTAAGCATAACACTTACAACACGATGGCAGCTGGAATTGCAGCCAAATTGATGAATATCAGAAATAAAAATCTGAAAGAATCACTAACTGAGTTTCAAGCTCTTCCTCATAGAATGGAGGATGTAGAAACGATAGGGGGAATCCAATATATAAACGATTCTAAAGCTACAAACGTAAACTCAACTTACTTTGCGTTAGATAGTGTAAACAAGCCTATAGTTTGGATTGCAGGGGGAAAAGACAAAGGCAATGATTATAGCTCATTACAAAGTCTAGTGCAGTCGAAAGTAAAAGCAATAGTTTGCCTAGGTTTAAATAACACCGCTATCCATGAAGCTTTCGGAAAGCATATTCCTATTATTATTGACACATTCTCTGCGACCGAAGCAACAGACGTAGCGCAAAGACTAGCTGAAGCAGGTGATGCTGTACTTCTTTCTCCAAGCTGTGCAAGTTTCGATTTATTCGACAGCTACGAAGAGCGAGGAAATAAATTTAAAGAAGCTGTGTATCAATTATAATCGGCAATTATAGAATAGATTAAAATATAGATTAAAATAGAATATTGAAAAAACTGATTCAACATAAAGGCGATAAAACCATTTGGGGAGTATTCTTTATACTCGCACTGGCTTCCTTAGTACTCATCTATAGTGCATCTAGCTATATTGCAGTGAAGCAACATGGCGGTAATAATTTCCACTTTCTAATAAAGCAATTGGTTATTATTATAATAGGATATGTCACTATGATGGCCATGTCAAGAATCAAGTATTCTCATTTTCAATGGGCTAGCAAACTACTGTTTTTTGTAATTGTACCTTTACTTGGATTAACCATGTTATTGGGTACCAATATCAATAATGCTAGTAGATGGCTAACCATACCTTTTATCGGGATTAGTTTTCAGAGTTCAGATTTTGCCAAAATCGTCCTTTTGGCGTTCTTAGCTCGAACCTTAAGCAAATTACCAAGTAAATACGAAATACCTGGAGCTGCAACATCATATATCCTTGTATATGTATTTCTTCCCGCAATACTTGTTTCTGGTCTTATTATCAGAAGTAATTTAAGTACAGCACTATTGGTATTTACTTCTGCATTCTATATGATGTGGATTGGAAGTGTGAAAGTAAAATATTTAATTAGTTTGGTAGGCGCAGGATTAATAATGGTCATGATATTGTTTCTTGTCGCCAAAACAAACCCAAATTTATTTCCTCGTTTCGATACTTGGGTAAGTAGAATTGAAAATTTTAAAGGAGAAGATAGAGATGCAAACTACCAAGTTACACAGGCAAAGATAGCCATTGCTTCTAATCCTCTCTTCGGAACTTTACCAGGCAAAAGTAGTCAGCGAGCTTTTTTACCCTCTGCTCATGCCGACTTTATTTACGCCATAATTATTGAAGAATACGGAACCTTTATAGGCTTTATATTCATATTCCTCTATCTAATTCTCCTTTATAGGGGAATGCAAATAGCCAAAAAAAGCGAAACAAGATTCGGCTCTGTATTAGCATTGGGCCTTATGTTTAGTATTGTTTTTCAGGCAATGATAAATATGGGAGTAGCAGTTAACTTATTACCAGTTACAGGACAGCCCCTACCCCTATTAAGTCTAGGGGGTACCAGCTTTATTTTTACAAGTATGGCCTTAGGAATGATTCAAAGTATAAGCGTTGGGCTAAATGAAAAGGAAGAAGAATTGGAGGCAGTAGAATAATATTATGAAAGGCAAAAATCATATAAGAGTTATTATTAGTGGCGGTGGAACTGGAGGTCATATATTTCCAGCATTAGCTATAGCAAAAGCTATACAAGCCATTATACCTTCAACAGAATTCTTGTTTGTGGGAGCTAAAGGTAAAATGGAAATGGAAAAAGTTCCTGAAGCTGGCTTTCCAATTGAAGGATTATGGATAAGTGGATTTCAAAGAAAACTAAGTTTACAAAACCTGTCTTTCCCCTTAAAACTTATTAGCAGCTTATGGAAAGCTCGCAAAATAATAAAGGATTTTAAACCCCACATTGCTATTGGCGTTGGAGGATTCGCAAGCGGCCCAACACTAAAAATGGCAGCTAACTTAGGTATTCCCTGCCTTATACAAGAACAAAACTCCTATCCAGGAATTACAAATAAATTATTAGCAAATCAGGTTCAAAAAATCTGTGTCGCTTACGAAGGAATGGAAAAATATTTTCCTAAAGAGAAGATCATATTAACGGGAAATCCTATTAGGAAAAATGTTATTGAAATTGAAAACAAAAAAGAAGAAGCCCTAGAATTCTTTGGTCTAAAAAAAGACATCAAAACCATTTTAATAGTTGGAGGGAGTTTAGGAGCACAATCAATTAATAATGCCATTTTAAATGATATTGAAAAATGGATGAAGCTAGATGCACAAGTGATTTGGCAAACTGGTAAGACAAGTTTCACAACAGTAATGAGTCAATTGAAAAATCGAGATATTCAAAACATTAAAACGCATCAGTTTATTAATAAGATGGATCTAGCATATGCTGCTGCCGATATGATAGTTTCACGAGCTGGAGCTATTGCTATTTCGGAAATCTCGGCAGTGGGTAAACCTGTAATATTTGTACCATACCCATACGCTGCAGAAGATCACCAAACCAAGAACGCTCAAAAACTTGTAGATCAAAACGCAGCATTAATGATAGCTGATCATGAAGTAAAAGATAAACTATTCGATACTGTGGAGAAATTAATTCTTGATGACTCCTCCTTAAATAACTTAGCACAAGAGATTAAAAAATTAGGCATCAGTAATGCCGATGAAATTATTGCAAAACAGGTAATAGAACTTATATAATGAATTGGGAGAAAATAAATAGCGTATACTTTTTAGGAATTGGCGGCATAGGAATGAGCGCCTTAGCTAGGTATTTCCTCTCAAGAAACTTAATGGTTTCAGGATACGATCGTACTCCCTCTGCCATAACAAAAGCTCTTGAAAACGAAGGAGCAAAAATTCATTTCAAGGATTCTGTCTCAGAAATTGAAGAAAGTACCCTTCTAAATGAAAATACACTAATAATATATACCCCAGCAATTCCAAAAAATAATCAAATATTTATTTGGCTTAAAGAGAATAAGATCAAGCTTTATAAA
>JQIA01002007.1_pt1 | contig 10914 bp, 8 predicted proteins | sample 811431 | NCBI WGS metagenome assembly JQIA01 (sample SAMN02998118, study PRJNA258478) | marine sediment metagenome | biome: marine; feature: seafloor; material: sediment; isolation source: oil-polluted sediment collected from 3 locations (0.5 km, 0.7 km and 0.9 km)... | place: USA: Gulf of Mexico ... | reverse complement strand
TGTCATTCTATAATCTTAATCACATATAACGCGCGAGGCTAGTGAAAATAAATCTAACCGCACAGGTCGAAAAATTTGTGTCTCAATACCCTCTTCATAGGGTGGGGTGCTGCAACACAAATTGAGAAAACGAGTTATGCGCCTGTGGAAGTCTCAATACCCTCTTCATAGGGTGGGGCGTTGCAACAGCAGCCTTTGACCAAGCACGACCCAGCACCTTGTCTCAATACCCTCTTCATAGGGTGGGGCGTTGCAACTGTAACAAGCTTAGGCGTAACGCCGTGGGAACATGTCTCAATACCCTCTTCATAGGGTGGGGCGTTGCAACGCAGGAAATATCTGCAAACACGGGCACGGCGAGCGTCTCAATACCCTTTTCATAGGGTGGGGCGTTGCAACTGACAAGGCCGCAGGTGTTGGTGCTCCGCTTGCTGTCTCAATACCCTCTTCATAGGGTGGGGCGTTGCAACGCAATTATTGGGCGAGTCCGGGGATGCTTACAAGTCTCAATACCCTCTTCATAGGGTGGGGCGTTGCAACCGATCTTGATGCTCTCCTGAAAGCATGGGAGGTGGTGTCTCAATACCCTCTTCATAGGGTGGGGCGTTGCAACGTTGATGTGGGCCAGGTTGTTCTTCCTGAAGACAATGTCTCAATACCCTCTTCATAGGGTGGGGCGTTGCAACGCAGTAACAGCATGTTCATAGACATTATCTCGGGTCTCAATACCCTCTTCATAGGGTGGGGCGTTGCAACTCCCTGATTCCGCCCAGCCCTTCCTGCATACACTTGAGTCTCAATACCCTCTTCATAGGGTGGGGCGTTGCAACTAACCTTCGCCGGTAAAATCCTGCACGACCAAGGCAGTCTCAATACCCTCTTCATAGGGTGGGGCGTTGCAACACATCTATGATTGCTTCATTAACCTGCATCTTATGTCTCAATACCCTCTTCATAGGGTGGGGCGTTGCAACGGCGAGCTGGTGTACGCCACTGGCCCGAATATTCGGTCTCAATACCCTCTTCATAGGGTGGGGCGTTGCAACTGTCACCCTTTTTTCTCTTTTGACATCAAAGAGCTGCAAGGTGGTTTGCGCGAACCCCTGTCAGACGTGTTGCAACGCCCGTTACAACAACCCTCATATTACATGTTTTTCTAATAATTTCAAGCACTGCGAACCTGTTTTCTTGCAATTGCAACATAAGTCGTTAAGTTTAGGTGCTTATTCGCCATAAAAAGAGTGCTTTCCGAAATGTGCGCTTGGGGTTCGCGCAGAAGAGGACAACGTAAGATCAATTCTGGGAAAGATCGAATTGCGAGAATTCTTCCTCGTTACATGGGATAGACAGTATACCGCCCCCTTCAGTTTCGCTATCAGCCACTGTATTTATAGCCCGCAGGAAATCCGTGGTGCTAAAGTAACTAATTGTAAATCTCTTTCCTTTTTCTTTCATCGGTATCATCCCCACCCGACCGAGAATCTCCGCTCGGGCAAATTCGGCCCTACGAAGTTCCACAGGCAACTCGATCCGCTCAGAACCATAACATAACACCACCGCAATTTTTTCATTTTGATGGGAAAGAGCCCGGTCTACAGTCAGTTTCATGAGAAAGAAGAGGAGTCCGACCGAGAGCAGCCCTGATGAAAGATTGAGGACAATAGAAGACAATGTATTCCAATTTCGTCCCCCTCCGAGCAAACCTAAAACTATTGCCAGCAAAATCAGGAAAGAATACACCAAAGACTCATACCGTTTAAAACTTTTCGTATTCATGTTCGTTTTTTCATGTTAAAATTCAAGGAATACCAATTCTCTTTTAAACCCAGGGTGTTACCCTTAGCTCTTATATATAACCCCTTCGGGGTAGGGTCGTGCTCCCTCCGGATTTCGGGATCAGATCTCGTTTTTATCCTGTGTGAGTTTGTTGAAGGCTTTCCTTTTCGCTGTATTTTTAGGTTCATCTTTCCAGCTGCGGATCTCATCACCATGTATATCTAGGATATACTCAACCGCTATCTCCCAAGCGTCTTTGCCAAACTTTCCAAGCTCCTCTTTTGTTTTAGTATATTTTTTGCCAATTTTGACAGGGAGTGTTTTATCGATATCCCAACTATCAACAACCGACCGGATTCTTTCCGCCGGTGTCATCGTTGCTTCCGCATTTTTTCGGGTTACTTTTGCGTCCTCCACAAAATACCCATACCCAGCAGCAACCTTGCCGCCAATTCCGTCAGCTTCCAGGGCCAGGGTAAGGAACTTCCTGCCCAGTTCCGCCCACTGCGGCACCCCTTCGACCACAAAATAAAAACTGCCCTGTACAGCCAGCTGTTGGTTGGGATTGGGTGATTCCATATCAGGATGCGGTGCATTTTCGCCCTTGTTCTTATAGTATTCAACCGCATGAACCGTGACGATCTCCGGGACATAGGGTTTGTTCTCGCTGCCGCCCTCTTCTCCGCCGGGAACCCACCAGGCATCGTGGAAGATCAGGTAGCCAGTATCGGCTTCGATATCGGGATTTTTTGGATCATTGCAATCCGGCCCGAACAGGATATTAACGATACCCTGATTCATACCGTATTCGCCCTTGTCGGCATATTCTCTTGCCTTGGCGCGAGCCAGCCCTTTCAAGGCGGAGCCGGGGATATACGGTATCCCGTAGACCGGGTGGCGGCAGACCTGGGTTTCCAGCACATGGGCCATGCCCAGCCCGATGAACAGACGGGTGCCGTCAAGTTGACCGAACCAGCGGGCAAAGTGATTTTCATCCGCAGTCTCTCCGAGCCAGCGGCGGTAGGCGAATTTGTAGACAGGAGAAACAGGGATATTGCAAACCTCTTCGAGATGCTTGCCGATATCTTCGCCCCGTATCGTACTGTTTTCTTTGTCCCATTCTTCAAACCCCTTGTCAAAAAATAGGCTGGGATTATGCCATTGTTTGCCGGTTTTTTTCTCCTGAAGAAGGCTGTCCCGAATCATCTGAAATGACATTATTCTTCGCCTCCCTCAGCTGTTGATTGGTCCTCGATTGGATTTCCCGTAATATCAACGCCAAGAACACTTGCTGTAAATCTTCGATACCAGAGTGCAACCTCAAGGCAGCGGCGGGATAGATACATGTATTTTTCTACATCAGCCCCTGAGATCGTAGAAATTAAGTCATTTCTTTCAATGCCCAGCACCTGAGCAATATGTTTTAAAAATTCTTCTTCAGCATTACCGAGTGACGCGTTTTCTCCCGCGTCCGACGCGGACGGAGGCTTGGCCTTGCCCTCATAGAAACCAAGTGTTTGTTGCAGGCCGTTTTGCCGAACCAAAAAAGGAAAGCGGTAGACGGCCCTGGCATAGGTTTTCTTCAGGTCATCTTCATTACTGTCCCTGATTCTCTGTACATCTTCCAAGGCTCGGAGGGAATCCTTTTGCTGTCGTGTCTGCATGGCTTAGTCTCCCACCGGTCCGGGAATCCAGCGCACCCGGCCCCGTCCGACCGTGGCGTTGCCGCCGATCTGTAACCTTTTTTCCGGGCCGATTTCTCCCCGGAAATATTTCATGAGATCTTTTGCGCTTTTGGGCTTTTTGTCTGATTTTTTTTCATCCCGGCGAGATCGGTCACAACCCACGATACCCCAAAGCAGGCTCTCGGCAGGCAGGTTTTCTTCATACCACAAAGCCCCGTCTTCCACTGTTCGGGTGCCTTCCTTCAGCTTGATCCTCGCCCGCACCTCGGTGGCAGTTTCAGCGAGAAAGCTGAACACGTTATCCGGGATGATCAGAAAGCGTTCTTTGAACATCGTCTGCCAGTTATCGTCATCTGGAGTAGAAGCAGGTGGAAAAATGTTTTTGGCAATATGGTCTGCGATAAGATCAGCAGATTTTTTATCCGCTATCGTCTGGAAATCCAAGTCTTCAAGAAAAACAGATTGTCCATCGCTTGAACAGAGTTGGCTTCCCGTGGTAACCAGCACCAGGGTTTTTCCCTCTGTATTTGATTTCTCGTTCGGTTTTCCGTCCAGAGAAGGAATTGCAGGCAAGCTCGGGCGGTCTTCTGTGGCCTGCGTATACACTTCATCCTGATCCCGTTTATACCTCTGCAAAATAAAAGGACAAGTCACCCAGGCAAACACCCCGTAGACCGAACGCACGGGCAGGCAGAGGAGCTGGGCATCCTGGATATTCAAGGCACCGGCAAAGCCGTTTTTTTCTGCATCTTGGGATTTCGGACCGAACAAGGCTTCCCATTGCTCTGTTGCTTTTTCATACTCTTCGTCAGCAGCCTTCCTCTTGGCATCATCATGCTGAAGGTCATCTGCCTTAGGGACAGCTGGATTGAATTCCTCTCGCAACACCCCCTTGACCCCACTGCCCGGCACAATGGGCAGGCCCGTGGATTTTTCTCGGGCAATGGGCAGGTCGATTACCCCGACACCCTGGCCTGTTCCCGCGTGGAGGGCGGTTAATGCGTGGATATAGTAACACATCGTTTCCATAATATATCTCCTTTGCGGTTTATTATTTTTTCCAGATGCCCGGCAGAACCAAGCCGTAGCCGTCATTTCGATCTTGGGGTAAATCACTGATTGGTTGGAGCCAGAGTTCAGGGAGCTGTTCATGGCCCGCTCTGACCTCGAACCAGTACACCGCCCCGGCAGGCACCATCCGACGGACAGCGCGGGCACAGCCCGGACCACCTTTCTCCTGTTTCTCTCCAGATTGAGGATTTCTCACTAAATCCCAGCCGGAAACCGGCTGCCAGCGCGGGGTGACAAAGGCTTTGAGGTGCAGTTCTATTTCGGGCAAACAGGGCGGCGAACCGACCAGCCCCTCTGATGTTTCCTTGATCCAGTCCGGTCGCCAGCCCTGGGTGAACAGGGCAGGGGTGGCAAGAATCAGGCGGATGCCCAATATCTCTTCATCATCTTTCGAATCGGTCAGCTTGGTGGCTAGTTTTTCCGGGATCTCCGGCCAGCCTTTTGGCTGTCGCTCAACTCGGGCGATCCGTCCCTCTCCACCGATGCGGCGATATAATTCGGGAGTGTCCTTCAGATTATCCTCGGGTAGATGGGCGAGCAGGCCATACTGTTCCTTGGTCCAGCCGCCTTCCCTGTCACCCTTCTTTCCATCTTCCGTGGTTAGTTGTTTGGGAGAAAAGGACAGGTTGTTGGTCTGAAAGAGCTGTCCCGTTGCAGCAGACAGGGTACTGGATTCCAGCTGCACATGGGTACGCAACTCCTGCTGCGGGCCTGACCAGCCCAGTTTTTCAGGAGCAATTTTGAGTTCGCCGTTGCCGAGCAGCCAGGCCACAAAGTTTTCCTCAGTCCACCAGTTGGCCCCTTTTTTGTAGGGTTTGCCCGCAACCTGTTCTTCCGCTGGCAGGCCGACAGGAGTCAAGGTTTCCGGTAAATCTGACCACGTATCCTGATCGACAAGATCAAGCTGTGGCCGGAGTTGGAGGATGTTTGTTGTAACCTTGTCCTCTAAGGTGTTCTTTTCCTTCTTCTTTTTCTTGTCATCATTATCCTGTCGCATATACACCGCATCTGCCGGTTTGGGAAAGAGCGGCTGCGTTTTCCCGTCCTCGCTGATTTGGGCTGCCAAAGGCCCATGCACCGGGATATTTTTCAGCGTATGTCCGTCTTTACTGAAATCCATATTATCCGCATCGCCGATAGCTGTGCGACAGGCCCCGGCAAGGGTGGAAGGCAGGGGGAAGTCCTGGGAAACCGGGTCACCTGCCTGATCAAAGGGTCTGCCGGTGCGGAAGACCAAGGGTGATTTGGGATCAAAGAGATAGGCTGTCCTGTTGTTGGTTTTGTCATTCATCCTCTGGCCTCCCCGTGTGCGCCGAGCCAGCGGGCGATGAGATGTTCTTGCCAAACCTCTGCAAAAGGAGCTGTGCCCTCCTGTTTTTTATCAGCATGAGCAAGAACTTTCCCCCTGATGACTTTGTCCACTTTTTCACCGCCGCCGCTTTGATTCTTGCGTTTCAGGATGCGTTCCAATTCCAATCGAGCGATCTCCTTTGCCTTCTCTTTTTCCTGTTCATCCTCCATACCCTGAACCAGCAGACCGAGCTGCCGTAATTCATAGCCAAAGCCGGAGGGCAATTGGTCGTTCCGGTAGAGATTCGCTAATTCGTTGAGCCCGTTCACGGGCTCTTTTTCCCATCTTGCCCGAAAGGGGATATCCGCCCCGGAGCGGGGAGCAACAATGATGGCCAAGGCATTGCGGGGATCTTCTCTGTCCGAACCTTTTGCCAAGGCCTCCGCTTCACCAACCAGCCTGCGCACTCGTCCAATGGGTGTCTGCATATGGGCGATGACAATGCCGACGCTGAAGGTGGGTGGTTCGTCAGCTCTGCCCATGTCTTGAGCAATTTTCTTTAAATCTTCTGCAAATTTCTGTCGTAACTCCTCGGCCAGATCAAGCACCGTATCCAGCGGAGCCATGAGGAGAACATCATCGCCGCCCGCGTAGATGCAGTGGGCCTGATGACCTCTTGCGATAGTTGGTACGTCTTGAGCAAATTTTGAGAGCTGTCGGGATATTTTCTGATGCTGGTCTTTTTCTTCGGCTGCTTTAATCAATGCTCCCATGTGGTCGCCGTCAGCCAAGAGTAGGGCATAGTATGGGCAGGGTTGGCGATACTTTTTCCATACCGCATTCATATGACTTCTGAATTTACCTTTCAAAAACGAATTTACTTCCCTGGTATCTTGTTCATTCGTAGTTTTCGAGATGGTCGCATCCAGGAAGCTCCTATAGAGTAAGCCTGCATCAAAGGGCATATCACGGTATTTACTTTGCTCTTGATCGTTCTCGCCCTTTTCTTTATTGCCCATCACTCGGGTGACAAAAGCAGATCTCAAGTTGGCGGACCGTTCCAGCTGAATAAGCTCCTCCATCTTGCCTTGAATATCCGCGAGCGTGGAGCCGGGTGGGGTTTGCTTTTGCTCCGTTTTTTTGATCTCCCGTATCCACGGGTCAATAGCAATGCGGGTGGTGGGGGTGAACTGATCAGGATTGTCACCAGCCAGTCGTTTAACCAGCCCCAGCACATCCAGCTGCTCACCGTCACCCATGCGCAGTCTGCGCCGATCGTTTTTGCTCAGCTCTTTGGGCAATACGGTTTCCCGCCGTCCGTCCAAGGAAGACTTTGGCAAGACCGTACAACCCTTCTTCGTTGGGTGCTTTTGCAGGCTGAAGAAAATCGCGGCTGTTTTTGCGGGCGGAATTCAGTCGGCTAAGGCGTTCCCAGGCATCCGGGTACTTCCCATCGTTGATACAGACAGCAGTGCCGTAGAGTTCAAGGAGATTTTCGCGCTTGGTTTGTATGTCCCAGATGTCATCACGTAAACCTATAGCTGCTTTTTTCTTGGCCTGCGTAATGAATATGTTCAGTTGATCCTGAGCAGCCTGCTTTCCGGCATTGATAATGCTTTCTACCGTTTTTTTGTCCCCCTGCACCTCAGCGACAATCCGGTTGGCGACATTGATGTTCAGCGGTTTGAGCTTGTTACTGTCTTTTTCAGTAGGAAAAATCAGCTCGGTTGTTACTTCTTGATTTTGTTGATCGTAATCATTAATGGCGATGGCAGCAGCCTTGCTCACTTCGGAAAGCATATGGGAACCGAACCAGAGGTCGCGGGTGCGGAGGGCGGCGTCTATGAAGTCCTGGACTGGACCGATGGAGAGGCTGATGAGCCAGTTTTCCTTGTCGCTCATTACGCTCCTCCTTTGGCAAAGAAATTCATGAAGGCGGTGAGGGCGTCAGTACCCTTGTTGTCCTTGATTGGATCAACATCCTGAATCTTCCTTTTATTTTGCCAGTCGTTCGGCCATTGATCCCAACCGTTAGCCTGCCATTCCGACTTTTTCTTTTTATCTGTCGGCGTTACCCACAGTTTCTTGTTTTTATCTGCAAGAGATAGTTCAGCAGTTTCAATATGTTGCCGATTGCCGATTAATAATGCGGCAGGAGCGTATCGCACTGTTCCGTTTGTATATATTGGATAAGCTGTCAGAATTAACGGGCTGGCCAAGCGTTCAGAGTTGGCCGGACTGAGTTCTGTCTGCTGGGGATCTCCGCATTTTTCATCTTTGAATTTAAAAATAATAGGTAAGCCGAAGGCGGCCCTAGGAAAGGCTATCTTGCTGGCATCTCGTTGTGGTTCATGGCTTTTACATTTATAACCACTTTCCTCCTTGGAGTATGTATCCATTATTTGTCGAATACTGTCCGGCTCCGGCCATTTTGATCTTCCTGGGGTTTTGCCTTTTTTTTTGTTTCGGCCTATGCCAACCCAGTCGATTATTCCTCCTTTACTATTTCTTACTGGAGATAGTTGTCTAAATTTCTGCAAGATATCTACGCTTTTTTTCCAGGCCCTGATAGCTTTTCCGGGTGAATAATTTCGAGGAAAGACCAATTTGCAGCCTGCATCTTCAGCTTCTTTTTCCGTTACAGGAAGAAGATCAGCGCAATGTAAACTGCCGCATCCTCGACGAGTACGAGATCCCAGTCCACCGAAGGTAAGCCACCAACGCAGTGTGGGTTCAACCTCTTGTTCAAATGAGACATCATTTTTCTCTACAAGGATTTTTAAAACGAATTGAAGATGAAAGATGAGATCAGCCGGTTTTTCTTCTATAATCGATTTATCGCTGGATAAAAGCTTGCCTCTTCCTGGAAACATAGCATATTCAGACACCGTATTATCGTATACAGGTAATGTTGCATACTCTCCAGGTCTTCGATAATTTTCATGGTATTCAGCACATGGCCTTATGTCAGTCTTGTTATTGAAAGAAGTAATTTGTATCCGTAGCTTCACCTTACTGCTAAAATCCTCCCCCTCCTCAGCCATTCCACCCCAAATATCGCGTTCTTTCTCAAACAGTTTTTCATCGGACCAGTCTTTATGCTCAGCTTTCGCCAAAAACCTCCACCAATACCGCAACTGCCCCCGAATAGCCGAAGCCCGGATCGGCATTTGCGTGTCCGGCACACCCGCCTTCACCCCACCACCAAAGATCGGCGTGATGACCTCGATCTTGTAGCTCTGCCATTTACCCTGCTCTGCGGATTGAGCCTGTTCGTCAAGATCTTGTAATGTCCGGTCCAGACTGAATTCGCCAGCCAGCTCTGCAATTTTATCTTTGGGGTCACGCAATCCCATAATCCTGCTCCTTGAAGATGAAGGATACCTGCGGTTCTTTTTGTGAATCCCTCAAGCTAGCTCTACGGACTGAAATGTCAAGAGATTTCTTTCCGCATATTGACAAAACAGTATCTGGTTGCTACTCTCCGAATCAGGCCGCTAAAAAAAGAGAGGTTGCAAAGAAAAGAGCAGGGGCTCAAAAATGAAGAAACGGAATCAATATGTAATGGCACCATCAGGCAAGCAGCCCACTAAGTTTAAAAAGCTGCGCGGCGTCGCAACGGCAAGAATGACCACGGACGAAATTATGAGCCTAACAAGATCACCCGAGATACGGCACGATTCACAACCTATTACCCGAATCTCAACCTAATCACGCCGTAATCCCTCACCATCCTCCCCCAACAACGATATTCCCCAGCTCCATCCCGATAACATAGCCGGCCCGATTATCAACCTCTATGGTCTGATCGTGCAGCGCGTTGTATTGTCGCCTGTAATGCCGGTTCAAAAAAGACAACTTTCAAAACCCGTTTTGATGGTAAAATTTTACTTGCTTAATTTGCTGAATCTATTATCGTTTGAAGCAAGGCCGCTGTCGTAGCACCTACCCTATGAAGAGGGTATTAAGACGTTTCAAAGTGGCGATACAACCACTTTTTGAGGGTCGTAGCACCTACCCTATGAAGAGGGTATTAAGACATATTATGATGGGCGTATTATCATAACGATCAGTCGTAGCACCTACCCTATGAAGAGGGTATTAAGACGTCTTGGTTTAACCCCGCGTAGGTAAAGTATTTGTCGTAGCACCTACCCTATGAAGAGGGTATTAAGACTTTGAACATTTCCCAAAGTGCTAATTCATCTGAGTCGTAGCACCTACCCTATGAAGAGGGTATTGTAGGGGCAGACCTGTGTGTCTGCCCTTGATGTTTCCACCGAGATAGACCAGGACGAACACCCCGGACAGGAACCGGGCGACCGCCGGTCGCCCCTACGCACCCCAGCATCTTTTCAGAATTCCCTATCCCTTCTTTGTAGATTTTTTCTATTTTATCGAAGCAATACGAGTCGTCCCCCTGTGCCCGCAGCCCCACTTCTCGCCACGGTAAAGGCCTCAATCTCCCCAGCCCCGACCTCCAGTAACACTTTGGCGCATTCGTGCAGGGTTGAACCAGTGGTAAAGACATCATCCACCAGCAGGATATGTTTTCCTTTTACCTCTTGTACATGATTCGGTTTTTCAAGGCAGAAGGCCTGATGCAGATTATTGCGGCGGGCTCTGCCGCTCAGTCGCATTTGGGGAACCGTGGGGCGCTGGCGCTTCAGCAGATCAACGCGGATTTTTGTTCGCCATTCCGGAAAGCAAGCACGGGCCAGGAGCTGGGATTGGTTAAAGCCCCGCTCGCGCAGGCGCTGGATATGGAGAGGGACAGGCAGGATAAGGTCGGGTTCGTTGAGATCGACAAGGGCAGGTGTTGCCTGTGCTAAGGCAGCAAGGGAGGCAAGGCCTGTGAGGTTGTGGCTGAATTTGAGTTGGAGCAGCAGGGTGCTTATCGGCTCTTGATACAGGAAGCTTGATCGGGCCTTGGTAAAGGCAAGGGGATTGTCCAGGCAGGTGAGGCAGAGGTGATTTTCGTCGCCCGGTAGTGGGTTGCCGCAGCAGGTGCAGAAAGGAGGAGGAATCGCAAGCTCTCCTTGGAGACAATCAGGACAGAGCAGGGGAGGGCGGGAGGAGGCGAGCTGCTCC
>JQIA01002006.1_pt1 | contig 10915 bp, 15 predicted proteins | sample 811431 | NCBI WGS metagenome assembly JQIA01 (sample SAMN02998118, study PRJNA258478) | marine sediment metagenome | biome: marine; feature: seafloor; material: sediment; isolation source: oil-polluted sediment collected from 3 locations (0.5 km, 0.7 km and 0.9 km)... | place: USA: Gulf of Mexico ... | reverse complement strand
GCCTAGGGTTAATGCTCTGAGTTATATTATTTAACTTGCAGCTTCTTAGTCACTCTATTTGTTTAGGTGTATCAGTCCTTGAGTGCTAAAAGGCCGTATACGTACCTTTCCATAATATGAATTTCAAGTTGAAGGTTATGGCGGTATTGTTCATAACTAAAATATTCAGCACTTAAATTTACTCGTTTTCAGTTCAACAATTCTGATTTCTATTTTCCATGTTTTACTGGTAAGCCCTCTTTCACTGAAGGTTGATGGCTAAGTGATCATGCGTTGTCTCCTGTAACACTACCCATTATTAGTCTGGTTTTGATTGGCTTTCAGTATCATGTTGGGAGTGTCTTACGATAAACTAACCTGCTTTTTATTAGTTTTAGGTTAAACGTATTTACGTGCCCAATTTATTTTTTCAACGCTTACCGTTAGGTGCTCGCTATATGATTGTTAGCGCGTTAGCATTTAGTGTTATGTCTTTATTTGTCAAGCTGGTGGGGGAGAAGGGGTTACCTGTGCTGGAGATTGTTGCTGCTCGTTCAGTTGTTTCCCTCGTAATTAGCTATATTTCACTTCAACGGTTAGGTATTAGTCTACTGGGGCAGCGTAGAGTCTTATTGTTTGCCCGAGGTTTGGCTGGTTTTATCGCATTAAATTGTGTGTTTTATGCGTTAACGCATTTACCTTTGGCTGAGGCCACGGTATTGCAGTATTTACATCCTATGTTTACGGCAGTCTTGGCGTTTGTTTTTCTTAAAGAGCGTTTCTCGGTGGCTACATTGGCTTGTATTGTAATAAGCTTTATTGGGCTGTTGTTTGTTGTGCGTCCTGACATCGCATTTTCCACGTTGTCTCAACCACTAGATGAGATTGCTGTTTTAGCTGCACTGGCTGGTGCATTTGGTAGTGCAGTTGCTTATGTATTGGTGCGTTCGCTTGGTAAAACAGAGCACCCCTTGGTGATCGTATTTTATTTCCCCTTAGTTTCTTTGCCCTTTAGTGTGTTGATGCTATGGGATGATTTTATTATGCCGCAGGGAACTACATGGTTTTATTTATTAGCTGTTGGCATTTCTACACAAGTAGGGCAAGTCGCTTTAACTCGCGCCATGCAAACAGAAACCGCTAGCCGAGCGACTAGTTTTGCTTATTTGCAGGTTGTGTTTGCGATTATATTAGGGGGTGTTTTTTATCAGGAAACACCGAATGCTGGGACGTTAGTTGGCGCAGGGTTTATTATTCTGGCAGCTTATTTGAATGTTATCTGGCATAGCAAATTGCGGGCTTAGAGTTGTTGGTTTGTAATGTAAATGGAAGGAGTTTTGATGACTAAATATCTACCTATAGGACTGTTTCTTTTGTCGGTTGTTTTTTTATTACCTGGTTTAACTCAGCCACTAATGAGTATTGAGGCGACGGTTGAGAAAAGCGATATGCTCGTTATGGCTGCAGATGCATTAACTGTGCCTGAGCAGGATAATCAGTTTATTCAAACGATGGTGCAATCCTTTGTGCATCAACTAAATATTGAGGGCAGTGTGGTAGTGTTTAAGTCAACTAGGAGCTTGCTTGGAACGATGAGTGAATTAATCTCGAATGGACATGTATTAGTGGGCGTATTGATAGGCTTATTTGCGGTTGTTATTCCATTATTTAAAATACTTTTGGTTAGTGTTTCGTTCTTTTTGAAACCAAGTTTGATTAAGCGTAAGTTATTAGTAGTTAGTAGTTTGCTTAGTAAATGGTCTATGTCTGATGTGTTTATGATGTCACTAATAGTGACATTTTTGGCTATTAATGCGAATGAACACTCTATTAATACGGTTCAAATGACTGCAACATTAGGCTCTGGTTTTTATTACTTTTCAGCATATTGTTTATTAGCTATTGCGGCAGCTCAATTGATGGAAAGGCAGGTTTCTGAGGTATAAACTACATAAGTTTGTTGAAGGTAGTCATAAGGCTTTATCTAGTTACACCTTATAATGACAGCATGGTCAGTTATGATGAATTATTAAGAAGGTAAGTAAAATGGCAAAGGCGTGCGCACGACATATTTTGGTTAAAACTAAAGAAGAAGCTGATAAGCTAAAAAAACAATTAGCATCAGGTGCTGATTTTGCTCAGTTAGCAAAGAAAAACTCAATTTGTAACTCAGCTAAAAAAGGTGGCGACCTAGGTGAGTTTCCTCCCGGTAAAATGCTAAAGGCTTTTGATAATGTAGTCTTCAAAAAGCCGCTATTGACAGTGCATGGCCCCGTTAAAACAAAGTTTGGCTACCATTTGATTGAAACTATTTATCGGAGCTAAACCTTGATCGCTATTGTCACCTGTTTTAAACCTCTAATCATGAAATAAAGACTTATGGATAACTCACAATACTTTTATCGTACGGCTGTTTTTACTCAGCAAAATAATCAAGTTTCACTGGCAGATATTGAACAGCCGGATAAAATTTCACCACTTGAAGGGTGGATGGGCATCGTTATATCGCTTGCTGATGGGGAGCATACGATTCAGCAACTAATTGATTATATGTCGCAGCGATACCCCGAACCTCCCGCTAATATACAAGAAACGTTACACTCCGTTATTGAGCGTCTTGAAGAAGGGAAGCTGCTCAAGTTATGTGATGAAAAAGTGACACTGCCATACTACTTAGCGTCACCTATCGAACAGCTTGATTTAGATAAAGCACGTCAGTTAATTCAAGACGATGGTTATAACGATCGGGTTAATTAAGCTCTAGTTTTAAGTTACGGTGACAACTGAATGAGCGTGCCTGTTGGCTTAGCGGGTCGATGAAGCTTAAACTTTTTGCCAATAGTTGAAGTGGCTGAGAATAGTTATCGTCTTGTTGAGTTTGCAAGATGGGGTAATAGCGATCATTTAATATTGGCATGCCTAACGATTGCATATGTAATCTTAGTTGGTGGGTTTTGCCTGTTACTGGGCTTAATTCAAAAAGTGCTTTATTAGCAGATGCTTTTATACACTCTATTACTGAATGGCTATTGGCTTGACCGTTGCTCATTTGCATTAGAAACTGGGGTGTTGATTTTATTAAGCGGTTTTTAACCACCCAGCGTTGGCCTTCGTATACCTCTGTATTATCAATAAGGGCAATAGCTTGATAGGTTTTGCATATATTTCGTGTATTAAATAACTCGTGATATAGATGTCTGTTGCTAGCTTGAGTGGAAAATAATACCAGCCCAGCGGTTGCTCTATCGAGTCGATGCAAGGCTTGTAAGTCAGGTAGCCCCGTTGTTTCTCTTAGTCTATTTTGAAGACATTCATTAATATAAATACCTCCGGGTGTGACCGGTAAAAAATGCGGTTTATAAGCGACAAGAAGCTGTTCGTCCTGAAATAAGACTTCTTCTTTAAATGGGATATTCGGTTCAGAGGCAAGCTCGCGATAATAGTAAACACGCTGTTGTGATTGGTAGGGTGTTTCAGGGCTGATTAATTCGCCGTTATGCCAATGGACTTTGCCATCTAGCATGCGTTGTCGCCAAACACGGTCACTTATGTTGGGGAATTTAACTACAAGGTACTGCAATACACTGCTAACTCCAGGGTTTGTTATGGGTAAACTGAGTTTTGATGGAAGCTTGGATATTGGCATTGCAAGGCCTAGGTTTATAGGTTTTAGATAAATACACTTATTTTTTCACAGCTATAGTTTTTCTTGTAAAGCAAACTAAACTTAAGAACAACAGGATAAGTTGTTGCGAGAATATCTCGTAGTGTAATGGATTATAAGGGAATAATGAGTAAACCTCTTTTTCTAGAACTGAATAATGTAAAGACAGGATTAGTCTATGATCCTGCCTTTCAGCTTAGTAACGAAATGGGACTTCGCTTAAAGGTAGCACCGGGTTGTGAGGTCGAGGTGGCGAACCAACTCAGTGCTATGGTCAGCGCAGATCCTCAAAATATTACCGTACACATTCGGCGCATCTGCCTTTACTTTGACCTTCATCAAGCGGATTTCTTATTTGCAGCTTTAATTGACTTATGGATTGCTTTTGATGGCCGTGGGCGTGATTTTTTTCGAATTTTATTATTTGCAACGAAGGTTAGATTGGAAGAAGAGAGTTTTAAGCAGCTTCATAGGCTTTTTGTTAATAAGGAACAAAGGCCTTATAAAATGCCTTCAGCAAGGTTGTCGGTTTTGAGCCAAGGTTTTAGTGGTAGCCCTGACTTGGTCTTTCTAGTGGACAATAGTGTTGCTAGCCAACAGTTACGAGACCCTTTAGTCGAGGCGCTTGAATATCTTGAGTACAGCCAAGTTGAGCAGGCATTATCAGTGCTTGAAGTTGCTGTGCTGGTAGAGCCTACGAGGAATGATTTACAGCAAAACTTACTTGAAATTTATTTATCAACACTGGACCTGCATGGTTTAAAGGTCATGGAAAAAAAATTGAAGGGAAATCTTCTGCAGCCAAAGGAATGGGATTTAGCTGCTAAGAAATTAATAGACGCAGGGGGGCAAGAATGAGCCAGTTAAGTGCGCCTTTACGTATTGCGCTTGTGGGTATGGATCAAAGAGTGGAGTATATGCTGGGGCTTTTTTTTAAAGGAGCTTGCAAAAATAGTTGTGTAATTGTTGAAGATAAGTTGGCTGAGATAAGCATGGTTGATATGGATAGCCCTAATGCTCAAGCATTATATGACGGGCAGCGTATCCAGTTTCCAACACATCAGTATATTGTTCTGTCATTAGGTGATAAAAATATTGCTGATGCATTTTATGTTGCTAAGCCTATTAAAGTGGGTCAGTTGTTAGAGGTTCTTACTAAGCTAAGGAAAATCAGGCAGGCTCATAAATTATCTAGTGATATTGATGTTCTTGAACTTAAGGAGTGCAGTGTTAGGAAAACGGCGCTAATTAAACAAAAAACCTCAAATGATAAAGCAAGTGCTTACAAGCCCGCTATGCGTTTAGATGAGAGTAACGCTACATCTTATATGGGCGCGTTACATGCCATAGATATTAATGATGAAAAGCAGTGCCGAATGGCTAGCTATAAGCCAAACAACTTTCTTCAGGCTTATGTTGAGCATGCGTATGACGTGGCTTTAAGCAAGAATAAAATTGTAAGCTTAGAGCATAGCTGGAAGCCAATCATCATCTTCCCAGAAAAGAACAAAGTTTATATTGATGCCAATGAGAAGCAACTACAGGCAGTTTGTAGAATACAGCTAGATGTGTTTTCTCATACCTCTGGTTTGGCGGTATCACTTCATGATGAGATGGATGAATCAGCTCTGGAAACATATCGTGTTTTTTCTATGGATGCTTTTTTATGGCAAATAACCCTGTGGACTGCGCAGGGGCGCTATCCTGAAAAACTGGACCTTAGCCAAGCTGTATTTTTACGAGAATGGCCGAATATGACTCGTTTAATGTTATTTCCTCATGCGATGCGAATAGCTGCATTAATGCATGAGAAGCCTCGAAATTTAATAGATATAGCTAGATTACTAAATGTGCCCGAGCAATATGTGTTTGCTTTTTATAGTGCTGCGCATTCAATAGGCCTGGCTAATCAGGCAGTCCGTCAAGTCGATTCAATGGTAAAACATGAGTTGCCAACAAAGCCTAAGAACAGAGGAATATTTGCTCGAATTCTTGGACGTTTAACATCAAGATAAAATGATATGAGTAACTATAAAATTATTTTTACGGGGCCTGTTGGCGCGGGCAAAACGACGGCCATTGCTTCAGTGAGTGATGATGCACCGGTGACAACAGATGAAGCTGCCAGTGATATGACACGTAGCCGAAAGAAGGCAACAACGGTTGCTATGGATTACGGCCTAATGCGTTTAGAGGGAGGTGAAGTGATTCACCTCTATGGAACACCGGGACAGGAGCGTTTTGATTTTATGTGGGATATATTGTCAACCGGAGGAATAGGTTTAGTGGTGTTACTTGATAATACACGAGCGGATCCTTTTGTTGACCTACGTTTTTTCTTAGACTCGTTTGCTGAGTTTATTGACAAGACGTCGGTTGTTATAGGGGTTACACAGATGGATAACAGTCCGAAGCCATCGATTAGTGATTATCATCTAGCCATTAAGGAGATGGGGCTGAACCCAGCTATATTTGAAGTGGATGCACGAAAATCAGCGGATGTTTCTCTGTTGATTCAAAGCTTACTATATTCATTAGACCCAGGTTTGGAGGAGTAAATGACTCAACTAACATTAGCAACAGGTTTGTTTTTGCACCCGACACCTGCCGGTGCTTATAGTGCAATCTCATCGGCTGAAGATAATGTTTCACGTACCTTGCTTCGCAATTTATTAAGTAGACAGAAAAGTCCAGAATTAACGTTGGAGTTATTAATGGATATTTCATTAGCAAAGACTCATAAGGATGCTCTTGAGCAATTAAAACATCTCCAAGCATTATCTTGGGTTGAAGGCTTAGAGTCACCTAAAGTGGTCGATGGCAGCCCCGTTGAAGAAGTGTTGCCTAAATTATTACCCAGCTTTTCAAGTAGCTCAAAGGTTCTACTGGCTGATGAGCAAGGCTTCTATTTAGCCTCAAGCGGTTTCCCTCATGAGGTGGCTGAAGAACTATCTGCATTAAGTGCTGAACTGGCTAGTTTGCATGCACGCCGGTCGGGTGTGTTAGTGAGTAACTTAGGTTTAACAAGTAGTGCATGGTCTGTGGTAGGCGCTAATGGGCACAGTAAAATTGGTTTTTGGCCGTTATTTATTGGTCGGCAACGGTTTGTTTTAGTGATGGAAGGTGTGCCAAGTTTGAATAGAAGTGAGTTTGTTGAACTCATCTGGTTGTTGAGCCGCCGCTATGCCGATGGTTTAGATGCAGCTTAGTTTTTTATTACATTTATTAATTATTAAAGGATTTTATTTATGAGAGCAGATATGTTGACTTCCGTTTTAACGGATTTGAATGGGACTTCAGCAGATATTGAGGCTTCCGGTATTATTTCAACGGATGGGTTGATGATTGCTTCAGTTTTACCTCAAGGTATGGATGAAGATCGAGTAGGGGCGATGAGTGCTGCGATGTTGTCGCTCGGGGATCGAACCGCTCAGGAGTTAGAACGTGGAACGTTGGAGCAAGTGCTTATTAAAGGTGAGAATGGTTATGTGTTGATGAGCTATGCGGGAGATGAGGCTGTTTTAACAGTCATGGCTAAACCTAATGCTAAGTTAGGCCTGATTTTTCTTGATGTTAAAAGGGCGGCAGAAAATGTTAAGAAGCTTTTGTAGTTAGTGATCTATAAATAAATAATAGGAGTGAGTGATGTCGCAAGATATGGATATCTTAATGAACTATGCAAAATCCTTTACGGGTTTAACGCAGGAAAAAGAAGCGTTGTTAATGGCGGTTGGGCCTCAAATTATTCCTGAATTAAATGAGGTAACTAAAAAGTTTTATACGCATTTATCGACAATTGAGCAAACAAAACCTTTTATTGAAGGGCGTTTAGAGACACTACAAAAAACCCATGAGCAATGGATGGCTGGCTTGTTTTCTCGGCAATACGATGAAGAGTTCACTTGCTTTATGCATCACGTGGGTGATGTGCATGTGAAGGTTAAATTACCCGTTGAATTTATGTCAGGCGGGATGACCTTGATCAATAATGAACTTATTCCTCTTGTTTTTCGTTTGTTTGCTGAAGATCAGGAAAAGTGTATTGCTGTTTTAGCCGCAGTGAACTCAGCGACAGGTTTTGCTTTATTGATTATGCAGCAATCCTATCAAGAAGGGAGCCTGGCTGAAGAGCTGGAAAGGTTTTTAAAAATATCGGGTATGAGTAAGGTGCTATTTAGCAATTTGGCCGAGGCATACTCTAAGTAGACATGTTGATAAAAGTATTTGCAGGAGGTTTCTAGTGGATGATATGCATGTAGATGATATTGTTGGTGAATATCAGGAAGTAAGTTTGGATTTGTACGATTGGGGAACGCGGCGAGTTTTTTATACTGAGCTTGAGTCAGCCTACCCTGATGGTCGATTGATTGTGTCTAGAACGGATAAAAAAGGGATTATTACTCATGTAAATCAGTCCTTTATTGACATGTCAGGGTATACCGAGACGGAGTTGATTGGTGCGCCGCATTCTATATTACGTCACCCCGATATGCCGCCAGCAGCATTTAAAGACCTATGGGATACTTGTGGTAAGGGTGAAAAGTGGCAAGGCTATGTTAAAAATTTACGTAAAGATGGCGGTTATTATTGGGTTAAAGCAACGGCAATTCCTAATGTACGAAACGGTGAAGTAGTGGGCTTTACTTCGGTTCGTAGGAAGCCATCACGTAAAAAAGTTGAAGAGTGTATTGCTCTTTATCCAACACTTTTTTGATAAAGGGGGAGTGACATGACATACAACTTTACAGTGAGTCCAGATTTTAGCCCTGATCACCTATCAGGCTGGTTTATCTTTAATACATGGATGCAGCGACAACTCGGTGAGGCCTTTCACTTAGAGCTTTATAACGACTTTGCATCGCAGCGCGAAAGTATTGAAAATGGAACGATAGATTTGATTTACGCTAACCCTTACGATGCGGCTAAGCTCGTAAGAGAAAAAGGCTTTAAAGCGTTAGTTAAGCCGGTTGCTAAGGCTGATGAGGCTATTGTTGCAGTTCATGCTGATAGTCCTATTAATAGTGTTGAGGAATTGATGGCGGGTGCTCGGTTAGCATCAACTGATGATCCCGATGTACATATGATGGGGATGATTATGTTAGAACCAGCTGATTTAGACCGTACTAATATTCAACTAAAAAAGTGTAGTAGCTACGTACTGGTAGCAAAAGAATTATTACGTGGTGACAGTGATGTTGGCTTTTTTCTGGATGAGGCTTTTCATGACTTATCTTCTATGGTTAGGAAGCAGCTTAAGCCCTTAGTTACGAGCCAAATTCAGTTGGTTCACCATTGTTTAATGGTAGGGCCAGCGTTAGCTGATAAAAATGACCTGCTTACACAAGCTTTACTTGCAATGAATGAGGATGAAAAGGGCTCAGGGGTATTAAAAAGTCTTGGGTTTACGGGGTTTGATAGAGTCGAAGAAGAAGACATGGAATTTATGATAGACCTAGTTGATACCTTGTTAACTTAATCGTGTTTAGCATGTTGAATTAAGTGACTTATTGAAAAAGGTGGCGAACAGGTTTTTGGGGTAAAACTCGTTTTATGAAAGGCTTTGCCTGATAAACTGAGCGGCTTTTATTATCTAAAGCCTTTTGGGTATCAATATGCTTGCGTCAGAACTCACACCGTTAATGATTTTAACCCTAAGTATGGTTGCTTTTGTGGCGGGCTATATTTCCTCTATAGCAGGGGCCGGTGGGTTAATAACGTTACCTATTTTATTGTGGTTTGGTTTGCCACCCATTAATGCCTTAGCAACTAATAAGGTGCAAAGTGCTTTGGGTACACTTTCTTCAAGCTGGAATTTTTTTCGTAAAGGTTATATCAATTTTACGGATATTCGTTACTCAGTCGTGCTCGCATTAATGGGCTCGATATGTGGTACTTTATTGGCGCAAAGTATTGGTAATGAAATATTACTGCGGTTGATGCCAGTGATGCTAATTATTATTGCGCTGTACTTTTTAATATCGCCAAGGGTTTCGGATAAAAGTTCATTGGCGCGTCTGTCGCCTATCTCTTTTGGTCTTTTTGCAGCCTTTCCTATGGGGCTTTACGGTGGTTTTTTTGGCCCAGGCATGGGCTCTATTTTACCCTTTTTGTTTGTCTACTTAAGTGGTTATGGCTTATCTAAGGCAACGGCACAAACCAAGGTGATGATTTTAGCAATTAATGGGGTTTCTGCGCTGTTATTTGCTTTTCATGGTGATGTGTTCTGGGAGTTGGCTTTGTATATGTCTGTTGCGCAGATTATCGGAGCACGCTTAGGTTCAAACAGGGTGATAAAGCAGGGAGCCAGTTTAATACAACCTTTGATCGTTGGTGTAACGTTAGTTTTAGCGCTAAAACTGTTATTGTTTTCTTAATGTTTTACAGATCTTTGCGCTGTAAACTCCGCATATAATAACCATAGAATAAATACACTCATAAGACTAAATAAAGCAAGTAATATTTCGGCCATACTGAAGCCCAATGCAATGATGGGTGTATAGCCACAGGTAGTGTGTACCTTAAATATTAAAGGAGCCCATTGGTCAAGTGCTAACCAGTTAGGTAAGCCAAGGTCAAAACTACAGCTGCCCATGATAAATCCGCGCTCGGTTCCTAGTAATAACCATGACCTTTCAACTAAAGCCGCGCAAACGGTCAGTATTAATAATAGAGCGCTGATACGAGCAATAAGGTGGCGTCTTAAGAAAAGCCCAAATGTTGCAATAAGAAGTAAAGCAGCTAAAAGAATGCGCACGTGTATGCAGACCACACAAGGTGGGAAGTCCAGTGCATATTGATAATAGAGTGCAAATGCTTCAAAGAGTAAGCAGCTGCTAATTAATAGTAGCCATAGGGGGCGAGTGTGGCTTTTAATTAGAGATTTTAATTTATCCATAAAGCGATATTTTATATTAGGTGTACTGAAAAAACGATAATTGTTTTGCTTGGGAATACCACTTGAGAAGGTTTTATCAATTGTTATTATTCATCATGATGCCTATGAGTTTTTATTATTAGCTTATAAAAAACATTTTTTTTAGCGTAGTATTTTTCAAATATTTAACTAAGATTTGATTGCAGTTAATCAGTTTCTTTGATTTTGCTCTTATTCAACTCAGGCTTATTTGATAAATATGAAAAATAAATTGTTTTTTTATGTAGTACCAAGTGTCGTAGGTTTGTTAATGGCGCTAATCATTTATGGATTAAATGATATGAGTATTGTCAATGGTGTCATTATGCTGATCTTGCTAGCAAGTAGTGGCGTGGTTG
>JQIA01002005.1_pt1 | contig 10918 bp, 10 predicted proteins | sample 811431 | NCBI WGS metagenome assembly JQIA01 (sample SAMN02998118, study PRJNA258478) | marine sediment metagenome | biome: marine; feature: seafloor; material: sediment; isolation source: oil-polluted sediment collected from 3 locations (0.5 km, 0.7 km and 0.9 km)... | place: USA: Gulf of Mexico ... | reverse complement strand
ATATTTTACTCTAAATACTGATAATATTGAACCAAATACGACAATATTTTCCTTAAGTTGATGCCTATGCGGTGAAGCAAAACGTAACCTACTATTATGAAGTAAACAAAAATTATTAATTGAAAAATGCTATATATTCTACAACCTTGATTTTTAATTCCATTGCTGAGAAAGAACATTAGCCACAGCATGAACTCTAGGTAAAATATTGCAGTAAGCAAGAGCATTTTGAGGAATACTAGCGGCTCCTCATCTAGTACCACCAATAGAACCTACTAAAACTGGACAATAGTTTTCTACACCTGCAAATTTAATTGATTTATCTAACGCTTCAACAAAATCTTCACTCTCATTTATAAAATAAATAGCTGCACTAAGTACGTCTGGTGCAAAACCACCTTTTCTTAATAATGTTCTTGAATTAGGTTCTAAAGCTTGACAGATTTGTGAAGTTCTTCCTTCCATTGTTTTTTGCAGTGCTGTTGACCAACCTGTACCATGTATCAGATTACGACAAAGTACTGCTGTGGCCACTGCTGTATCTCCAGCTAGAATATTTTTATGGGTAATAGATGCTTCTTGTATTGCAGCATTAGATAATTGTTCGTCAGTTATATATTGACTCATTGCTAGAGGTGAACTACGATGAGCTGGATTACACCCAGCTGTGAATCCATTTAATTCTTTATCAACTTCTATAACTGCTTCTTGATAAGGTATTCCTAATTCTACTAAATTTAGTACTCTTTCTGCTACTGGTCCAGTATCAAAAGCTCCTTCTTTCCACCATTCTAGGTATTTGTTTACGACATGTTTACAATAAAAACCTTGGTTGACAATTAAACTTTCAGCAAGGTGGGTAGCCATACGAATTGGACCACCGATTTTATCTCCAGCTGCTAGACCAATTATCACTCCCTGTACCCTGTCTTGGATATTATGCATTTTTTAGTTGGTAATACCTTTTATCGTTATCATTTTTAAGTTTTATTTCAATATCATTAACTTAATAGCATTGTTCCTAACTTAGGAAAGAATGTGATTGTAGGTATACAAACGGGAAATGCTATGATTATAATCTTTATTTTGATTTAATTTGTAAACCTTTTGGAACTATCCATCTTTCTGCTAATTCAAATAACCCTTGAGCTAGTAAAGCTAATATTGCTGCTGGAATTGCACCTTGTAAAATTAAATTAGTATCATCTAAACGAATACCAGTTAAAATTGGTTGACCATAACCACCAGCACCAATTAAAGCTCCTAGAGTTGCAGTACCAATGTTAATGATTGTGGAAGTTTTAATACCAGCCAAAATAGAACGATAAGCTAAAGGTAATTCAATTAACCGTAAACGCACCATTGGAGGTAGTCCTAAAGCTTCAGCTGATTCTTTCAATGGAGCTGAAATATCATTTAATCCTAAATAAGTATTACGGACAATTGGTAGAAGACTATATAAAAAGAGAGCTACAATAGCTGGTACGTTACCAATACCTAAAAGTGGAATCATAAATACTAGAATTGCTAATGAAGGAATGGTTTGAATAATGCCAGTAATTCCCAAAATTATTTGGCCTAATCGTTTGTATTTAAATGCTATAATACCTAACGGAACTGATACTAAGACAGCGGCAAATAATGAAATACTAACTAAAATAAGATGTTCAATTGTCAGTTTATACAAACGATCAAACATTGTTTCTTCATAAATATTAACTTTAATGTTTAATTTTTTTTCTAAAAAATCAGCAGCAACTTTATTTTCTGGAATTTTATCTAATGTTGCATTTCTATTCATTTGCCTCATTTCAGTTTCAGAAATATTACCAACTATTTTCTGAAGGCTAGCAATTATATGTGGCATTCGTTCTGTCAAATCAGCTCGATATACGATTAGTGGATAATAATCAGAAAAATACTGTAAATCATCTTCTAAAACTTGTAAGTTATAATAAGATATTTCACCATCAGTTGAATAGGCATCCATTAAATCAATTGCATAACTATCAAGCCCTTGATAAGCAAGATAATGATGTAATCCACGTACATCTGTTTGTGGTAATTGATAAGTTTTCTGTAAATTTTTCCAACCATCTTGACGAGCTAAGAACCTTTCAGTAAAACCAAACCGTAATTTAGGATAATTACGCAAGTCAGATATCTTAGTAATACCATATTTTTTTGCCACTTCTGATTTCATACTAATGGCATAGGTACTGTTAAAACCTAATGGATCAGTAGTAAGAATCTTTTCTTGTAGTAGATGTTGTCGAATATCACTGATTGTTTTTAAACGAATATTGGGGTAAAGTTCCTTCATGATTGTGCCAGTATATTCGATATAAAGGTCAATCTCTCCCCTTAATAATGCTTTCCAAATTACATGTGTACCACCCAGCTCACGCAGGTGAATGACTTTAATTCCAGCATGATTAGCTAAATGAGTCATTACTTCGGCTAAAATTACTCCTTCTGTATGTAACTTAGAAGCAATTTTGACAGTTGAATCATCTGCTGCTGAAAGTGTCAGATGTGTCATCATAAAACATATTAAAACTAGCCAAAATTTTTTCATTATAGTTTAAATGGTCAGAAAAGATTAAAATTAACAGATTCAGGGTTATTGCAAAAAACTTTATGTTTTCACAACTCGTGATTTGATCAATATTTGTACAAAAAATTATAGGCTGGTGATAACTCAGGTTCTATCTAGTCAAATGCTATTAAATTAATGTATGGTGTATAAGTGATAACGTCTACACCATTATCGTTAAGAGGTGGATGACGCTCCGCTTATCCACCCTACTATTATATACTTTTGGAATGATATCTATCAAAAATTAATTATTATTTGTTAAAGCTTCAAGAGGACTACGTTGAGCATTGATAAATTTAGTCACAAAAGGATTGATTGGAGTATTGACAAGTCCTTCTAGATTATCTTGTTGAACAATCTGTCCATCACGCAATAACACAATAATATCACCTAAAAAACCAGCTTCTCCAATGTCATGAGTGACAATAACTACTGTTTTATCTAAAGTTTCAAAAATTTCTTTTAAATCTGCCTGTAACTCAGATCTAATCATAGGGTCAAGTGCAGTAAGTGGTTCATCAAGCAAAAGTAAATCTGGATCAAGTAGTAATGCTCGCATCAAACTTACACGCTGTCGTTGTCCGCCTGATAATTGTGTAGGAAAACGATTCAGCATTTCTAATGGCAATCTGGTCAATTGGGCTAGTTCTTCTATTCTTTTCTCAATCCGATTTTTAGACCAACCCAAATAACGTGCCATCAAAGTGATATTTTGGTAAGAAGTAAAATGAGGAAACAAGCCACCTTCTTGTATAACATAACCCATTTTATGTCTAAGACTTAGTACATTTTGTGGTTTGACTTGTATACCTTCAAAAAAAACAATACCTCCAGTATCTGGCCGAATAAGACCATTTATTATGCGTAATAAAGTTGATTTTCCAGAACCACTCTGTCCTAAAAGAATTGTTGTTCTACTAGGGGGAATAAATAAATCTATGGATTTTAATGCTGTTATATTTCCATAAGTTTTTGAAATATTAGTTAATTGTAACATATTATATCCTTGTGAATAACCAAAATTGATTACTAACAGGTTCTACCAAATAACTGCTATAGTATTTCACTAGATTAATTCTTTAAAATAGTTCAGATAAATGATCTAAAGCATTAATTTGAAAATAAGGGTACTGGGCTATTAAAGAATTTATAGATATGCTTAAATATCAGCAAATTACATCAAACTAGCAAAACTCTTAACTAATTTATATTTAACAAGTTATTACTCTTTTAAAATAATCCAAGCCCAGTACCTAAAATTTAAGCTGGCTTCTTAAAATGTAAAATTCCCCAGTTGAGGTATTTTTTTTCTCCTGCTTCTACCCAATTTTGTAAACCACGTCGTTGATGTTCAATGTAATCTTTACCACAAAATTTAAGGAAAGAATCATAATTATTATTTATTTCATCAAGTAGACGAGCATAGTGTTTAGTAAGTTGTTCTGTTAATTCAATTACTTGTACTTCTTCAAATCCTAAATTTATTGCAGTATTACGATAAAAATTAAAAGATGATAGTGAATCTAAATGAATTCTTTCTAAAATAGGTTGAAGAACTTCAGTTGGACAATCATCACTTTGCATTGGATCAGCAAAGATAAAATGACCTCCTTTTTTCAAAACTCGGTAAACTTCTTGTAACATTTTTATTCTATTACTGCTAAAAAGTAATGCGTCTTGAGACCAAACAACATCATAATGTTCATGTTCAGAAGGGATTGCCTCAAAGCTACCTTCAACTACTCGAATTTGTGATTCAAGTCCTTGTTTTTGATTTAATTCACGATTACGTTTATTTTGTTCTTCACTCAAATTTAAACAATCAACAAAACAATCAGTAGTATTAACGAGATAACGTGCAGCACCACCATAACCAGCACCTAAGTCTAACACAACATTTGATTTATTAAACGGAACCAATGCCGCCATTTTTTCAACTGTATTATACATTGCTTGGTGTATAGATTCCTGCTCATCATACAATCCAATACTACAGTGGTCACTGTTATTGTAGATAAGTTTTTGAAATGATAACACTTCACTGCTATTATAATAGTCACGTGTTCTTGACACAACGGATTGTTGTTGCATATTTAACCTCGTAATAAGAGAATTAGCTGATATCGATTTATTGTATGAATATCCTACCGAATAGCTTTGTAAAGAACGATGGCCAGAAGTAAGATCAAGGGTCACATTGGCAATAATTTCCAATGGATCAAGCCACGGAATGGCTAAATTTTCTGTTTCATAAAACCCAACTGATAGTTCACTACATCCTGCAATCACCATTTCAGCACCTTGGCTTGCTAAATAGTCAACAATGATTCTTAAATTTTTTTGAGCTGGAGGTGAAATTTGTGAGCCAGTTGCTTTGATTCCCCAACTGAGATCATAAATTGTATTCATAACTAATTCTTGAAACTCTGAATCTAGCTGAAGCGAAATCGGAGTAATACCAGCTTTCACTAAACTATTATGATACAATTCAGCTCGTAATGTGCCATCAGTACTAAGAATGCCTATTTTTTTGGTATTAGGATAATTTTTAATGATAAATTCCGTAGTACATTCAATGAGATGAATCCAAGGAATTTTAAGATGTGGTTGAATTTGTTCATAAAAGGCGTGAGCAGTGTTGCAAGGAATTACTAAAAAATCTACTCCAGCCGATTCTAAGAATTGACTATATTTGATTAGCCAAGGAACACAGCTTTCTATGTTTCCTAATAAACTTTCTGTACGATCTGGAATATTTGTAGCATTAATAAGAAGCCAAATTGGATGTTCTTGATCTTTTTCAACTCCTCGTTTGGTACTTTGTTCAATTAAAATTTGTTCAAAAGTTGTATGAGCTAAAGGCCCCATGCCACCAATAATACCAGGTATTATTTGTTGTATACCTTTGGGATAAGCCATATGAAAAGTTCCAAAATATTAGTCAATTTTTTTGGCACGAATAAAATATATTTTTTGATGTAATTTCCCATCTTTTTCAATGAGAGGTTCTGGTTGTCCTTGTTCTTTAGCAAATTGTCCAATTTGAGATAAAAATGGTAAATAATAATCAGACAATGGCAGGTCAACTCGTTTTATCACAGCCCAATTAGCATCACCTCTTGTTTCCCAATCAATTGCATAATCAAGTGGGTCTGTATCATAAGTTTTAATGCCATTACCCCAATGTTTATCTAGCAGTTCACAAGTAAGTTGAGAACCTTGTTTACTTGTACTTATAAATAACATTTCGCCACCAGATTTTAGAAAGCTTCTACCTTGGGTAATTAAAGCATCATTAACAATTCTACCACCTTGACCATTAATATTCCAATCACCAGCTGATAATCTTTTAATATCACCTGATAAATCTGGTACAGTGGGAGGATTGGAATAGATCATATCAATTTGACCTTCAATTTCTGGATGACCTTTAATAGCATTAAAACAGTCAGATTCGATAGCGTAAAGCTGTTCAGGATCTAGATTATTTAATGTCCAATTACGTTTAGTCATCATAATTGCTGTAGGATTAAGATCAGTCGCAATAACTTTATTAGCTCCGCTTTTATGAGCAATCACTGATAGAAAACCAGAACCAGATGCAAAATCCATTACAATTTTTTCATGACAGTCATCAGAAGCAATAAATTCTCCCATTTTTATTGCAAATGGTGTAGGTGACCAAACCGCTTGGTTAGTCTCTAACAGTAAATTAGTATTTACATTATTAAGTTCAACATTCAAAATTGTACCAGATTCAACTAACTGATAGTTAGCATCTGGATCATAAGTTATTAAAGTTTTATCTGTATTTCTCATATTTTTTTAAATTCTTAATTAATCAGATATTTATAATAAAATTTACTCTTTTAATATTTCTTTCAAATACAAGAATATACATATTTGCAATATATTTAAGTATTAAAAAGAAATGCTTTTATTCAGCATATCCTACTACATTTAGGTTATATATAGGCCAACCTCCCATTTATCACTCTTAGGAATAAAGATTTAATAAAATCCGAAACTAAACCTGGCAGGTTTGAACGTCAAATTTTGGAGATTATTAAATCATCATTCCTTAGTAAAAACTGTAACAAAAGCCCCAAGCCCATGACAAGGAGTTTTTTGATTGTGTATACAGAATCAAGTAAGGCTTAGTTAGAATTATTTTTACTCTGACACCATTCTTCAATTTCTGTTTTACTTAATTCTGCTTCTTCACCAAACACTTTAATTTTAGATGCGATTTGTTTTCCCAATTCACAAATATAAGAATGCTCTTTTTTGATTATCTCTTTGGTTTTTCCCCATAATTCTATACTAATCTTATCTAGCTTAATTTTAATCTCATCATCTTTTATTGCATTTGGGAAACAAATGTTTTTAATGAGATGAAGAAATTCATATGCTTTATCTAAATCACGACTTCCACCCTCGCCAAGAACTCTAATTGCCACATCTTCATCAATTTCACCATTAGACAAAGACTCTGCAAGCTCCTGCATATAATACTTGAACTCTCTCTTTGGAATATAATAAGACATCCTCTATGCTATTAAGTTTCTTAGTTAATTTAATTCCTGTCTTACAGGTATGAGCACCATTCGAATCAAGAAAATTGAATTTTATTGATCCTGTCTCAAATCCAAGTACTCTAGCAACTCTATAATGCCCTGCTTCGTGACAGCCGAGTTGAATAATTCTTTTTTGATAAGTTTTATCAATAGGAAAACCTTTCATATTATTTTTCTCACAGTGGAAGTTACTAACAGCTCGTAGGGTGCATAAATGATAATGTCATGCACCACATGGACATGGATGATTTGGTGTATGACGCTTCGCTTATACACCTTACGAGTTAAGTTAAGCAATGTATACGAGCCAACCGACTACTTATTATGATGACTACAGATGAGTATTTCTTCTCTTAATAGTACACGCTCAAGTTCCACTATATATATGCTTTTCATTCCGCTATATTTTTCGAAAATGTTCTGACAATCTTTAATGTTTTCTACGCAACACAAGCATGAATCCTCTATACCATCAAAAGTCAAATCATCTTTTACTCTCCACTCTCGTTCATGAGTCCAGTCAATGGGAGGTTTTTCATTAAGGCTAGTCTTTATTAATCTATATCTTTCGGTTGATTCCCATTTATCTGTATCTGGATTGTCTGTATAAATTGCAGGCCGACCTCCTTTACGCCAAAAAGCATTTTTGTGAATAATTATGCCATAACCTTTCCTTTCATTTGGGTTACTTTCAATCAATTGTTTCCAGTTCAGGTATGGTACATCATAAAAACATGATGCTCCCAAAGGCTCATATTTAACAATAAATGGACTTTTTGATGCTTTAATTTTTCGTTCTTCTAATATTTTTTTTAAAATATCGAAAGCTGATACCTTTGTTGTATCTTTTGTTAAATGAATCAAACAATTTGATAAATCATTTCTATTTAATGCTTTAATGTATGGAGTTGTCATCTGGATTCTATTCCTGAGTTCGTAGGGTCGGTGAAGCAAAGCGTAACCGACCATTATTATGTAAAACAGAAATTATTAATTAATGGTCGGTTTCATTTCATTGCACCGACCCTACATGGCTGCCAAGTTTGAACGTCAAATTTTGGAGATTATTAAATCCTCATTCCTTAGTGGAGAAGATTGAAAATATAATGGAAAATACTATAACTTATTATCAATAAAGATATATTTATAACATTTTCATTTTGAAATTTTTTCTCGTATAAGAGGAATCATTGCATTTGCAATGTTAAGACTTAAAGTACCATAGTATAAAAATACTGCTCCACTAATCCCCATGCCAAATATCACAACACCAGTTACACAACTAATACCAGATGCAGTATTTAATGTTGCTCCATTATTTATTCGACTATTCAAATCTTTAGCCATTTGCAATAAATAAGGTAGATAAGCTAAATCTGGTTTTATTAATATAATTTCAGCTGTATCTGTGGCAATAGTTGCAGCACCATGCAATGAAATAGCAACATCAGCTTTTTGCAAAGCAACGGCATCATTAATACCATCTCCAATAAAACAAACTTTTTGTCCCTGTTTTTGTAAATCTTCAACAATCTTAGCTTTATCCTCTGGTAAAGTTTCAGCATAATAATCTTCTATTCCAAGAGTTTCTGCAAGCTTTTGGGTTGGTTTTTGTTGATCACCTGATATTATACAGAGTTTCATTCCTTGTTGACGTAATATATTAACAACTTCATTAGCATTTTTTCTGAGTGATGGACGCAGTTCAATAACACCCATCAATTGTTTATTTTCTAGTGCTATATAAACTAAAGAATGTCCATTTTCATCAGCTTGAATTTGTAAGAATTTTATATCATTAGGAATTTTGATATCAGCATTTGTAATAAAACGTTCACTACCTAACAATACTGTTTTTATTTCTGGACCAATTTCAGAATCTATAAAGCTCACACGAATACCATATCCAACTTCATAATCACTATTTTCTATTGGAAAAAATGATAATTTTTGTTGTGCAGCAGCTTGGCAAATAGCCTGTGCAATTGGATGTTTTTGTCTTTGTTCTGCGGTGACAGCATATTGTAATAATTTACTTTCAGTAAAACCATGACAAACAGTTATATTTTCTACTTTAGGTATTTTTTCTGTTAAAGTTCCAGTTTTATCAAAAATGATAGTATCTACATCAAATAGTTTTTCTAAAGCTCTTCCATCCTTAACTAGAATCCCATGATTTGAAGCAATTCTTAAGTAATTCAATACTGTAAGTGGGGCAACAATCCGCATCTGATAACCAAATCCTGATCCAGTTAATGCTAAAGCATGAGTTGCTCCGATTAATGGTAAAGAAGTTGCCATGGCAAGCATTGACATACCTGCACCTTTTTCAACAATCTCTTCTCCACGTGACTGGATATGACTTTTAAAATCGGCTGTTTTTTTCAAAACTTCTACGATCTGGCCAGTGATTGTTTCTGCACCATATTTTTCTACTTGGACATGTATCCAACCAGAAAGTAGCATTGTTGATGCAAATACTTTATCATTTTTGCTCCTCTCAACCAGTAGAGATTCACCAGTTAACATACATTGGTCGATAGTTCCTTCACCAGCAATAATTTCGCCATCTGCTACAATCATTTCACCAGCATGTACAACAATAATATCATGTATTTGTAAAGTATTTAATGAAACTTCAATTTCAAGATTGTCTTGTAATATCCAAACTTTTTTTGGTAAACTACCAAAAATGTTATTTAAATCAGCATGGGTACTGCGTTCAGTTTTTATAATAAGTTTACGTGCAGTGAAAAACATAGTAAACAAAATTGCGGCGGCCAAAAAGTTTCCAATTGCTAACACACCAGTAACACATAACCATTCAAATATTCCAACCATACGCTGTTTTTGTTTAAAAATAACGTGATAAGACTTTTTAAGGTAATGAAAATAGTTATAGGTTAAAAAAGGAATACTAAATAATGTGAGAGGAGAATAGAAAATAGCACCAATAATAGTTAACCCTAATGCTACTAGTGATACACGTTGATAATGAGTTGCTTCTTCTTCATTTTTTAATATATCAGTTTTGGTTGCAGAGTTTACAAGCTCTTGTTTTTCTGAGGATATTGAAGCTACATTTTTTTTTATTAACTTTCTATCTTTCCATGCGGCAAACAGTATGCCGCCAATTGCTAAAGAAATAGTTAGCACTGGCATAATAATTTATTTAATTTTAAAGTGTATAAATAATTTTAGTTTAAATAGTATACTAAAAATTTCAAAGTAAAGTCTATATTTCTATTAATAATAATTGTACATATGGTCTTGTAAACATTATCCATGTTTTCTGCACTTGAATTAAACACACTGACTTTTAGTTGTTTAGATTCAATTATAAATCTATTCATCTAAAGGCGAAATCTTTAACATTATTTGAGACTAATAAATAGGCTCATATTGAAAATATTAGTTGACTTGTTTCCATTAAATCAAACTGTTATAGTTATAGTTAAATTTTACAATTTTTAGGTATGTGTATGCAACGAATGTTAGTTTTAATTAGTCTATGTTTTGGTTGTAATGTGTTAGCAGTTCAACCAACTCTTCCTATTACTGGTACATGGCAAATTGTTAGTTATCAAATAATTGGTTATCCAGAGATGGATGAAGTGGAAAGGAATAATTGGTTAGGAAATATAGTTGAGTTTAATCAACAAATTGTATTAAGTAACCCAAGTTGCTACCTATAAAAGTTAGGTGATACAATATCATTCAAATTTTTTTTCATATAAATTTC
>JQIA01002004.1_pt1 | contig 10920 bp, 8 predicted proteins | sample 811431 | NCBI WGS metagenome assembly JQIA01 (sample SAMN02998118, study PRJNA258478) | marine sediment metagenome | biome: marine; feature: seafloor; material: sediment; isolation source: oil-polluted sediment collected from 3 locations (0.5 km, 0.7 km and 0.9 km)... | place: USA: Gulf of Mexico ... | reverse complement strand
CAATCAGTCCATACTTAAGGACTTCTGCAAAACCGGCAGCTAACTCCCTTTGCGGTAAACTATCGAGTGTTGCTGTATCGGTGATCACCGCCTGGGGCTGGTAAAATGCCCCGATCATATTTTTCCCCATGGGGTGATTCACCCCCGTTTTGCCGCCTACAGAGGAGTCTACTTGAGCCAGTAGTGTTGTGGGTAACTGGATAAAATTGACCCCTCGCTGGTAACAGGCCGCTGTAAAACCGGTGATATCACCAACAACGCCTCCTCCGAGAGCTATCAGTGTGGTGGATCTGTTATGTCGGTTTTGCAGAAGCTGGTCAAATATTAAGCTCGCGGTGCCTATGGTTTTATGAACCTCACCATCGGGTAAAATGATCTGATTTAACGTGTAGCCTGAAAAGGCGGCTTTGACTTTGTCAAGATAGAGAGGTGCAACTGTATCATTGGTAACAATAGCTACCTGCTTACCCTTCACATGCGAGCGCAGCAGCTCAGCATTGTCCAACAACCCTTTGCCAATATAGATGGGGTAACTGCGCTCGGGCAGTTCGACATTTACAATTTGCATATCACTCAATCCAGAAATTCAGTTAACGGTTAGCTTGTAATACTCTCAGAAATTAACTCGGTAGAGAGTAACACAGAAGCTGACAAAATTAGGCCCATTACCTCGTTACTGATTTTCAAGATACCTGATAATGATATCCACAACGGCCCAGGGATTCCCCTGGTTGGTGGAGATCACAAGGTCGGCTATTTCTCTGTACAGAGGGTCTCTGATTGCAAACAGATTCTGTAGTACCTCTTTTGGATTGTCATTATGCAGCAGGGGGCGTTTTTTATCATGTTTAGTACGTTCGTATTGCTGCTCAACAGGGGTGTCAAGATAGACTACTGTACCTCTTGCCTTGAGGTGATGGCGGTTTGTTTCACGCATCACCACGCCACCTCCAGTAGCCATAACCACCTGTGGCAAAAGAGTTATCTCGTTAATCATCGTTTCTTCGCGTCCTCGAAAACCCTCTTCGCCTTCTACGTCGAAAATCCAGGCGATATTGGCGCCACTACGGTCTTCAATTTCACGATCAGAATCTTTAAAGGGAAGCTCCAGCTTGCCCGCCAGCATCCGTCCGATAGTACTTTTACCGGCCCCCATAGGGCCAATAAGAAAAACCTTGATTGGCTCTCTCACTAGCAGGTCACCCAGATTATATCAATGGAATTAGCCTGGATAGTTTATAAATTATCCGGGCTAGTGGTTGGTAACACTATGATAAATAATATTATCTACATGTAATTTATTGAATTCTTACCCATAATGAGCGCCATATTGCTCTCATACAGTGTTAAAAGCAGGTTCAAACGGTTGGTTTTCCTGTTAGCTCGGCTATGGCATACTGTGTTGCCCTACCTCCTGTATCTATACAGTCGCCCCGCTTGTAGCCGGTAATCTTCTTGCCTGAAAACAAAATTATCTTTCGTGCAAAGGGTTCATGTCAAATAAACTTCCCGCAGGAAACTGCGGGGGTGTTAAACCCCTCTGCCAGGTTAGCGAGTGGAGATAGTATCCTTCATCAGCCTTGGAGTGATAAAAATCAGGAGTTCACTTTTTTCCTTAGATTTTGTTGTCCTCTTGAATAGACGGCCAACATAGGGAAGATCTCCCAGAAAGGGGGTTTTTGAAACTGACTCAATTGTCGATATATCGTAAACCCCACCCAGCACGATGGTTTCGCCATTTTCTACCAGTACTTGAGTTTCTATCTCTCTGGTATCCACACTGGGAACGCCTGCGAAGATCTCTCCAACTGAATCTTTATTGATTTTCAGATCCATGATAATACGGTCATCGGGTGTAATTTGAGGTGTGACTTCCAGGGCAAGTACTGCATCCTTGAAGGAGACCGAGGTGGAACCACTGGATGAGGCTTCCTGGTAGGGTATTTCAACACCGGATTCAATACGAGCGGTCTGCCCATCGGCGGTGACCAGTTTGGGTTGGGAAACTACTTCGCTGATCCCGTCGCTTTCCAGTGCTGAAAGCTCTAGGTCCAGCAGGCCTTCATCAGTCAACAGTCCGATTGCAAATGTTGAGGTTGGGTTGACCGCTCCAAGGTCAACAACCAAAGCATCTGGAAAATCTAGTGTTTTTCCCGTTACCTGATTTTGTTGCGCGAGTCCTGTGGGGTTAAGGTCTGTCAGGGTCCCCTGGCTACCGCCAGCGCTATACTGGGTGTCTCCCCTGGTATAGGTGGTTCCACCCCCCCAACGGATACCCAGGGCTTTATCAAAATTGGTTGAAGCGACCACGATCCTCGCTTCAATAACAACCTGTCGTACAGGGACATCAAGATAGCTTAGCGCGTTTCGGATTCCATCCAGTTTGTTCGCTGTATCCTGTACCAGTAGTGTATTGGTGCGAGAATCAACCGAAACACTGCCTCGCGATGATAGCAGCCCCTGCTTTCCAGTTAGAAGTGTCGATACCTCTTCTGCCTTGGCATAATTAACCTGGATAAATTCCGTTTGCAAAGGTGCAAGCTCTTCAACCTGCCTATTGTTTTCAAGCTCAAGGCGCTCACGGTTGGCAATCTCGTCCGCAGGCCCGATCATCAGTACATTGCCGACCTGACGTTTATCCAGGCCTTTGGTCTTCAAAATAAGATCAAGCGCCTGATCCCAGGGGACATTCTGTAATCTCAGGGTGATGCGACCTCCCACGGTATCACTGGCAACCAGGTTAAGGTTGGTGAAATCTGCTATTAGCTGCAGTACCGAGCGAACTTCGATATCCTGAAAATTAAGGGACAATTTCTCACCGTTATACGGGAACATCTCCTTTAACCGTTTTTCAGCTTCATTGCTGGTGACAGGCTTGAAGTCCAGTACGAGCTTATCATTGGCCTGGTAAGCCATATAATCGTAGGTGCCTTCGACTTCAACAAAAATAGCACCGCCATCACCCTCAGGCATTGCATCTACATACTGTACGGGGGTTGCAAAATCGATGACATCAAGTCTCCGAAGGAGTTTTTCCGGAATGGATGCATTGAGGAATCTGATGCGGATATTTTTTCCCTGTTGGGAGATATCTATCTCAAGGTCTGGCCGCGAGAGGCTGATCTCCACTCGCCCCTCTCCCTTTTCCCCACGGCGAAAATCAATATCGGTGACATAGTTTTCTAGTGAGGCAATCGCAATTTTACTTGATGCCTGTTCATCCGCTATTTCTGGAGTCTGTCCCGTAGTGGTTTTTGCCTGGGAGGAAAATCCGGTACCACCAGAACCCAACATGATATACAGAGAATTTCCGTCCACTGAAGTTTTATAATTAACCAATTGAGTCAAGTTAACCACGATTCGGGTGCGATCATTGGTTTCCAGCACTGTGATGCTGCGGGCATTGCCAACCCCAAGGCTGTGGTACTTGGATTCCAGGCTACTGGTTACATCAAACAGATCGAGTGTTATTCGTGCTGGCTCATCAATGGTGTAGCTTTGAGGTTGGGGCGGCTTACCATTAAAATCCAGGCGCATCTCAACACGATTGCCTGCTAGTGATGCAAAATCAATCTTCTGTAGAGTCACCATACTGTTCGCATTGACAAGCGTCGGCCATAGCATAGTCACCAGTAATCCCATGATGCTGGCCCTGTAACGCCAGCACTTCAATTTTTTGATACTGCACGCCGATTTTTTCATTTGTTGCATCTCCAACAATACCTTATAAGTCATCTTGTAACTTCAGTGATTTGGGGCGTTCAAGCCAGCTGCCGTGTCCATCCGGTACAATCTCAATAACATCCAGCTGGGTCTGATTAATGGCGACAATTTTACCATGGTTGCGCCCCAGATAATTTCCTGGTTTGACTTTATGAACTCCGCTTTGCGAATCATTGACCAGTGCCCAGAGTCCATCTTCACCCAGTGTGATAGTCCCAACCATTTTAATGGTATCAATACTGAAACCTTCCAGATACTCCTTAGATCGATCCAGGTTCGGTTTGATATTACCTCTTGCCTTTTCATCTTGATATTGGATTAGTTTAACTTCTACCGGTTTGGAAAAGGGCGCTCTTAACCCTGCAGTGGAATAGATGAAGCTCTCGTAGGGTTCAAATTCTGGTAATGGCTCAATATTTCCCCTGGGACGTGCCAAAACCTCCTCTGTAAATGCGACCAGATCCGAATCTTCCTTGCTGCCAGAGCAGCCTGACAATACCAGGGCCGCTAAGCAGAGGAAACAGAGGCTTTGTTTTTTGATCTGCATCACTCCCCCTCCGTATCATTATAACGATAGGTTTTAGCATGGATTGTCATGTTGAGTAATCCGTCTTTTTCTCCGGGAGTGATGCTAAAATCATGCAGTGTTACGATACGTGGTAGGCTGGCTACACCGCTTACGAACGCGCCGAAATCGTGGTAACCGCCTTTAACCTGTATATCAATAGGTAGTTCTATATAGAATGCGGCGCTGCGTTCTGGCTGCAGTTTAATTGATTTTATCTCCAGGCCAGTACCCAGCCCGGTATGGGTTATATCTTCCAGAAGCCCTGGTACTTCAGTTTTACTTGGTAACTGTTTTAGCAGGGAACCAAAGGATTTTTCCACCCCTTTCATCTGTAGTCGGTATGTTTCAAGGTTGGCTGCCTTGAACGCCTTAACTTCATAATCTTTTTTCAGGGTTTCTTCCCTGCTGGCAGCCTTGTCAAGAACCCTCTGTAGATCATTAAGATGCAGATAGTGTCCCAAAAATACCACGGTGCTTAACACGATGACCCATGCTATTATCTTGATTAACAGTGGCCATGAACCTGCGTTAGCCCACTCCAGGTTGTTAATGTCAAAATCACGCAAGTTTTCGGTTAGTTCAGAAAAACTCATAATCTAGCCTCCCCCTTGTCCGCGCCACGCTGTACCGACAAATTAAAATCACTGGCTTTCCCGGCAGTCTCTTCATTTGCGCTAACCGATGTAAGGTTTGGCGATGAGAACCATTCTGACTCATCTAGCTTTCGCATCAGACTTGAGATGCGGTTATTAGATTCAGCTGTACCGCCCATGTTGATTTTATTTTGAGTAAGGGCTAGTTTTTTGTAATAGACTCCATCGGGCAGGGTTCTTACCAGTTCATCAAATACGTGCACGATAACGGGTCTATTGCCTTGCAACTCCTGGATAACCCTCATCCTCTCGATCAGTTGGTCGAGTTTTTCGTTGAGCTTGTCAATTTCCCTGATTTTACTGTCCATGGTCGCAATCTGTTTAGCTAGATAATCATTCCGCACATTTTGCCGCTCAAGTTCAGTGCTTTTAACCCAGTTGGCCGCCATTATATAGATAATGCCCACTACCATAAAACCGGCGATCGATACCAGAAATTGACGTTGTTTCTCTGTGCGCAGCTCATCACGCCACGGCCTAAGATTGATGCGAGCCATTAGTCAAAACTCCTCATTGCCAGGCCACAGGCAATCATCAATGATGGCGCGTCATCACTCAAGGCTGCAGTATCGACTCTTGGTGCCACGGACATGCCGATAAAGGGGTTGGCTACCACAGTTCGAGTATCCAACCGCGCCCTGACCAGCTTGTCCATCCCTTCAACACTTGATGCCCCCCCGGCCATGATAATATAGTCTACCGAGCTGTATTGGGTGGATGAATAGAAGAACTGTAGCGAGCGAGTAACCTGGTGAACCGCCGCTTCCAAGAAGGGATTAAGGACCGTCTCTTCATAATCATCTGGCAGACCGCCTTTTTTCTTGGCTAACCCCGCTTCCTCGGAGGATAGCCCGTAACGACGTTGAATCTCTTCGGTTAACTGCTGCCCACCAAAAAGCTGTTCTCTGGTATAAATTGTTTTGCCTGCATGCAGTATGATCAGGGTTGTCATCGTTGCGCCAATGTCAATTATCGCAACCGTTTGGTTCTCATTATCCTCCCGGAGTTGGCCGCTAACCAGTTCAAATGCCCTCTCCATTGCATAGGCCTCAATATCGACCACCTTGCATTCAAGCCCTGCTATTTCACACACCGCTTCGCGTAACTCAATATTTTCACTGCGACATGCTGCAAGAAGTACCTCTGCTATTTCCGGATTGTTTTTTGACAGTCCCTGGATTTCAAAGTCCAAAGCCACTTCATCCAGAGAGTAGGGGATATACTGATCCGCCTCTACCCGTATCTGGCTCTCCATTTCATCGGGAGATAACCGGGCATCCATCTCTATATTTTTTGTGATGACGGCAGCGCCAGCCACAGCCACAGCCATAGTCTTTGCGTTTGTTTTACTCTGGGTAACCACTTTTTTTAGTGCAGCACCCACCGCTTCGATATCATGGATCTGATTTTCAACAACGGCCCCAGCAGGTAAGGGCTCAACACCATAGCTTTCAACGCGGTATCTCCCATCGGAACAGCTTAATCCCAATATTTTGATAGAAGTGGAACTGATATCGACACCCAAAAACGGGTGCTTTTTTTTGCGAAAGAGTGACAACACAATTATTTTCCTGCCAGCATCCAGTACGTTAGCGTAAAATTCCTAATTAACATTAAAGGCTATAAATCCAGTCTGCGCAAATAGATTAAGCGCTATTAATGCGCTTATAATGTGGTACTGATGTTTTTTTTAGCTTTATTCGTCAATTTACCAGGAAACAAGACCCAGGTGCCCAAAGCAACTCTTAGATTCATAGCATGGGTCATCCTTAGCGTATCTTTTTTGGGTGCGCTTGTGGCAACCGGTTTATCGCTCTATTTGAATTCACGACTCCCGCCCGTAGAACAACTTAGGAAGATCAAGCTACAGGTACCCCTGCGTATTTATTCGGCAGATAACCAGCTTATCGCAGAGTTTGGTGAAAAGAGAAGATCGCCGATACCGATTGAATCAGTGCCACCACTTTTTATTAAAGCCATTTTTGCCGCAGAAGATGATGGGTTTGAACACCATCATGGTGTTGATTTTAAAAGCTTGGCTCGAGCTTTTTTACAATTAATCACTACAGGTAAAATCCAGACGGGTGGCAGTACGATCACGATGCAGGTGGCTAAAAACTATTTTCTCAGCCACGAGAGAACCTTCAGTCGTAAGTTTAATGAGATTCTGCTTGCGCTGCAGATCGAGCAGGAACTCAGTAAACCAGAGATTCTGGAGCTTTATGTCAATAAGATTTATCTGGGCAATAGAGCCTATGGCGTACAGGCTGCGGCTCAAGTTTACTACGGCAAAGATATCAAGGAACTTAATCTGGCACAGTTGGCTATGATAGCTGGCCTTCCCAAGGCCCCCTCCAGTTACAACCCTATCATCAATCAAGCGCGTGCTTTGATAAGAAGAAACTGGATATTGCAACGCATGCAGCATCTCAACTATATCAGCCCGGAGCAGTATGCAGATGCCTTGGATCAGCCTGCTACTGCGGGTTACCATGGTCAAAAATCTCAGCTGGAAGCGCCGTACCTGGCTGAAATGGTCAGGGCTAAGTTATTGGAGAGCTACAGCCAGGAGGATCTTTATACAACTGGGATACAGGTTTTTACGACGATCAGAGGCGATTTGCAGGCCGCTGCAAACAAAGCTATCAAAAATGGTTTGTTAGCCTATGACCGACGGCATGGTTATCGAGGGCCGGGCAGGGGCTTTCTTTTAGATCCAGATGCGCCGGTTGTATCAGCTGCGGAACATCTCAAGAGTGTTAGTAACATTGGCCCATTGCTGTCAGCTATTGTATTAGATGTACAGGAAAAAAATATTACTGCTTTGTTGCGTTCAGGTGAGCAGGTAATGATTAACTGGGATGGGCTGAAGTGGGCAAAGGCCTTTAAAACAACTAACCTGAAAGGGCCTAAGCCAAGTTCAGCCTATGAGCTGGTAAAGATAGGAGACCAGGTTCGAGTGATGCAGGATGACAGCTCGTCGTGGGTTCTATCCCAGGTACCACAGGCGCAGGCTGCTTTTGTTGCGCTTAACCCGAATAGTGGTGCGTTGCTGGCGCTGAACGGCGGATTTAACTTTCAGCACAGTAAATATAACCGTGCGACTCAGGCCGCAAGGCAGCCGGGATCTAACTTTAAACCTTTTATCTATACAGCCGCGCTTGAGGCGGGATATACCGCTGCCAGTCTTGTCAACGATGCTCCAGTTGTTTTTGACGATCCTCTGCTTGAAAATACCTGGCGACCGGAAAATTACAGTGGTAAGTTTTTTGGCCCTACCAGGTTACGTAAAGCGCTTTATAAATCAAGGAACATGGTGTCTATACGGTTATTGCAAGCGTTGACTGTTTCCAAGGCAATCTCTTATGCCGGTCAACTGGGCTTTGATCCGCAACGGTTACCACGCGACCTGTCACTTGCACTGGGTAGCGCCGAATTTACCCCTTTGGAAATAGTGACCGGTTATGCGATTTTTGCCAATGGGGGTTATCGAGTGACCCCCTATTTTATCGGCAGTATTAAAAGTTATGACGGCGATGTTATCTTTGAAGAAACACCTTGGCAGGTATGTCCGAAATGTGAGCTCGCCAGAAAGCGGCCAGGACAAGATAAAATATCACCAGAGGACCAACTTAAGCGGGCCTTGCTGGATGAGATCACCTATAACCAGGTCAGCAATACCCCGCCTGAAAACTATCCGCAAGAGATTGTCCCGCCTTTAGATCTCAGTGAAATCAGGTTGCCTGATAATTTTAAGGCCAAAATTCTTGCGGCCCCCCGGGTTATAGAGGAGCGAGCTGCCTATATTATGAACTCTATTCTGATGGATGTGATTCGGTATGGAACCGGTCGACGAGCCCAATCTCTGGGTCGAAAAGATCTTGCGGGAAAAACAGGTACAACCAATGATCAAAAAGACGCCTGGTTTTCTGGTTATAACAGAAACTTAGTGGCTACTGGGTGGGTGGGCTTCGACCAGCCACAAACGCTGGGCAGGTATGAGACGGGTGGCAGGGCAGCTTTGCCTATATGGATAGAGTTTATGCGCAGTGCTCTGGACGGTGTACCCGAAGCAAAACTCTCGCAGCCAGAGGGAATTGTTTCTATTCGGATCGATCCAGTGACCGGGAGGCGAGCTTTACCAGGGCAATCTAATGCAATTTTTGAGTTGTTTCGCGCTGAGAATATACCAGAGAAATCGTTCTCAACTACACTGGAAAATATGATTGAAACACCACCAGAGCAACTATTTTAGGAGACTGTTGGGTTTTAGGTGATCTTCGCGAGCGAGGTTCGGTTTTTTTACTGTAGATCGATCTTAATCCGGATATTTTTCAGGATTCTCGAAAACGACCCTGTATTCTGTAACGCTTAACAGGCTGAGCTGTTTTTGTTCAGGATATATCTTGTGCTGACCACCCTGCCCAGGTTCTTTTGGGATCAAACATTCCTGGTTTTACAAACAAAACTCCCCCCAAACCATTCAGTTTGAGGGGGAGTTTAAAGTATAAAAAGGATCGGCATCGGGCCGATTCTGATGGTTAGCTCTGAGTCTTGCTCCTGCTTCCAAAGCGCTTATTAAAGCGGTCTATTCGCCCGCCCTGGTCAGCAGTCTTCTGTTTGCCTGTATAAAAAGGGTGGCACATTGAACATACATCTATGTGAATGTCCTGGCAAAGTGTAGAGCGTGTTTTTACTACATTACCGCAACTGCAAGTAGCCGCGATCTCTTTATATTCCGGGTGAATACCCTGTTGCATTTTAGAACCCTCTATCTGTCCTGTACCGCTGCCTGACTTAGGTCAGGTACCGTACAAATTGCTCCTGCGGTTTGTGAGTCCGCTCAGAATCTGAAGCGCGCAATAATACCAGAATAGGTCCAATAATCAAACGCCTTAATCCACAAGTTTCCAGTTGATTGTACCCGTTCTAATTTCCCTCTGCGTCACCGGACTGCATCAAAGAGGGCGTGGGGATCGTGGAGGGCTTATTTAGGGGGCGAATTAATTAATGTTAAACCGTAGCTGACTTGGCCCGGCGCTCCTCATGATGGTAGATAATATTATATTGCTTTTGTATTCGATAATTAATCTGAGCAGGCATAATTCCCCCTGTTTATCACAAAATTATCACGTGTAATATTTTTCCGTACTATGTTTATTATAAAGTACAATTCCTTTTGTTTGAGTTAGACTGGCCCTCCTTGTGTTATTGGCATGTGAAAAAACAGGAAAATTGGGTGACCTATAGCCATCAGTTCCTAAAGGTGGCGCTGCCAGTGCCGCTGCGGCGTTGCTTTGATTACCTGCCACCGGCAGGCACAAAAACAGAGCAGCTTCAGCCTGGCGTCCGGGTAGAGGTTCCCTTCGGGAAACGTCGGTTGATCGGAATACTGGTCGAGACAACTGACTCGAGCAACCTTTCCGTTAATAAACTTAAGTCAGCGCTAAGAATAATAGACAGCACCCCAGTCTTTACCAAGGAGATTATGGCGCTGGCCCACTGGTGTGCAAACTATTACCAGCATCCGTTGGGAGAGGTTATGGCTACAGTGCTGCCTGCAGCCCTGAGAAACGGTAGCCAGGTGGATCCTAAGTCAGAGCTCTTCTATCGGCTGTCCCAGGAGGGTTTATTGGCAGACAGCGAGTCATTGAGACGTGCGCCAAGGCAGGCTGAGCTGGTAGAACTGATCAGGAAGCATCCAGAGGGGGTGAGCCAGCACAGTCTTAAAGTGTTGGGTCTTAAAGGCTCAGCACTTAAGGCTCTGATGGATAAGGGCCTGGTCGTGCATAGGAGGGTCGAAGCAAGGTTGCGTCCGCATGAAGGTAGTGCTCTTGCAGAACTTCCTCTTGAGCTGAATCAGGGGCAACATCTAGCTGTATCAGAGGTTATCGCATCGCTTGGCAAGTTCAGCACCTTTCTTCTGGAGGGTATTACCGGCAGTGGTAAAACCGAAGTTTATCTGCACATCATTGA
>JQIA01002003.1_pt1 | contig 10920 bp, 11 predicted proteins | sample 811431 | NCBI WGS metagenome assembly JQIA01 (sample SAMN02998118, study PRJNA258478) | marine sediment metagenome | biome: marine; feature: seafloor; material: sediment; isolation source: oil-polluted sediment collected from 3 locations (0.5 km, 0.7 km and 0.9 km)... | place: USA: Gulf of Mexico ... | reverse complement strand
AAAGCGGTTCTTCGCGGTTTGAAAAAGAAAAAAAAACGCGTTTTAGTCGGGCCGGATGCAGTTTCAGGGGATTTAATGGTGCGTCTGTTGCCAGTGGCCCATGGATGGATAACCCGATTGATCAGTTCGAGGGTGTAGAGAAGGGGTGTCAGGTCTCAGGCGTCAGGTTACAGCTAAAAACGTAACTAATTTATTGTTGTGTTTCCTGACCTATGAATAGAAAAAGACAGAGCGCCAGCGATTTCATTGGCTGACACCTGATACCCGAAACCTGATACCTTATCGACAATGGTCTTCATGTTTTTATAATGAAGTTAATGCCATTGACGCATAACTGAACACAAAAATGAATAAAATAATCAAGGAGGACGTAATGTCTGAAAAAATAGCAATCATTGGTGGTGGTGTGGCCGGGCTTACAGCAGGATATCTTTTGAATGATCGTAATGATGTGACGCTGTTTGAAAAGGATAACAGGATTGGTGGTAACGTTCACACACTGGATACGAAAACCGGCGAGGAGATCGATATTTCAGTCTTCTTCTGGTCGCCGAAACTATATCCGAATTTTGCGAAGTTGCTGACTAAACTCGGCATTGATCCCTATGCAACCAAACCAATGGAGGGACTGAGTCAGTCATTTCGAAATATGGATACACTTCGGGATTATTATTTAAGCTGTGATCTTACAAAACCTGCGTCAACATTCAGCCTGAAAAATTTAAAATCGAGCGTCTATCAGATGGTTGTATTGCGGAACTATATGAAAGTTGTCAAGATGTATCGAAAGGGACAGCTGGAAGGTTTATCGCTTAGGCAGGCAATGAAATTTTGTCCGGCGCTCAAAGGCGATCTTTTAAAACTTGCCATTTTTCCGATTTGTATCATGACGTCAATGCTTTGGGATGAACTGATGGATGCACCGGCGGAATTTGCCATTGCCAAAATTGAGAAACAGGTCGGGTCTCCCTTTAAATTTATTTCATGGCGTCTCTATCCCTGTAAAACACGCGTGTATGTTGATCTCCTTGCAGAACCATTTAAAGAAAATATTCACCTGGAAGCAAATATTAAGTCAGTCAAAAGAAATGGCAAGTCTGTTGTTCTTAAAATGGCTGACGATACGGAAGCAAAATTTGATAAAGTGATCTTTGCATGCCCTGCAGATACAGCCCTGGGGTTGTTGTCTGATCCGTCTGATGACGAGACACGTCTACTGTCGCCCTGGAGATATAACGATGGTCTGGTAATTATTCATACGGATAAAACGAACTATCCTGCGGAAGATCTGTGGGGCATGTACAGTTATCTCTATACAGATGATGATGGTGAGATCAATACATCCATTAATGCCCATTACAGATTTCAGAATGACGTTCCGGATGATAGTGAATACATGGGCTGCCAGCATCCGAATATTGAAATTGACAAGGACAAAATTGAATTTCAGCGAGTCTTCAGGACACCGATTTATGATAATGAATCAACTGCGACGATTAAAGAGTTGCCATCACTGAACGGTCAAAAGAATACCTATTACTGCGGTTCACATTATGGTTACGGCCTTCATGAAGATGCCGTTACCTCAGCTGTAAAAGTCAGCAAGCTGCTTGGCGCAATATGGAACTAAGTTGAAAGTTTTTCCGGTCATGGCCATGATTTATTAAATGCCTTGCAATTTCCTTCGCATCAGGATTGTGGTCAGAGCGGTTATTTTTCGGGTCCATTAAGCACTCAGATTTAAACGTTTTATGGTTATTACGTAACAGCCATAATAAATATAAGAATAACCCCTTTTTGTGTCTCCACATTTTACGGGATGACCCAGGGACGTTTTCTACAGAATGATTAATGGGCCCACTTTATAATTAAGTATTCTCCTTCCGTCTCTCTTACCATTTATCGCTCCTTGTATTCAGAAGGACGCAGGTTTACACACATAATACCTTGGTATCTGATTGGTGAAGTAAAGCTAAAATTAGTCATTTTGTTGAACATTAAATTGTCCTCGTTTTCAGTTTTTTTGTCGCAGATCCAAGCCAGTGCCGTTTCAATATCTCTGAATAATATGGACTGTAATGAAAATTACATCTGAAAAAATGACTATTGTTTTTGACGAAGTAATCTGATACCCAATATCTGTCTTAAAAACATTTATGCCAATTAAAATGTTGTCTTATAAGTATCTATGCCACAGTAGTCGTTGTGTTGTTTAGTGTGAAAAAATTGAGTCTTCTTTTTTGTTAATGCATACAGATTGTTAACACCATGCGGCAATGTGCTGTCAGAGGGAGATTCAATACTATCAATTAACTGTTTATTACAAAAGGAGAAAGAATGCAGCCTGAAATAGTAGAAAAACCAGGGTTTCAAATTGTTGGTATGCAGTACAGAGGTGGTGACGAAAAAGAGAAATGCCGTAATTTATGGCAGACATTTAAAGCGAGATCAGAGGAGGTTCTCCCCTATGCGGCGAAGCCGGTTCAGGCATTTGGGGTTCTTTCAAATTATGACTTAGAGACATTCACCGTTGAGCATACTGCAGGGCTGGAGATGGCAGAATCCTTTCATTTGCCGGAAAAGATGCTCTCGCTTGACATACCTGATCAGGCGTATGCTGTTTTTGAATCAACCTTTCCTGAAATGATGAATACTTTTGAGACTTTTGAAAATTGGGTGAAGACATCAGACTTCCAACGGAGCAATGGCCCGGAAATCATCCGGTTTGATCAGTCATTTGATGTGAATTTTGATCATGAGGATCCTGAATATACGATTTTTCTCCATATTCCTGTTATAAAAAAAGACTGAGCACAGCCCTTTAAAGAAAAAAATGTTTGTTTTTATCGCTGAAGATAAAAGAATAATATTTAGAATCGCTGAAACAGGTGTTACTGGATGTTTGACCAGGCGATTATTGTTGCGGGTCTTCCGGTAAGTATTGTGAGTGCCTGTCTCCTTCTGTGGGGACACGGGCATTCACATGTTACCACCACATTGTACATTTTTTATATGGCGTTAAGAAGATTAAAGATAACATTGAAATCTTACCTTATATTCAGACGGAATAAGTTTTACCCACTTAATAAAAAATTTCGGAAAGAACCACTGTTTTTATATCCCAGGCTATACGAGATCTCTTCAAATGAGTTGTCAGTGGTTTCTAACAGCCGTTTGACGAAAAATTTAACCCTCACGATCCTGTTGCTGCCGTATTCTTGTATATTCCGGTTGAAAAACACGGCAACACCGGTGCGCTTTAATAAAAAAAATGGTATATTTATAACACCATCAAAGCTCACATAACGAAAATACCACAATGGAGTGCATCAATGCATACTCAGAATCTGGATAAATGGGAACATGGCCACCGATCTGACATCTCGGATACCAGTGGAGAAAAAAGGACCAGACTTGTCGTCCTGATTACTTTGATAACAATGGCTGTTGAGATCGCAGCAGGGTACATCTATGGCTCAATGGCGCTTCTGGCAGACGGGTGGCATATGGGAACCCATGCAGCCGCACTTGGTATTTCGGTGTTTGCTTATATGTTTGCGCGTAAATATTCCGACGACAATAGATTTACTTTCGGAACCGGTAAAGTTGGTGTTCTGGGAGGTTTTACAAGTGCAATTATTCTTGCCTTTGCTGCATTGATGCTGTCTTTTGAGTCTGTCTGGCGGTTTGTTACGCCAATCTCAATTCAGTTCGATCAGGCGATTATTGTTGCGATTGTCGGTCTGCTGATAAATATTGTGAGTGCCTGTATTCTTCAGTGGGGACACGGGCATTCACATGATCCAGAGGACGAAATCCCTCACCACCATCATGATCATAATTTCAGGGCTGCCTACCTTCATGTTATTGCAGATGCACTTACATCTTTTCTGGCTATTATTGCTCTTTTTGCAGGAAAGTATTTTGCATGGGTCTGGCTTGATCCATTTATGGGGCTTGTCGGAGCCGCATTAATTCTCAGATGGTCATACATTTTGCTTAAAGATTCCGGCAGCATCCTCCTTGATGCCGGCATTGATCAGGAAGTGGTTAATGCGATTAAAACCACTGTTGAAGCAGACGGGGACAACCGGGTGAGCGATATTCACGTCTGGAGAATTGGCCCAAGGCATCATGGGATTATCATTTCTCTGGTGACAAACGACCCTAAAGATCCGGGTTATTATAAAAATATCATAACCGAAAATTATAAAAAGCCCTGCCATCTGGCGGTAGAAGTCAATTATTGTAAAAATTGATTTGTTATCAAAATAATTTGATGCATATCCATTAGAAAGCCCTAACCCTAAACGAAAAACCTTTTTCCTCGTTACACCTGAAAGAAAAATATCCGACAAACCATCGGCAGCCGTCCGTCATAAGATTAGATCGGAGATTGCGAATGCTCCTTTTTTTATGGATTTTATATATATGGAGTCAAGATGATTAAAACCACCTGTTTATCCTTCTTTTTTGGCCTGGCAGTTTTATTGTTTGCCGGATGTGATGAGAGTGACATTAATCCTTCAGATGAAACGCCTAAGATCGATGTGACTGTGGAAAAGCGACTGCAGATGCTTCTGGATGAAAGTGTTGCAAAGTCAGATACACCCGGAGCCGTTATGCTTATCGAGACGCCAACGCGGCAATGGACAGGGGCAAGTGGACTGGCAAACAAAGCGTCAAAAATTGCTATGCAGCCCACAGATCTCTTACGGATCGGAAGCATGACCAAACCTTTTGTTGCTGTTACCGTTCTGAAATTGATTGAAGAGGGTAAATTATCTCTGGATGGAAAAATAACAGACATCCTGCCGGGTACGATTACAGGTCAGATTACTAATGGGTCAGAAATAACCCTTCGGCAACTTCTTGATATGACAAGCGGAATTTATGATTACACAGAAAATGATGCGTATAATGACAGCGTAGAGGACAATCCAAACCGACCGAAATGGTCCGCTGAAGATGCTCTTGAATTTGCTTATGACGTCGATGCGGACTTTTATCCGGGCACCGGGTGGCAATATTCCAATACCAATTATATCCTGCTGGAAATGATTGTTGAAAAGGTCAGTGGGTCGACTCTTGCCTTAGAAATGCGACGGGTGATTCATTCGCCAATAGGACTGAAGCATACATATATGGAAATTAGTGAAACCCGTAGTGGCGGATTTGGAGGACTGCTGGTCCGCGGCTATGATGAAGGGGAAGATATTACAGAAATAAATGATGCTCTGGGTTTAGGTGATGGGGGGCTCATTTCCGATGCAAAGGGACTGGCTCAGTTTCTTCGCGGATTGCTGAAAGACAAAACGATTTTATCCCAGGCCTCTCTTAATCAAATGCTTGAGTTTCATCCCACCGAAGATTACGGGCTCGGCATCTCGAAGACTCAGACATATTTTGGCGCTGCCTGGGAGCACGATGGTTCTACAGCAGGATTTGAGGGGAGCATGGTCTATTTACCTGAAAAGGAGATTGTCTTTGTGCTGCTGACCAATGATTATAATTCAGAGTTGATGGACTCAGTGTTTAAAAAAGCTATTGGTATAATTACCGAACAACAGTAAAAGATAGAAAATCAAATAGTGACAGGGCTTGCTAATCATAAAAATTTCAACGCATATACTAATAAGTTTAAAATACACCCGACATTGAATTGAGCTATCAGTTGCCAGGTGTTAGCAAAGGAGCACTTCGGGCAGACAATTTAATAAAATAGCTGAGCGTAGCGATTCATTGGCTAACCCCTAATACCTAATAGCTCTTCATACTACAGCCCCTAAAATTATCATTGAGCACCATTTACGTGCCCTCTTTCTTTCCCTTCAATGGCAGGCGGATAATAAATTTTGCACCGGAGCCCGGAGCTGATTCGACACGCATTTCGCCACCATGATTTTCAGTGATAATGAAATAGGATACAGAGAGACCCAGCCCAGTGCCAACTCCGACAGGTTTGGTGGTGAAAAAAGGCTCAAAAATCCGTTTCCGGATAGTTTCATCCATACCTGGCCCGTTATCTTCAATTTCCATGCGAAGCATATGTTTGTCTTCTTCCTGTTTCAAACGTATTATAAACGTGGGTTTGATGTTATCGTTAGTCGTCTCCTGCATGGCCTGGGTACCATTTCTGAGGATGTTCAACAGCACCTGTTGGATTTTTGCTCCCTGGCAGGGCAGTTCGGGCAGGTTCTCTTCATATTCTTTGATGATTTTAATGGTTTTGAAATCGTATTCTTTTTTTAAATCATAAGATGTTTCTGCCAGTGTCAGTATCTCCTCCATGAGAGAAACAGGATTATGTAAAATGACGGCAGTATCACTTTTTCGGGCAAAACTTAACATATTTTCAACAATCGTCGCTACCTGAGAACCTGAATCCTTAATAGCTTCCAACATACGGAGAATACCCCTTTTTTCCATAAACGATTTTATGCTGTCAAGCGAGATGCCTAATTCTTTGGCGGCCTGTTCATTGGCCGGCATTTCAATGTCTGTCAATCGGTTAGCCATTACATTGGCGGTCTGCGTCATCCCGGCAACGGGGTTGTTAATTTCATGGGCCATACCTGCTGCAAGTCCGCCAACAGAAAGCATCTTTTCATTCTGAATCATCATTTCTTCCATACGTACTTTATTGGTGACATCATCTATTCGTATGACCGCTCCGTTGATATCATTGGTAACAAGCGGAAAGACAGTAATATCTTCAAAATATACGTCGGTCCCTGAAGCATGTTGTCGTTTCGGATAATATTTTTGTGTTCGTGAGTTCATACTTTCAGTTATTATAGCCATTTCTGAGCTCATTTGCGGTAACACGTCTGCTAAATATTTACCCCGGGCACTTTCTGCAGGAATCCCGGTCGCTTCGGATGCTGTCTTATTCCAATGGGTGACTTTGCCGGAAATATCAATACCAATCAGGACAGAGGGCATTGAATCAATGATGTTGGTGATATAGTTGCGGGCTGCTCTAAGTTCTTCTTCTGCTTTTTTTCGTTCACTGATATCCTGAACAAAACATTCTAAATATCTGCTATCCACAGTTATGCGAATAGCAGCATTCAATGAAATATCAATATGAGTTCCATCCTGTCGTTTAAATTGTGTTTCAAAACCGATAATGCTTTGCTCGTCAGTCAGTCTGGTTATTAATCTGTCATTTTCCCGGGGATCAGCAAACAGCTGGTCCCGAATAGTTGTAATTGAAAGCAACTGATCCTGTGATTGGTAACCACATAATTTTACCATTGCTTCATTGGCAACGATAATCCCTCCTTCAGGCTCAGCCTGAAAAATGCCATTCAGGGCCCCGGAGAAGATTCTCTCATATTTATTTTTTTCTTCTTTGAGCTCCTGGATTTTTTTCTGAAGCTCCGGATAATAGCTTTTGCGCGCAGAGAATTTACCAAGCCCAATGATATTCTGGCGTCGCTCCTGATCACTTTCTTCATCCTCAGGGATATTGGGGCTATGACTTTTTTTATCGGACATCCGGTTATACCCTTGATGAATATAATTTTTTAAGGTGACTACATAGCCTCTTCATAGATAACCTCAATATCTCTTCTATTTGCTTTTTGTGGATTGGTCAGCATACATGCATCCTTGACTGCCTTCCTGGCAAGTTCCTGAGTATCGGATGTTTTAACACCCTTTGCTTTGAGTTGATTGGTTATCCCCACGTCGCTCTTTAATATACTGATACGTGTCATAAGCTGTTCTTTGATCATCCTGCCTGTGAGGCCCCGGGTGTCGATACCCATTGCTTCGGCAATGACTCTAAATTTCTCCATTGCTGAATCATAGTTATAGTTTATAACGTGGTTGAGTAGCAATGCATTACATTCACCATGGGGCAGATCCAGAAATCCGCCCAGACTGTGTGCCATTGCATGGACAGCCCCAAGACTGGCATTTGAAAATGCCAGGCCCGCCTTCATACTGGCAAGCATAATACTTTCCCGTAGTTCCACATTTGCCTGATTCCTGAGCAGGGTTGGGAGATTCTGGTTTACAAGCTTTATCGCTTCTATTGCGTATGCATCCGTCAATGCGCCGCTTCCTATGGAGACAAACGCCTCTATGGCATGGACAAGTGCATCAATACCGGTACATGCGGTAAGATAGGGGTCCATCGTTGTTGTCGTTTCAGGATCGATCAGAGCGATATCAGGAACAATAGCTTTGCTGATAATGGCGATTTTTACCAGCTCATCTTTGTTTGATATAATACAAAACTGAGAAACATCTGCAGAGGTGCCGGCAGTTGTTGGTATAAATATCATTGGGGGAACCGGGGTATGAATTTTGTCAACCCCTTCAAACTCTAATATGTGCATATTGTTTGAGCAAACCATGCCAATACCTTTTGCACAGTCCATCGGGCTACCGCCACCAATTGCGATAATGATGTCGCAACCGTGGTCTCTGTATATTTCAGCGCCTTTCATGACTTCATCGACCCTGGGATTTGGTGTGACATTTGAAAATACATGATACGGTACACCCGCTTCATTTAGACTCTCTTCAACATCAGTAAGCCAGCCAGCCTTAATGATGCCTTCATCAGTAACCAAAAGTACTTTTGATGCTAAAAACTGCCGGGCATATCTACCGGCAAGTTTCCTTGCTCCTGATCCAAAAATCAGTTCCGGGGAAACGAATTTTCGCAGGTTTAATAAATCTGACATAATCGTTTTTCCTTATGGCGTCGTAAAAAGTCCCATCTACGCTGCGAAGCAAGTGCCCTTGGGGTACAAGCTTTATTGATTGGCCAGACTTTTGATGTACCACATGTACTACTTCAAGCCTGGCCAATCAATAAATCTTGTATATGGGCCCTTTTCCTTAGCCATCTATAATTAGAACCTGATTGGATAATTTTTATCAAAACGATAATAATATCAAAATCAAGACAGACGAGTGTTGCGATTCAAATATGTTAAAAGCTGTGTATTAAAAAAATCAGAATGTTTTACCGGATAAACCCATTGATCCAGTAATTGTACAAAATTTAGGGATGCAAAACAAATGAAATTTTGGAAAACTGTTTTTGGCGTCATTTGTATCGGTGAAAAATATCCGGTGATATTACAAAATAAAAAATGTTTGACAAATATAGTTGATATAATTATAGTTGCTATGGCAATTAAATAACAACAATTGGATATCAATATATGACAGAAAGCAACAATGAAAAATCACTCGGTTATTCCATAGGTAAAACGAACTGGTATTTGAAAACGCTTTTAAATAAGTTTTTGAAGGAAGAGGAATGCGGCATAACAAATGAGCAGTGGATAGTGCTAAAAGTAATCGAAGCAAATCCTGCTGTATCACAGACAGAAATAGCCGAAAAAAGCCAGAAAGATAAAACGAATATAACGCGAATACTCGACTTATTAGAAAAGAGAGCCTGTATTGAACGGCGAAAAGATGACAGAGATCGCCGGATGTATCGGGTACACATCACAGAACAGGGAAAAGAGATATTAAATACAGTGAACCCGATTACACAAAAAACAGATGAAATCTGTACTCAGGCTTTAAGCAAAAATCAGGTAATGGCATTAATTGATTCATTGGATGCTGTTTGCGATAACATTAAGAAAGAATTATAGTACGGTTTTTTTTATCTAAATGGTTGCTATGGCAACTATGGTAACGACAACAATATAAACGGAGGCAAATCTATGTTTCACAAATGTAAGGTAACTGTCATTAAACGAGGGTGTAACACGGAATTGATCAATTCTTATTTTAAAAACCCCGATAAAATCACAATCTGCAACAGGGTTAAAGATGACCAGGAATTTATTGTTTCTAATCCATATGAAATGCCTGAAGGTATTTGTTCATATGCCTGGGCCGATATTCGCCCACAAATTCTTGCCATTGCATCAGGTAGTACATTTGAATTTCTGAAAGAAAAAAATTCAGCTCTGGCAACATGTACGGATTTATTCCGTCCGGTAATATTTAAAATAGAAAAAATTGTAGAGTAAACAGGGGCGTGTTTTTTTTACCTAAATAGTTGCTATCCAACTATGGTGACACCAATAATTACAAAGGAAAAAAAGATGTCAAAAAAAATTCTTTTTATTCATGGAAGCCCTCGTAACAATGGTAATACTCGTGCAATCGCGACAATAGCCGTTCAGGCAGCATTGGATAATAAAGCCGATGTTGTAGAGATTGATGCAACAAAACTGGCATTTAAAATCCCGGGTTGTGCAGGTTGCATGAAATGCCACCAGTCCGAAGACTTTGGCTGTACTGTTGGTGATCAGCTGGCTCAAACCGTTGCAACACTGACTGACTATGACGTGATAGTGATAGCAACACCCACATACTGGATGAGCTACACAGCTCAGATAAAAATGTTTATCGACCGCATGGGATCATTGATGAAATTCACTGAATCCGGCGAAATTCGAACACCTCTTAAAGGAAAAAGAATGGCTGTTCTGGCCACAGGTAATGCCGGTTTGGAAGACAATATGGACTTATTGGAACGCCAGTGGAAGAGTGCGGCAGCGATGTTCTCGTGTCAGTTTAACAGCTGCCTTTTCCCGAATGCGGCAGTCGAAGCCGGTGCACTCATAAATGATCCGGTTGCCCTCAAAAAGGCTGATAAATTCGGGCAATTGTTGGCATTGTCGGATTAAAACTTTGCGTTCTAAGACTCTTTGCCTATCAAATTTTTTTGATAAAAAGCTGATTAGACAAGCGAAAGATGACGAATTGAAATTGATGACAGTTGATGAAAAGTTTGGCCAATATCCTTATAGGATTATTTAAGAGTACAGAACCTGCCGTTTTCATAAAGACAGGACGTTGTTTGATTCGGGGAAAATTATGGTACTATCAGGGTATGCTTCAGTTCTTTTTAATTGTTTTGATATTTAC
>JQIA01002002.1_pt1 | contig 10921 bp, 7 predicted proteins | sample 811431 | NCBI WGS metagenome assembly JQIA01 (sample SAMN02998118, study PRJNA258478) | marine sediment metagenome | biome: marine; feature: seafloor; material: sediment; isolation source: oil-polluted sediment collected from 3 locations (0.5 km, 0.7 km and 0.9 km)... | place: USA: Gulf of Mexico ... | reverse complement strand
TTACGCTCTACCCACGCAATATCGGCCAAACGTTGTTGGTCGCCTTCAAAGTCACTGAACCCCGCACCTTGTATGCGACTGACAATGCCGGGAAAGCACAAATCAACGATATCATCATCTAAGCCCACTGCTTCAAATAAAACCGCACCGCGATAGGAGGTGATTGTTGAAATACCCATCTTCGACAGGATTTTCATCAAACCTTTATTGATGCCTCTGCGGTAATTCTTAAAGGCCGTATCAACATCGCAGCTCAGCTCACCGCTATCGACCATGTCGCACAGCACATGGTAACTGAGGTAGGGGTAAACAACCGATGCACCACAGGCAATCAAAGCAGCTATTTGATGGGAATCGCGCGCACTGCCTGTACTGGCAATAATATTCGCATCACACCGTAGTTTGCGCTCAATAAGATGGTTGTGCACTGCGCCGACAGCAAGCAACATATGAATCGGCAATTTACCTTCTTCAATATTATGGTCGGACAAAATACAAATGACCGTACCTTCTCTAACCGCTGCTTCTACAGCTTCACACAGCTCCACAATGGCTGAGCGTAAATCAATTTGCTTAGGGTCATAGTTCAGCGTAAATTTTTGCACCGGATAGGCAAGGTGCTCATTACGCTTTAATGCGTAATATTTTCGTGGCGACAGCACAGGGCCATTGAGGTTAATACGTAAAGCATGCTCTGGGCTTTGCTCAAAGATATTGAGCTCTTTACCGAGTTGCGTGCTCAAGGACATGGCAATCGCTTCTCGCAAGGGATCAATAGGCGGGTTCGTCACCTGAGCAAATTGCTGCCGAAAATAGTCGTACAAACCTCGGTGCTTACTGGAAAGTACAGCCAACGGGGAGTCATCACCCATAGATGCAATCGCTTCCTGAGCACCTTCGGCAAGTGGTGTCATTACTTGGCGGCGGTCTTCAAAAGATACGCCGTACAACTTCATGTAGGTATGAATTTCCTGGCGGGTAAGACTCCCCTCTAGATCAATACTATCGGCATCTAAAGTCGACTCAATAGCACGCACGCCCGCTTTCAGCCATTTTTTGTACGGCTGCTCATAGGACAAGCGGCGATCAATATCTTCTCGGGTTTCTATCAAACCCTCGACAACATCAATCGATAACATATCACCGGGGCCAAGACGCCCTTTCGCAATGACGTTTTCGGCCTGATAATCATAGACGCCTACTTCTGACGCAACGGTAATAATATCGTCGTCGGTCAGTACCCAGCGCGATGGTCGTAAACCATTGCGATCTAAGGCGCAAATGGCATAGCGTCCGTCGGTAATAACCAGTCCAGCAGGGCCATCCCAAGGTTCCATATGCATGGATTGATATTCAAAAAATGCACGTTCCTGCGGGTCTCTGTCTTCTACGTTGTTCCAGGCTGGTGGAACCAACATCCGTACCGCTCGATGCAAAGGCATACCACCAACGGCAAGTAGCTCAAGCATATTATCTAGGCTGGAAGAATCTGAACCGGTACGGTTAACCAGCGGGGTTATTTCTTCGAGATCTGGTAGAAGTGGTGACTTGAACTTTGGTGTGCGTGCAACAGACCAATTTCTGTTGCCCAGAATCGTATTGATTTCACCATTGTGTGCCAGCATACGAAACGGCTGTGCCAAAGGCCATTTGGGTAAGGTATTCGTTGAAAAACGCTGGTGAAACACACAAATCGCTGTCTCGAGATTCGGGTCTGATAAATCTTTATAAAAGTGCGGCAAGTCGACAGGCATCATCAAGCCTTTATAACAAACGACTTTCGCTGAGAAGCTCGCGATGTAAAAGGCCTTATCGGCTTCTAGGCGATTCTCAATATGGCGACGCACAACAAACAGGCGCGCATCAAACTGCTCTACTGTCATATCAGCAGGTGCTGTAATAAACAGATGCTCAATAGCTGGCAGCGTTTCTAAAGCAATGGGGCCAAGACATGCCGAATCAGTGGGTACGTTTCTCCAACCACCGAGGCCAAGCCCTTGGCGAGCCAACTCTTCAGCAACTACATCTTTGGATTGCGCCCGCAATTTATCATCGGGGCTCATCATCATTACCCCGATAGCATAACGCTCGGGCAACTGAATGCCGCAGGTTTTATGCGCTATGTCCCGAAAGAAAGTATCGGGTGTTTGAATTAACAAACCACAGCCATCACCGGTCTTACCGTCAGCTGCGATACCACCCCTGTGGGTCATGCACGTGAGTGCTTCTATCGCAGTCTTCAATAACTGGTGACTACTTTTGCCTTTAGTATGCGCGACTAAACCAAAACCGCAGTTGTCGCGAAACTCATCAAGACGATACAAACCATTCGTCATAAAAAACTCTTTTATAACAGTGTATTAGGAAGCACACACCCCGAAAAATGCTTGGGGCACACGCAAGAGGACGGGTATTTTACACATCGCGTCGCAGGAGAACAAATGTAGCGTCAACTAACGCCGAATATCACGCCTCAGATAAAACACGCTCAAAGGAAGAGGGGTCATAATCCGCAGTAACAACGGCTTTACCTAAACCCTGAAGCAACACTAAACGGATACGCCCACCCAGAGCTTTTTTATCAACAGCCATCAAGGCAATAAACGTTTCAGTGGGTATTTTCGGTGGCGAAATGGGTAGCTCAGCCTTGCTAATCAAAGTACTTACTCTTGCTAAGTCCTCATCCGAAAGCCAGCCCATACGATTCGACAGGTCAGCCGCCATAAACATACCTGCCGCTACCGCCTCGCCGTGCAACCATTCGCCGTAACCCTGCTGTGTTTCAATAGCATGACCAAAGGTATGACCCAAATTTAAAATTGCGCGCAAACCTTGTTCTTTCTCATCTTCACTAACCACCCATGCTTTTAGACGACAGGAATGTTCGATCGCGTAAAGTAACGCGGCATCCTCTCGCTTTAGCAAATTTGGCATATGATCTTCTAACCAACAAAAGAACGCACTATCCGTGATAAGCCCGTATTTAATAACTTCTGCCAAGCCCGCTCGATATTCTCTCTCGGGTAATGTCTTTAATATTTCAATATCAATCAATACACATTGCGGCTGATGAAAAGCCCCAATCATATTTTTGCCTTTCATATGATTGACGGCCGTCTTACCCCCCACAGAAGAATCGACTTGCGCCAAGAGTGTTGTGGGTATTTGAATAAAATTCACGCCACGCTGATAACAGGCCGCAGCGAATCCGGTCATATCCCCTACAACACCCCCGCCTAAAGCAATCAGCGTGCATGAGCGGTCATAACGATCACCTAATAAGGTGTCAAAAATAGTATTCAATACTTCCAGGTTTTTAAAACGCTCGCCATCTGGCAGCACAACCGAACCCAGAAGATCGCAATCTAAACCGCTTAAGAGTTTTGAAAGGTAGAGTGGCGCAATCGTTTCGTTACTCACAACCAAAACCTGCTCACCCTTAATATAAGGTGACAGAAGATCAGCTTGAGAAAGTAAGCCCGCCCCAATCATAATGGGGTAGCTTCGCTCGCCAAGATTTACATCGAATACATTCATGATAAAGGCTTAGAGTTATGCCGGAGGAGGGCAATGCTAACATATCGCGGCAAGTATCTACGCGCTCTCGAACTCTCACGAAAAAGCTGAGCGGGACAATCCGACGATGGGTTTAGATCTAGTAGAAAGAAAGCAGGCGAACTGGATTTTACCGTCCGCCGCGAGGATTACTAACCCGCTAGATTAACGCCGCCAGTTTTTGAGCAGACGCTAAGGGGGGGCTCCCCTGCCCATCAAAAACGACATCGGCAACATCCCTGTACAAGGGCTCTCGCTCCTCTACAAGCTTTTCAATCACCGCCTTTCTATCTTCAACCTGCAATAAAGGTCTTTTCGTGTCTTGCTGCATGCGCTTAAAAAGCACCTGCGCCGTCACCACAAGATAAACAACCGTTCCATTACGGTTTAATAGTGCGCGATTGTCTTCACTCAAGACAACTCCGCCACCTGTTGCAAGTACCAAGTTATTGAGCGCGCTGAGCTCCTGAAGAACAGAGGACTCTCGCTTACGAAAACCCGCCTCACCCTCCATATCAAAGATCCAGGAAATATCAGCACCACAGCGCTTTTCTATCTCTTCATCCAGATCAATAAAGGTCTTTCCGAGCAAGCGGGCAAGGTGACGTCCAATTGTGCTTTTTCCTGCGCCCATTGGGCCAACAAGATAAACGGGCTTAGATTCACTCATTGGTCGAGTAAAGGGTCACTGATAATTCGCGGCGTCACAAATATCAGGATTTCACGTTTATTCATTTCAGAAAAATTCTTTCTAAACAGGCGCCCAAGGTAGGGAATATCGCCTAAAACAGGAACTTTTAGCACACGTTTAACCTCATCAACCTGAAAGATTCCACCTAACACTAAAGTTTGCCCATCCCCAACTAAGACCTGTGTTTTAATTTCAGTCACATCAATCGTTGGTTCAGAACCACCCTGAGCTGTCGGCACAATGTCACCAATTGTATCCTGATTAATAATTAAATCCATGATCACTCGCTTATCCGGCGTGATTTGCGGTGTCACCTCAAGTTTTAAAACAGCTTCTCTAAATTCAATTTCTGTTTCACCGCTCGAAGTGCCTGATTGATAAGGAATTTCCTGACCCGCTTTAATAATCGCCGTCTGTTTATCGCCCGTCACAACTTTAGGTTGTGATGTGATATCACCGTAACCATCATTTTCTAAGGCACTTAATTCCAGATCTAGCAAAATATTATCGGTAATCAGCCCCATCGCAAAACTACCGAAGGAGTCTTTCACACCTAAATCGACGGCAAGTGACTCCTTTAAACCGATCGCTGTCGCATTACCCGCCGCCACGGGGTAATGCCCAAAAAATTCTGCGGGAGAACCTGGGTCACTGTCTAAAATTTCGCGGCGACCACCAAACTCAAAAACATCACCCTTCGATGTGTGCGAACCCGCCACGCCCCACCTAACGCCAATTTCTTTCTTGAAGTTGGTACTGGCAATGATAATTCGCGCCTCAATTTCAACTTGCCGAATGGGCACGTCTATTTCTTTCACTAAACGACGAAACTCATCAACCTTATCTTGCACATCCGTCAGGATAATCGTGTTCGTTCGCTCATCAACAATCGCACTACCTCGTGCAGACAAAAGACTACTGGTGGAATTTCCACTTTCACCGCCGCCATTATGAATATTAAAGAGGTCAAATAATGTTCTCGCATCAGCGTAGTGAATGCGCACAAAATCTGTCAGCAAAGGTGCCAACGCCACCAATTGCTTATTTGCTTCCACTTGCAAGCGTTCACGCTCAGCAATTTCAACCGCGGGCGCTACTAGTAAAACATTTCCCTCGCGTCGTTTATCCAAACCTTTTGATTTTAAAATAATATCAAGCGCGTGATCCCAAGGCACATCCTGCAAACGCAGAGTGACATTACCCCTTACCGTATCACTGGCAACAAGGTTAAGGTCGGTAAAGTCCGCAATAATCTGCAATACGGACCTAAGCTCAATATCCTGAAAATTAAGTGATAATTTTTCACCGGTATATTCAAACTGTGACCGACTTTGCGCCCAGTCTTTCTTTGAAGGGCGTTTTACACGCACAACATATTGACTCTCAACCTGGTCTGTCAAATAGTCGTATTCACCCGCGACAGCAATGGTTATTTTAACCGCCGAGCCCTCAGCCTGTGTGTCAATGCTTTTAATCGGCGTTGCAAAATCACTGACATCCAGCTTTCTATTCAAGGCATCCGGTAAATCAGTACGGTAAATATTGAGCAGAATATTACTGCCAACTCGGCTCACATCAACGGTCGTTTTCGTGTCAGGCAGCCCAATCAAGACCACACCGTCACCCTTATCACCCCGCCTAAAATCCACATCCTTTAACGCATTCACATTACTCTGTACAAGACCCTCAACAATGGGGGTATTTACAGCAGCCACGTTAGCAAAAGCAAAGTGTCCCAAGTACAAATTGGAAACAAACGTCACAAAAAAACGCAACAAGACTTCTGACAAATGCTTACTAAAATTCATGCCAAATGCTTCAACACTTTTCATTAATCACCACCCCTAAGCGCTAATGTTCTAGGCCGCTCTGCCCAACCGCCACGACCATCAGGGATAATCTCCACTACATCCAATCTCCCTTCTGACACGCCATGTACTCTGCCATGGTCTTTCCCAATGTAGCTGCCAACGCTTACGCTATGCACACCACCATCACCGTCATCAATCAGTGACCATGATGCCCCCCCTTGCTCAAGAATGCCCACAAGGGTAAATGCTGAAAATTCGAAGCTTTCCAAATATTCTTTTTTACGTGCTGGGTTGGGCCTTATTGTCGCCACGCCGCTCACGCCATCCGCCTCAACCACAATAGATAAGGGCCTTTCAAAGGGGCTGCGAAAGGCAATAGCGCTGTAGAGAAACGTTTGATCGGGGCGAAAAGCCGGTAAAGGCTCGACGGCCCCCGCCGACTGCCTCACAACCTTGTCCATAAAGACCCGTAAATCGTCATGGCCCCGCTCACCACAAGCCGCCAAAAGACAACAAATAACGATTATTACCGCCGTTTTACTAACAGTTTGAGCATCCATTTATTCGTCACTCTGCATTTTATAGCGGTATGTTTGCGCTTGAATTTCAAACACAAGCCGACCACTCGCTTTATTCGCTTTCATCGAATAATCATGCAAGGTCACAATCCGAGGTAAACTGGAAACACTACTGACAAATGCACCAACATGGTGATAACTGCCTTCAGCCACTATTTTTATGGGCAAACGAACATAGAACGCTTCTATTTGCTCTGGCTGCAAAACAATCGACGTGATATCTAAATTACTGCCGTACCCAATTTCCGTAATGTCTTCTAATAAACTCGGTACTTCTGTATCCGTCGGTAACTGTGTTAAAAAAAGGCTAAACGATTCTTCAAGTTCTCGCATTTGCTGGCGATATTCATCAAAATTCGCGGCCTGAAGCGCCTTTTCTTGGTAGTTTTGGCGAAGACTTACTTCCTTTGCCGCCAAGGTGTCAATATGGGTATACAGGCCTTTAACGTGAAAAAAGTAAGCCAATAGCAAGATTGCCATAAAGACAGTAGCGCAAAGTATCGCTTTATAAAGCGCGGGCCAAACACCTACATTCTGAAAATCTAATTCAGAAATATCCACTTTGGCCAAACGAAACATTTTCGCGTCTTTCCCCACTTCAGAACCCCTCACCTTTCTGGGTCGTCGAGGCCATTTCCAGAATAAGGTGCAATTCAAAGCGACTGCCTTGCGCCCCCAGCGTTGTATCTGCCTCAACCATCGTCAGGCTAGGTTCTTTAAATTGATCCGATGCATCAAGCTGTCGCATCAACGTCGCGATGCGCTTATTCGATTCAGAAAACCCGACCAAGGCAATTGATCCTCCCGTCCGGTTCATTTCGGTAAAGAAAACCCCGTCTGGGATCGACCGTACAAAACTATCAAATACTTTTACGATACCGGACCTGTTACCTTGTAAACCCTTAATAAGCGCCATACGCTCCAGCATTTTTTTGCGCTTGGATTTAAGCGTCTTAATGACCTCAACCTTCTTTCCTATTTCGCCAATTCGCATTTCTAACAGCACATTTCTACTCAGCTGTGAATCAATCTGTCGTTGAGCGCTGTGCCCCCAGACCACTGAAATAATCAGTGCTGTAGCCGCAGTTACGGCAAGAATAATTAAAAACACTTTCTTTTTTTCCTCGCGCTGCGCTGCCCGCCAGGGGAGTAAATTCACAGTCGACATTGCTATTCAAAACTCCTTAGTGCAAGCCCTGTCGCTATCATCATGGCAGAGGCATCCATTGCTAATGCAGCGGCATTCACTTTGCTACCGATCACCATATTCGCAAAAGGGTTTGCAATAATGACAGGCAGACCGAGCTTTTCTTCTACCTCATCCCGCAGGCCCTCTGTCGCGGCCACACCACCCGCCAACACCAGCTGATCAACACGGTTATATTGACTCGACGAAAAGAAAAACTGCAATGATCGTGATATTTGCTGAATTAAGGCGTCTTTAAACGGTTCAACAACTTCCGCTTCATAGTCTTCAGGTAAACCGCCTTGTTTTTTTGCTTGCCCGGCTTCTTCAAATGACAAGCCATAACGGCGTTGAATTTCTTCCGTCACCTGCCGGCCACCAAAAAGCTGTTCACGTGTATAAAGGGTTTTTCCTTCAACCAGAACACTCAGGGTTAGCATTGTTGCGCCAATATCCACAATCGCCACAACCTGTTCACCCAAACCCTCAATGTGTTCAACAATCAGAGTAAAGGCGCGCTCTACCGCGAACACTTCAACATCGACAATCTTTGGGTTCAAACCGGCGCTCAACAAAGCCTCAACACGTAAATCGACATTCTCCCGGCGACACGCTGCTAGCAGTACATCAAGCTGTTCCGCGTTAGACCCAGAGGGGCCAAGCACTTCAAAATCCAGAGCAACGTCATCAAGCGCATGGGGAATATACTGATCAGCCTCTAAAGACAGCTGTATTTCCATACCCTGTTCACTGAGATCAAAAGGCATTTCAATCACTTTTGTAATAACCGCAGACCCTGCCACGGCTACCGCTGCATCTTTAGCCCGAGGCTTAGCCTGAGCAATAACCTTACGGATCGTCTCGCCCAAGACTTCGACATTATTAATGTTTTTTTCAACAACGGTACCGAGTGGCAAAGCTCGTACCATATAGCTTTCAACCTTATGCCGGCCATCCACTTTGCTCAACTCAAGCACTTTCACAGTGGACGAGGTGATATCAATACCCAACACAGGTTTCATTTGTTTTTTCAGAAAACGACAAAATTTCATTTTTATTTTCTAATCCCTGAAATTGAGCAAATTTAATCACTTCGCACATCAAAAAGATTATTCGTCATTTACACCTACAAATCATGCGCTGCATACAACTATGCTGCATACACCTATAATGGCCTCATATTTTTGAATTAATCGACCGTAAACTATGACGCACCTAGCCACTAAGTTTCTACGCCTTTGCCTCCTTCTGACGCTTGCAGGACTTGGGTCGGCGTTAATACTCGCGTCCAGCTTATATCTCCACCTTAGTCCCAAACTGCCCTCCGTGGGAACCCTCAAAACGGTAAAACTGCAAACGCCTTTGCGAATTTACTCACAAGATATGAAACTTATCGGTGAATTTGGCGAAAAACGCCGGACCCCTATCCTTTATAGCGAAATCCCGCCCCTTTTTATTCAAGCCATTCTTGCCGCAGAAGATGACGGTTTTTACACCCATATCGGTGTCGATTTTAAAGGTCTTGCACGGGCGGGTTTCGAACTCATCACAACAGGGCACATAAAAACGGGGGGCAGCACCATCACCATGCAGCTCGCCAGAAACTTTTTTCTAACCCCTGAGCAGTCCTTTATTCGTAAATTTAATGAGATTTTGCTGGCACTCAGAATTGAAGATGAGTTGGAAAAAAGTGAGATCTTCACACTTTATGCCAATAAGATTTACCTTGGAAATCGCGCCTATGGCATCGAGACGGCCGCTAAAACCTATTACGGGAAATCCATTAAAGATTTATCGCTGGCACAACTGGCAATGATTGCCGGCTTGCCGAAAGCGCCTTCACGCTTTAACCCCATTATTAATCCGGATCGTGCAATCACCCGACGCAACTGGATACTCGGCCGTATGTACAAGCTCGGCACAATAGAGCGCGCTACAATGGAGTCCGCAAAAAGTGCGGGCATTACAGCCAAATACCACGGCTCACTTAAAGATTATGATGCCCCTTATGCCGCCGAGATGGCACGACGGTATGCTGTCGACCTACTTGGCCCAGATGCTTATATTTCTGGCTATGCTGTTACCACAACCATTGACAGCAACTTACAACGTTTTGCCGATCAAGCGGTCGTTACCGGCTTACTCAATTACGATGCACGCCACGGTTACCGTGGCCCTGAAACACGTATTACCGATCTTGATCAATGGCCTGTAGAACTGAAGAAAACATCCTCGATACAAGGCCTCGAACCTGCAATTGTGACATCCGTTAGCGCTGATAATATCCGTGTACTACTTACCGAAGGCGAAAAAATAGACCTTTCTTTAACAAATACATTAAAAGACCTGCGCCGCTATATCAGTGAAGATCGACGCTCTGCACGCATAAAAGATCTCAGAAAAGTCTTTTCTCAGGGCGACAAAATCCGTGTTATACAGGCTAGTGATGGGGAGTGGCGGCTCGCACAAATCCCAGACGCCCAAGCCGCATTAATTACATTAGAGCCTGACAGCGGCGCTATAAAAGCCATGGTGGGCGGATTTGATTTTTATCAAAGCAATTTCAATCGCACCCTACAAGCACAGCGCCAACCGGGGTCAAACTTTAAGCCTTTCATTTATTCTGCCGCGCTAGAGCAAGGTATGACACCGGCCACCATTATCAATGACGCACCCATCACGTTTGATGATAAGTACAATGAAACCGGCTGGCGACCCGTCAATAGCAGTGGTAAATTTCACGGCCCTACACGCTTACGAAAAGCTTTATATTTCTCCCGCAATCTCGTTTCTATCCGCATACTGCGTAACACTGGCCTCAAAAATGCGCTGAATACCGCATCTAAATTTGGCTTTATTAAGAAGCAATTACCCTATAATCTCTCATTGGCGCTTGGCAGCCATGCGCTTAAACCCATAGAAATTGCCACGGGCTACGCCGCTTTTGCTAATGGTGGCTACAAAATTGAGCCCCACCTTATCGACAAGATTACCGATCATAGCGGTCAAATTATTTTCCAATCGAAAAGCCCCCTTGTCTGCCGCGACTGCTCGCCATCACAAGTATTCACCGAGCAACAACTCACAGAACAACAACTCA
>JQIA01002000.1_pt1 | contig 10923 bp, 11 predicted proteins | sample 811431 | NCBI WGS metagenome assembly JQIA01 (sample SAMN02998118, study PRJNA258478) | marine sediment metagenome | biome: marine; feature: seafloor; material: sediment; isolation source: oil-polluted sediment collected from 3 locations (0.5 km, 0.7 km and 0.9 km)... | place: USA: Gulf of Mexico ... | reverse complement strand
ACGCACGTGATAAAAAATCATTCTCCATGGTGATTTCGCCGATCTTGGCTTGCAGAGCTTTAATTTCTCCCTCTCTATCTGTAGAAAAACCTGCTTTGAATGCAAATACTTCAACACTATTATCTAATAACTGCTTCTTCCAGCGGGTAATCATGTTTTGGTTGATATTAAATCGCTTAGATAATTCAGCCATTGTGCTATCATTTTTAATAGCAGCTAAAGCTACTTTTTCTTTAAAGGTTGCCGAATGGTTTCTTTTTTTTTCATTGTTTTTTCCTAATTTATAGTTGTATTATAACGAAGGAATTCCACTAAGAAATCAATTTACCTGTCTTAATAGTAGGGTATAGCCCTCTAACTAATGAAGCCAAATAGTATTAAGCTTTTGTCAATCTATATGTAGAAAAGAGTAACCTTTTAAAAGGTCAAGTTGAATTACAGATTATTTTTTCAAAAAAATGCTGTTTTGCAATTCTATAATTGCTCATTGATTTTCCTTGAAATCTTTTTTTTAAGTTATTATATTCTTCTAACAAATCACTTCTAGCATTCAATTGGTCTCTAATCAAACAAAAATGGTCTACTTCACTATTTTTTAAAGTAAGTTGAATGCCAATGTCAACATGTACATAACTCGAAATGAAACTTGCAAAGATATCTGTATGATCAGAGCCTTCATTTCTAGGAAAATGGTTTCCCAACAATAAATCTACTTTATTAAACTCTTCCGTATTAACAATTATTTGAACATCAACATCACCCTTGGTTATGGCACCAGGGATTGATGTGCTTCCTATATGCTCAATTCTTAAATGTGGTACTATTTGTTGTAATTTATTCAGTATAAAATCAAGAGCTTTATCGGTCTTTTCTTTAATTATTTTGTATTCATAGAATTTTACTTTAGTCATTATTATATATATGGTTTTAAACATTCATTGTTAGCTAAATGGATTTTGTTTAATAAGATTAAAAGATGCTAATAATGTCGCTATTTGCCCAGAGGCAATAACAATAACTAATGCCGAGAAAATATGAGTGTAATTTAATGTGCTAAGAGAAAATTTTACAATAAGATATTCGTTTAATAAATATGCAAATAATATACCAATAAAAGATGCAATTATTATAATTTTTAAATTATCTAACAAAATTTGTTTTAATATTGTATTCCTCGATGCTCCAAATGCCCTATTAATTATGATTTCTTTTTTCCTTAATTCCAATTTAACACTAGTTAATCCAGCGATACCAAACATTGACACAATAATGAAAATCAATGTAATAACAATTAAAATTTTCGATGTTATAATATTTGAATGATAACTTTTATTTTTAGTCTCTAAAAAGGTTACAGGCTTAAGAAGATATCTATTTGAGCTAATTTCTTCTAATGCTTCATGAACTCTTTTTGGAACATCCTTAATAGTTCCTTTTTTTACTCTTACAACATATCTTGAAACCTTTGTCATAAATGTTTGTGGTAGCAGCATTGATCTTTCAACTCCCTCCCACTCTGACCATGGACCTTGAAGTTTCTGAACAATGCCTATAACATGGGCTGGAAATTTACCATCAATATATATTAAAGATCCAAGTCCATAATTTGCATCGTTACTAAATATTCCTTCAGCTGCTATCTTCGTTAATATTACTTTTGATGCCCAATTAGTAGTATTTGGATTAAATTCAACCTGATCAAGTTTTGTAAAGTTACTTCCTGCTATAAGTTTTAAATCAAAAGTATTTATTGCATCGGAATTCACCATAAAGGTTGCAACATCAACTCCTCCAGGATCATCACTTTCACTAGGTTTTAAATATACAGGTACACTCCAACCGTTTGATGTCAGAGGAACAGTATTTGTGATCGTTGTATTGATGACTTCAGAGAACTGTCGAATTATATTTATATCCTCAACAATTCTATCACTAATAGATTGATTATTTTTGTACAAGACGCTTGTAATATGAAAAATATTTTTTTCATCAATACCACTAAAACTTTTAATTTTTGAAAATTGGTCTTGAAGCAGATTTGCTGCATTAGCAAAAATAGCAAAGGTTAAAGCAATTTGTAATATTTGAGTTATCTGTTTCTTATAAATTATTTTCATAAAATTACTTCATACATGTTTTAGCTACATTATATGCAGGTAATATCGCAGCAATAACTGTTGCTAAAACAGCAAAGGAAATTGCAAGAATAAACTGATATAAATTCATATTTGATATGTTTGAAAGTTCTTTATCATACAATAATTCTATTCCGTATGTTCCTAATATCGATAAAAAAAGACCAATTAAGCCCCCTATTAATCCAATAATTATTGCTTCTACTATATACTGAAGAAAAATTAATTTTTTACTTGAACCTAAATAATACCTTATCTTTGAGTGCTCTTTCTGACTTGAAAAATTATGAAATAACAAACTACTTGAATTGACAATACAGAGCAATAATATCATAAAAGCTAAAACAATAATTGATTCAAATTCGTCACCAGTAATTTTTTGTATCTTTATCCACTCATTTACATCTAGAATCTTACTTAATGTCGGTCGTTTAAACCTATTTAATTCTTTTTGTCCATTAATATATGAATCAAGAAAAATTTTGTATGCTTTAAACTCTTCTTTATTTTTTAAATAAACCCAAAAATCAATCCATACACATTCTGATGTTAAAAAGTCACGATAATTACCCCCTGATAATGATTCCAAACATTTAATATTACCCGATCTTGGCAGTTCATTAACAGTTAATGTATTGAATGGAATATATGCTCCAATTTTAGAACCAAATGGATTTGATGATAAATTAAGAAAATTTGGAATAGGGTTCCAGTTGTCTATTACAGCCACAACTTTGAATAATTTGGAGTTCACCCATATTTTTTCACCCACTGAATTCCTCCCATCAAACATACGAAAGTTGGTTTTTGTAGTCAAAATAATTTCATTATGTCCTTGCTTGTCAGAATCTTGACTCCAACTTTTCCCATATTTAAATGGAACACTAAACATTTCGAATAAATCTGATGTATTTGCTCTTATACTAATAGAGAAAGGTTTGCCAATTTCTTCTTTGTCAATGACAGCGTAGGTTCTTGCGATTGCTGTTTTAACAATATTATCATTAAAATCTAATAAAGTATTCGCATCTAAGTATGTTAATTTTTCAGGTATCTTATTTGGTGAATCTATTGCCTTTCCTTGCCCCCAACTATCGAGTTGCACATGATAAAGCTGAGAAGACTTATTTGGTATCGGATCTCTAACCATATGAGAATGGGCATTTAATAAAACCACACATACGCTTACGCCTATAGAAATGGCTAATGATAAAAGAATACTGTATGTTAATTTTGAAGTTACAGAATGTATAGCTAATTTTATATGATAAGTTATCACTTTTCTCTCTTAGTTAATTGATATAATTATTTTAAAATTTTCCCATTTTTCATTTTAATTTGTTGTTGAGCTCTTGATGCAATACTTAAATCATGAGTAACCATAACAATAGTCGTACCTCGTGAATTAATATCTATTAAAAGTTTAAATATTGCTTCTGCCATTTCTTTATCTAAATTACCGGTTGGCTCATCAGCTAAAATAATTGAAGGGTTTCCAATTAAGGCTCTAGCTATCGCCACCCGTTGTTGTTGCCCTCCTGATAATTGATTTGGCCAATGTGATTTTCTCGACCATAAACCGACTGTTTTAATAGTGTCTTCTACCATTTTTAATTTTGTTTCATTTTTGATTTTTCTATAATTTAATGGGAGTAGGACATTTTCAAAAACACTTAAATCATCTATTAATTCAAAACCTTGAAAAATAAAACCAAAATACTTGTTCCTAATATTTGCTCTTAATGAATCTCCATAAGCACTTACGTCAACACCATTTAAGTCATACGCACCTGAATCAAAAGGACTCAAAAGACCTATTATATTTAACAATGTTGACTTTCCTGAACCAGATGGACCTGTAATAGACACAAAGTCGCCTTTGCATATATTAATAGAACAATCCATTACCGCAGGTATTATTGCTGAATTTGACTGGAAGTTTTTGTTAATGTTTCTTAGTCTTATAAAAGTATTACTCATATTGTTCATATTAATTAGTTATAAATATTTTGTTTCGACCATCCATTTCTTCAGTTAGTGAAGTAATTACAGTTTCACCTTGGTACAGCCCACTAATTACTTCCGTTCGTTCATAGTTTGAAATACCAATTCTGATTTCACGTGGTTCGGCATAGTCATTATTAATGATATATATTAAATTCCCCTTTTTGAATTTTTTATATTTACCATTCGGGATTGTTAACACATTAGAAAGAGAAGCCAATTCAATGTCAACTATTAAGCGTCTATTTTGTCTTAATTTTTTTGGAATTGAATCTAAAAACCTAACGCGACCTAATACAATATTACTTTTAACTTCAGGAGAAAGCGAAATAATTTTCCCCTCCCATGAATCTTTTGCTCCTTTTATTGTAGTTAGCATATTCAATTCAATATTATTAGAATAACTTTCTGGTATTTCAATTTCAATTTCGAGTTTACTTAAGTCTACAACCCTGACTATTGGCTTATTGACACTTACAAATTCTCCCTGTTTAACTAATAAGTTACCAACTGTTCCATTTACAATAGATTTTATATATAAAGCATCTACTTTAGATTCAAGTTCTTTAACTACCATTTTTAACTTATTTACTTCATGTTTAGAAATCTCTAGTTCAAACTCAATTGCTTTTTTTTCTATGCCAATAGTTTTTCTTGCGTACGTAAATTTAGTTTGAGAAAGATTAAATTTATCTTTCAACCTCTCTAAATCAGCAAATGATATAGCACCCTTTTCAAAAGCTTCTTTAGCTCGATCGGCCTCTCTTTTATCTACATTTAATGTGGCTTCAGATAATTCAAGGATTTCATTTAATTTTGCCTTTTTTGATTCAATGCTTAATATTTTGTGTTTTAGTTTAGCTTCTGCAATATTGATATCTAGGTTTACTCCCTTTAATTCTGTAACTATTTCTGAATTTTCTATTTTTGCTAGAACCTGATCTACAGTAACTTGATCACCTTCATTAACCAGTAATTTAACAATTCCTGAGTTTTTTGTGTATGAAATTCTACTTTCATATGCTAAGACTTTTCCTTCCAATGAAATTTGTTTTTTCAAATCTTGTTTTTCAACTACTGCGGTATTAATTTTATCCTTTGAGATTATAAATTGAGAGTTTCTTGTAAATAGATATTTGTAAATTATAAATATTATTACAGACGTAATAATTATATATATAACCCAAACCTTAAATTTGTTTCTATTCTTTTCATCGACTAATATATCATTTATACCAGCATCTTCTATATATGATTTTTTCATATTTTCTATTCGAATTTTCTAAACCATTTTTTATAAACATTAGTAAAAATTTTCCCGTTACCATCTGTCCAAATATTTTCTTTCATTCTTTCATCCTTACTATATTTCTGAGCTCGTGTTTTGAACCCTTCAAATGACTCTGTATTCATTTTAACGACTTTATGCTTATACCCTTTTATCATTGGAATTATTTTACAAAGTATATCACCAGTTGAAAGTTTCCAAGTTAATGGCTTCATTGGCATTTTTATGACTACAAATATTGTTTTGGGATACCATTCTGATTCAATTACACCACTTACTAATTTAGGTCTTTTTTTGTCGTTTGTAATGTCGCATAAATATAAGTTCCAAGTTTCTGATGTTTCGAATGCATAACCAGTATTCAGTCCAATAAAACCAGAACCAAATTGATCTACAATAACATCTGATCCTGTTTCTTTAGTAAGCCGTTTAATATTAATAACTTCAAAACTCCCATTACCATCAAAAATTATTTCAATATTGGTTTTAAATCCATATGGAATTTCGAATCCCAGTTTTTGACTTTCCATCCATGGTTTACAATGCAAAGCTGAAGCATTAACTGGACTCTGTTTTACATGTAGTATATCATATTTACCAGGGTGAGCTTTTGACTTAACAATATCTTTCATGTAGCCGAATGCTTTAACGTATTTAATTTTATTTTCTATCATTTTTAAACTCTTAATAAAGTAATATAACTATTTGTCTTTTAGTTTTGCCGCTTTACGAATTTTATAATTAAAACCAATTATTATCCTATCTTTATTTGATAAATTATGAGCCACTTCATGCATGAGCCAACTTGGAAACATTATATTTAACCCTTCTCTTGGAGTAATTTTTACTGAAATCGCATTATATTTAGTTTCCTTAGAATACTCTGGAAGAATCATATAATGCGATTCTTTTGCATCAATGAAAATTAGTTCTCCTGCTCCATCACCTACTTGTAAATAATATACACTTGTCATAATGCAGTTGTGATGTCTATGAGCTGCAACATATGTACCAGGAGCTTGGATATTTATCCAAATTTCTGAAAGATAAACTTCTTGTGATGAGCAATCTATGTTAATATGGTTTATATATGAATTAAGATCTTGACCAATCAGGTCTTTGAGTTTCGCAAATCTCGGATCATTATTTAAATTGATTTTAGATAAAAATGTTGTATAACCAAATTTTTTGTTTTCAGATGCTTTCCTCTTTCCTCTTTCATCATTATCATAGATATCATAAACAGCCTTAAGTAGATTACCCCTCTCATCTTCATTAAAATTCATGTTGCTAGTCAGTATTGATGTTGGAAAAACACTTACTATTGAATTGGTATGTTCAGTTTTCATTTTAATTTCTCTTAAATTGTCATTTCTATTAGTTTTTTATCTTCTAATTTGAAGACCCTATCTGCTGATTTTATCGTACTTTCACGATGTGCAATTGTAATTCTTGTCATTTTTAAAGATTTTATATAATTACTAACTTTTTCTTCAGTGGCACTATCAAGGTGATTAGTTGCTTCATCTAATAATAATATTTTAGGTTTTCGATATAATGCTCTTGCAATTATAATTCTTTGTTGTTGCCCGCTAGAAAGTGATGTAGCTATTTCACCAAGAGATGTATGATAGTTCATTGGTAATGACATTACGAAGTTATGAATTTGAGCTCCTTTTGCTACTTCCTCAAGCCAATTCATATCTGGTTTAGTATCAAACAGGGTTATATTATCTACTATGCTTCCACTAAATAACACATCATTCTGACTTACTGTTCCCGAAGTTCTTCGAATTACCCTAAGTCCATGTTCTGTAATAACCCTATCGTCATATAATATAAAACCTTTGGTTGGTTGAATTATTCCAACAACTAATTTTAATAATGTTGATTTACCAACACCTGAAGCACCTGTAATAGCAATGTGTTCACCTTTTTTAATCGTAATTGACAGATTTTCAAATAACTCCTCACTATCATCATCGTAACTGTACCATAGCTTTTTTAATTCAATTTTCCCTGTAATTGTAAAGTTTGAAATATTATTCTCATATAAGTCTTCAGGTGTTTCATCTAAAATTTCGGTTACTCGATTAAAATCAATTTTCAACACTCCAAACTCAAATAAATATTGAACTAAAGTAGTAATCCGAAATTGAAATTGCAAATAATATGCAAGCACTACAAATATTTCTGAATTAGAGAGCCCTATATAAACTGATTGTGAAATACATACCCATAATATGACAACTGCAATTAAATTGAATATTAACAACTCAATAGACTTTAATGATATTTCTAATGAGTGTAATTTTACGTATGAATTTAAATAACTTGTAAATTTACCTTGCCAACCTCCGGTTCTTTCTGGTTCAATTGCATTAGTTTTAACAGTATGAATCCCTCTTATGCTTTCAATCATATGAGTAACTTCAGAAGAAGAATCTAATATTAATTTATTCTTAATTTGCCTTGCTTTTTCTAAAAAAGACCAGCGCAATATAATAGTTAGTAAACTACCAACAACTACAATTAACGCTACAGTTAAGCTGTATGATGCAATAACAATGACTATTATTACGGACATAATACCATCAATAAAAGACTCGATAAGTCCATTTGCTAATAGTGCTCTAATAGCTTTCATTGATGAAAGTCTAGATAAAATATCTCCAACAAACCGTTGTTCGAAGAAAGATACGGGAAGAGAGAAAATTTTATTTACAATTAACCGAACCATTGATTGGTCAATTCTTACATTAAAAGCATTTATGGCAAATGATCTAATTAAATTTGCACCAGCATATGCAACAACCGTTAAAATGGCAGCTAACCCCCATTTGTTATATTGGTGATTAAGTACCCCTTCTCCAATTTCTAGAAACCCTTTCATAATAAAAGGTAATAGTAACGCAAAACTTTGCAATAATATCGAAAATGAAAATATTTTTACTAATTCCCCACCTTTCATTGCTTGAGAATAAAGCAGTTTACCTAGTAATAATGGCGCTCCTTTTACTTTTTTTTGTGGTTTGAATTTAGGTGATAGTTCTAACATGATTCCAGTAAAATATTTTTTAGCTTCATTTAGTGGAATTTTAATTTGTCCTATTGAAGGGTCATTAATTATTAACTTTTTTTTCGTGGCTCCAACAAGTACAACATAATGTTCAAAATTCCAATGCAAAATACATGGTTCTTTTAAATTCAATAATGTGTTGATGTCGCAACTAAGTATGCGAGTCTGAAACTCAAATGCCCAAGCAACTTCTCTTAATTTAAGTATGCTTAACCCTCTTGCGCTTTTATATGAAGCATTTCTAATTTCTTTCAAAGACATGTGTTTACCATGATATGACATAATCATTGAAATACATGCGTATCCACAATCTGCCAACTCAGATTGTAATAGAATAGGTGTTTTATTCTTTTTAATGAAAGCTTTTTTCAACATAAAATTAAGGGATTAAAGACTCTGATGAAGGTCAATTATTTAGGAATAGAACCACATTCTGAGAGATCTATATTGGCTTTGTTATTTTGAGTGTCAAATGATTTATTCATTGAATAGAGGGAAACACTTAATGTAATTAAGACACTTAGTAAAATTGGAAGAAAAATATATCCCTTTGGAGCCCAACAGGTTAGTATTTCACCATCATATTTTTTATCTTTAAATGCTTTTTTTGCATCATCAGAAAAAATATCTACATTATTATAAATACTCAATTCAACACCATTATTTCTATAATAACCTGTTAATAAATTAAACTTTAACTATACTTTATTAGGGTTTAAAGTGCAATCAGCATCAATAAAAGGAATAACCAACTCTTTGCATTTTAATAAAATATTTATAGAATGTTCAGTTAGTAGTTTTGAAATATTTGATAAAGACAATACATCTTCAATGCTCTCAATTGTTTGCTCTGCAAGTTTATCTGACAATAAATGAAATGCTTTATTAACTGGATGACCTAAAAAAGCTTCTCTACATAACAGTATATTTGTTGTAATAATAATTGCGTGAAACCCTTTATCTAAAGGTCGTTTCATAGCAAATAATGACGTGAGCGCCCAATTATTTTTATCCGCTAGTATATCTAAAGAAGTAAATTGTTTGTTTCTATGCTCACTTATGAATATAAGAGTATGAGTCATTTCATGAATTAAAAATTCACAAACATCTTGATCTGTCCATTCTTTTCTTATATTAGACCAGATACAACCAATCGCATTAGTGCTTGTACCACCAGCTCTTCTATTAGCATCAGCAAAAAATATGTAATTCACAACCAAATTAAACAAGTAAGCAATTTCTTCGCACTTTATCTCTAAAGTGTTGTAAGCTTTTAATAGCCGTTTTTTTTGAAAATCAACATCATGGTGAGGTGGCATTTCCAAGTCATTTAAATTAGTAAAATCATCTAAATTACTTCTTTCATTAAAACGGTCATACAGCATTGAAATTAATTTCCCATCATTTTCATTTACGAATCCCCAAACACCTGAGTTCCCTATTTTATTTGGATTCCTAGGTAAATAGTTATCCAAAAATCTATTGTACCCCTCTTTAAAATTTACTACATTGAGTCCATCATTATCATGTTTTATAAAAGGTGAAAATAGAGAATACAAATCTTGTATGTTGCGATCAAAGCTAAATAGTGGATACATTTTTTTCCTTATTGTTTATTAAACATTTTAGATGATAGAAGAACTGCTTGCAGTTCTTCTATCTTTAGTGTTATTAAAATTTTATTTTTCAACTTCGCCAACACTCATTTGCATGTTTGGTCCGCCTCCACTAACATACTGTAGGGCAACCTCGCTTGAAACTTCTTTTGCTTCTTTAACACTTACTTCGTTGACTTTTTTAATCGAATCTTTAACAGATTCATTAAGGTTTTTTTTGTTCTTCATAATTTTTCCTATTTTTATAGTTAATCAAATTGCCCTTAGTGGGCAGCCACCCCTTGTAGGGTCTGTATATTAAACTTGAGTAGATGTCATTGTCAAGTTATAGCCTTGTCCAACATGAAATGAGCCTGAAAATAGCATAAAGAATAAATTTAGTTCATGATTCACAAATGAGAACAATCATGAAATTAGAAGAATTAAAATCTATCGAACAACTTTTACAATTTATTAAAGGAACACAAAAAGTAATATTCCAAATCAAGGACAGCAAAACCGAGAAGTATGAATGGATAACTAAAGAATTAGTGAGATTTAAATATTCCCGTCTTTGTAAAAAAGAAAAAGGTGTCGTTATATTATATCTACGCAAAGTCACAGGGTACTCAAGATCACAGTTAACGAGGCTTATTGAGCAATACATCAAGCATGGTAAAATATCCTTTAAGCATGTTGCCATCAGTGGGTTTACTGGCATTTATACTAAAGAAGATATTCGTACTCTTGCCAAGTTAGATGCAAGGCACGATAGACCCTGTGGGCAAACGGTAAAGAAATTGCTCAACCGTGCATTTACAG
>JQIA01001999.1_pt1 | contig 10924 bp, 24 predicted proteins | sample 811431 | NCBI WGS metagenome assembly JQIA01 (sample SAMN02998118, study PRJNA258478) | marine sediment metagenome | biome: marine; feature: seafloor; material: sediment; isolation source: oil-polluted sediment collected from 3 locations (0.5 km, 0.7 km and 0.9 km)... | place: USA: Gulf of Mexico ... | reverse complement strand
CACCTTTTGCCGCATTGAAAACACGAACAGTCAGGCCATTCTTCAGCTCTAGTCTGAGCCTGTTTCTGCTGGGGACAGAGATTTGGCTAATATTGTCTAGGATTAGGCCTCCAGGAAGTTTACTCATAGTAGGCTTACCTTGTACATTGCCGCGTTTAACAGCATTAAGGGTAATCCGCCCAGTATAGTAAGTACCTCATCTTTAGTCAAACTACCTAGCACACCCCTGTCGTACGTAAGCGCGTCCCAGCACACATCTTCATCGCTAGCTGTTTTAGTCAGGTTTAAACACCTGTCAATAAACACCTTAGTATGGCAGGACGTAACTAAAGCTATGTTAGTACCATATTCTGTGCCCTCTACCCTTAGGTGGAAGTCGTCTGAAATAACAACATAGCTATACTTCTTATGCAGAGTAGTGGGTCGGGCTTTAAATAGTAGCATAACTTTTTCCTAGTGGTTTATTCTGCAGTATCTTCGTCCAGAATGTCGATAAGCAGTTCGATATTAGCCCGGCAGACCTCAATCTTACTGTTAATATTTACAGAGTCTTTAGTAACTGACTCTAGTGCTTTAATCTTAGCATTTTCAGCCTTAATCATATCGATAATTTGATCTTCTGTAAAGTCGTCAGAAGGTACGTTATTAATTAGTGTTGCGCCCACTTCAATGTTCAGTTCGTTTTTCATTTTCTCTTCCTCAGTTTGGTTAGTATTTAGTGTTACGTTATATACGTCTTTGAATAAAGTAGTGGCTTCTATACCCCAGGTTACTTGCTTATCTGCTGGCTTAAAAATACCAGCAGGGTTTCGTTTTGTTACATGTTGTCGTAACGCGTCTAGTTCTAGAGTGTAGTGGCTTACGGGCTTATCTACCGCAGATATATCATCTTCTGCTAGTATCTTAGCTGCGCCTACTGGCCCCCGTATAATAAAGGCCTCATTTAGCGACATCTTTATCCACCTCTTCTTTTTTAATCTCCTTAGTTAGAGCTTCCCCTTCTTCAGCCATAGTGTCTGCATCCTCTCATTATGCTTATGGGTTATTTTCTTGTGTATTTCTATTCTACTATCAATATTCAATAGAAAGTTAGAAACTTTCTCACTAGGGACTAATACCTTTTCTAGATATACAAGAATTTCAGACTCACTAGCTCTACGGCCTATACGTGGTGGACAGAAGTAAGGAATCATCTTATTAAGTTCCGAGTCCTCCCCTGTTCCGTGCTCCTCCACCCAGTAGGGTAATACCTCGTTTCTTCTCCGCGATCTAGTAGCTGGATCATTCCGATACGGGTATCTTGCTAGGAAACCTGAATGAGGTCTACTATGTAGGTCATACGTTTCTTTCATAGACCATAAGGGGTACTCCATTGTCACACCAATACCGTACTCCCACGTAAATCCAAACTCTTCAAGTAAAGCTAGTAATATAGGGCCAGCCATGACCTGCTTGTAATTTAGAACACAATCAATATATGCAAAGCACTGCTTACGTTCAGGATGCCTACCGCTTACAGCTAACGCTACTACTTCTAGCGGTGTTTCTGTGTTCTGAAAGAATTTGGCCGTTTCTGGGTGTATAACTTCAAAGTTCATTTTCAGCCCTCTCTAGCGCGTCTACTTTATTTAAGTAGGTTGTTTCTACTACTTCACATCGCCGGCGAGCATCACTATACTCCCTGTCTAGTCTAGTTAGTTCGTCCGAGTACCACTTAACCTCAGTACGTAGCTTATTTATATTATCTGCCTCTGTAGGCTCATGCAGCCGCGTTTTATTCATTGTATTGTCTCTTTACTTAAAGAACTATTATATCAATAGTTTGATGAATACACAAGAATTAAAAACTATAATAGTGGTGTACGCTATGCCTCTTTACCACAAGGATGCCAAGATACCCCGGAATCCTGGGACATTTCGTATTCATTAAATAGATACTTATACGATAAAGCACTACCTGTTGTTATTACTCCAATACTAGTTGCACCCGTTACCACGCGGAAGCCGCCACCTACTTTAAGTCGAATAATAGTGTATCCCATAGGCCAATCGTCCTCGGAGAGGGGTATTTGCTTGGGTATAGCTTCTCCAATTAAGTAGCACGTGAGGGTACTATCCACAGGATTTGCATAAGCATAGTAATAACGACGAGCTTGAAAGACTAGGCGAAGCTCCTTCCCTTGTTCGTCTTCAGCATTTCGTAGCAATACCATTTCACCGATTTTTAGTTCCATCATTTCTTATTTCTCGCGGATTCAGCTATAGCACTTGTTACTACGGATAACACGAAGGCAGTAGTTGCCGCTTTACAGGCGGATAAGTAGGGTGCCTTTGAGTCTGCGTAGGCTGTAGTGGCATCGCGTAGATTTACTGCCCACTCGCCCAGCTGGTACTTTGCTTCCTGAAGCTGTTCTTCTCTGCTACTAAGCTCCGCTGTAATAGCATCTATCTCTTTCTGGAGGGTGTCCCTAGCACGCAGGCCGACATCGTAGGCAGCTTGTGCCCTACCTTGTTTTTCCCACAACCCTCGTGTATTTTCGCGGCAGTCCATACTATCTGCCTCTTGCGCTAACTTCTGTGCATCCCTACGCGTCTCCTCTTCTTCCACCTCTAAGTCTTCTAGATTATTCGAGTATATTTCCGCTACCTGCTCGGCTAGAGTGGATACCTGTAATAGTTTCAGCTTTAGTTCTTTAGACATGAGTTTAACTCCTTCTTAGCTTTAGTTTCTTCATTGGCCGAGTAAAAATACCCAGGGTTAAGGTCATACTTTAGTCGCATCTCGGCTGTTGGGTATACTGGGCGACTATATGTTGTGCTTAATCTGTGTGGGAACCATACAGGGAAAGTCTCTAGGCTCCTTGAATTGATCTCCTCCCAAGATCGATGTGCGCCGTAGCGCTCAGCGAAAGATTCTCTTCCGTACTCCCGTAGTTGATAAACTTCCGCCATTGTCCATACGTAGCAGCCTGGATATCCATTGTACAGGTTTTCGAACCACAAAGGGGCACCTCTCAAGGCCCCACAGGCGGTATCGTTATGTAGTATTTCTTCGCACGAGTACAAACAGTCAATCAAGGCGTAGGCTTTCACCGGAGCTATCCTAGACCCACTTAATTGTAGCGCTACCGCTGCCGATACTAAAGCACCGGTAGGGTCTTCTAGTTCCCCAGATTCGCCCGCGTATCCGTTTAACCACTCTTCTAACTTATTTAGTGATTGCTGCGAAACACAGCCGTAGGGCGGCGTATTTAGCACAAATGGTTTGTACTTAGCTATTAGCTCTGTTACTTTCATGTATTGTCTACCCCAAAATAGTTTTTAGCTTCCTCAAACCCGCGAATCCAAAAGTCCTGCTCTCTACAATAAGTAGGTAGCCAGTAGCTACCTGTGGACTTTTCATATAGCTCTACACAAGCTATGAACTCGTCATCTGTTAGATTTAACTTATGCTTTAGTTTTCTCATTATTAGTCCTGTGTATATAGTAGGTTAACCTATTCATAATATTGGATTAGACCAGCGGCATGAGGGAAAGCGGTCACAACCCCAAAACTGCCCGTAAGGCCCAGACTTCTTGGTCATGCTACTCCCGCAGATCTGGCACGTAACGGATATAGCATATGGACTCACGTAACTACCCGTCCTGCTTGTTCGTCTTGCTCTACTAAAGCCTGATGCGTGTGTAGCTAGCGCTAAATCTGACATATCACCCATTACGTTCTCCTCAATGCAATTTTACTAGAAAAGTGCTCACGCTTAAGCTCTTTGATTTCCTTGTTTAAGTCATCTACAATTACGTTAAGTCTACGTACAGACAATAACAACACACCAATAGCGTTACTAGCCGCTAGTGGGTTATTATCTATAATCTCCCTAATTACTTTGTCGATTGCTTCGTTATTATCTCGCATAAGTTTCCTCAAATTTAGTTAGAGGGGGTCACTCCAGTACCTCAAATACATGAAACACTAACTTACCGCCTGATAGCTGTACCGTGTCGATAAAGCGAAGGCTCTCCGTTACTGGATGACCTGTTCCGTGTATACGAATATGCCTAGGCTCAGCTAAGTATAGTTCGTCGTAATCGACCTCAGCCCATAAGCAGACTTTACCTTGCTGAACCTGCGCGCTTAAAATTGTAGCTCTAGGAGGTAGTGGGATCTCTTGTCTATCTGTTACTTCTAATTCGTACTTAAATACAGTTGTCATTTGGTTATTCCTTTAATCTCCAGTGCTACTTTTTTAGCGTGGATCCTATTCCCGGATATACAGAAGATATGGCTTACTCCGCCCATCGACTCCCGTATTTTAAGTAGCCCACCCTTATCTGCACAGTACTGTCTCCCCTTCATTATTTCAGTAATCTCTACGTTCTGGTAGCACCCAGCCAAAAGGAGTAAGAGAGTACAGGCTAGTATCAACTTCATGTAGTACCCCCGCCCTGAAAGTACTCTTTAGCATCTTCAAACGCCTGTACCCATACGTCTTGTTCTTTAATAAAGGCAGGCTCCCAGGGGCCATCCATGCGCTTCTCGTACATGGACACACAATCTGCGAACTCGTCATCTGTTAGATTTCGTTTATAGTTACTCATTAGTTACTCCTTTGTCAATTCAGGGTATATTATAGCAATTCAATAGCCTATTATATAGATGTTTTCTTATTTAGGTATAAGGGGCGACTTACAGTCCTCGACTTTGGCCTTCAGACGTAGGTACTGCTTTTCGGCCCTGGCCAACTCTTTCTCGGCCCAAGCCCGTCTAGTGGCCTTTTCCTCTACGTAGTCCTCTGCTGTCTTTGCTCTGTGGTACTGGATAGTCGCTTCGGGTATATAGTCAGCAGCGGTTAGGCACATGGTTGCATTTTCAGCCTTTGGCTGTTCTTTTAAGAACATGGACAAGAAGTTAATAACATCTAACACCTTTACCCCATCTAGTTGGTCTGTGATGTTTAGCGCAACGTATTTAGTATCTTCCATTTAATTCTCCATTAATAGCATTAGTATTCTTTCTAAGGTTTCCCCTACCTTAGCTAGTCTGGCATCTGTCCAAGCAATTAGACACATAGCAGCCCCCGCTTATTGCGGACTTGGCCCTAGCTGCTACAGCGGCCGCAGCCTGCTTTCGTATTTGCTCAGAGGGTGGGTTATGCATATGCTATTTACCCCTAAACCACAATCTCCTGTGCAAAGAACCACTCTTTAGCAGCTTTAGTTAATTTGCCGCCCACGTCTTTCATAGCGAGGCCGTTCTTTTCAAGTACGTCGGACTCTTCTTTCACTATGTCAGTAGATACCCACTTGATAAATGCGCCTAGGTTCTTACGATCAAAGTCACCCTTCAGTACTTCTTCAGCCGCTTGCTCTAGTCTAGAGACAGTTACTGCGTATGCTACGAACTCATTGATAGAGTTCAATCGTTCAACATCCACAGGAGCCAGAGTCTTTACGTTAGATACTGTGTGTTTAGCGCCTTTAACCTTGAAAGTATGCCTCATACCATCAATCATATAGGAAAATACAATGCCTTCTCCGATACCGGATACCCCAAAGTACTTGCCCACGGGGCACTCGTTCTCTACCTCCTCGACTAACTTAGCTAACTCTACGGAGGCTAGCGCAGGTTCATTAAAGTCAATCTCAATCTCATAGGTAGGAAACTGATGTACGTTGTAGATACCTGCAGCGTTATCGAACACCATATCAGAAATGTCTAGCCAGTCTCCGCCCACTTTCTTAGCCGCAAACACAATCCACCGCTTTTCAAGCTCAGATACAGCCACACCTTTCTGGATACCTTTACCAACCCATTCGCCGTAGTAGATAACATCTTCCTCTAGCCCCATACTTACTAGGGCCTCCTTAACGTACGGGGCGAAAGCCCAATTAGCGAAGCCGTAGTTATCTGCTCCAGGCACTAAAACTGTGTTACGCCCCGCAGTTAGAATATCACCGTTAGCTGAGATGGTCACCGAAGTGTTTGTTCCGTGGACTTTTACAGTACCGTTAAATTTAACTATCGGTAATGGGATAGAGGGGTCAATGTACCCCGTAGGGTTTTCCACATCAAAAACTCTACGAGTTTTGTCGGTAACAGTGCTGATTACGTTACGAAATTGCTTAGTTGACCCGTACTTTTCAAACATTAGTTATTCCTCTCTCAATTCAGAATATATTATAGCAATTCAATAGCGTTCTGTCTAGATGTTTCTACGCAAAAGCTAGTCGTACTCTCCGAGTTTATATTCAGCAGACATAGCCTTAATTATTAGTTTCATTTGTTGGGATAAATGGTCTAGAGAACTTTCTATGGCTTCTAGCCGTTGCTCAACTGAGGGCGTTTTACTATCCGCTGCTAATGTTCCGGAGGACTTACCCCTGTTATCTTTATACCCACAGCACTTACCTTCCTTATCGTAGTCATTCCAACACTCAATACCTTCTGAGTCTTTAGTATAAGTAACCTGGCCAGCCTCGTTGTACCCCCACCACTCTTCTAAGACCTCTTCTTTGCCAAAATGGGTACTAACGTCCTTAACGTATATTAGTTGTCCTTTTTCGTCCCTGACCTGCTGAAACCAGCCGTCCCTATGTGCGCCCCTAGTGAGGGTGACGGTACCCCCATTATGGATTTTATCTAGCAGTTGTTCTGAGGTTTCTGGTTCAATCATTTCTTCATCTCCTCTATCATAGATTCCAGCTTCTCTAACCTCTCTAGTAAACTTTCGAATGTCGGTATTTCAACGAACGTACCACCCTCTAGCGTGAACTTAGTAACTTTCTTACCCAGCTCAACCTCTACCGGCTCTTTAGGGTAGGGGAAATATACTCAACTTCTATCTCAGACCGGAACATTGGCTTGGCTGTTCGCCATCTGTCGATATAGTCAGTTAACTTACCCACTTGTTGTCTACTTCAGTATCTCCAGCTCATTGCTCAAACGTGTCACTTCGGACGCAAGTAGAATCATTAAAGGTATTAGAGCCTCGTTTCCGTATGTCTCTAGTGCTTCTTCGGCGAAAAACAGTCCGTCATTCCCGTCATAAGGTAGTTCCATCATTTCTCCTCAACAAGTCCAAGTAGTGTTATTAGTTTAGCTACAGCGATCTCTAGGTTCTCTAGCCGTCCTTTCAGGTCAGCAAACTCTACTACGCACTCAGCCGCCGCAGTATTGTCTAGCCCGTTAAGGGAGGGTTTATGCTCTCCCATTACTTGCCACCCCCTAAATACTAATACTAGAATGAAAGCTACCCAGTAATTAAATAAGTTGTGTTCTGCATAAAAGGAGCTACCCCCAGCTTCTGCTAGGCTGTTAATACCCCATAAAACTAAAGCAGGGGATATTAACATAAGTAGTACTATAATTACACCTGACCCAATTACTGCCGCTAATTTGGTTAAAAAATTATTCATATAATATCCTCTATTTCTCCAACATTAGTTGTGTTACAGTATCTAGTATGCTAGTCATAGTAACTTCCAGCCGCTCTAGTCGAGCCTCAATGCGCTCTAGCTTTTCTATAGATTGCCGCCTTTCAGCTTCAGCTCTACGTTTGAGAGCACTTTCGCGCTGCGCGGCTTCTACTTGTTTTCGTATAGCCTCGAAATTCATCTCATAGTCCCAAGTAAAGCGAGCATTTGGGCCTCTAATGCGTCCACTCGCTGTTTAAGAACAGCTACTTCGGACGTCTTAGCAGGAGCATTAGCTAACTTTTTAGCTTCGGCAGCTCTCCTAGCCTGTTCTGACTTAATTAATGCAGCTAAATGACTCATATCATTTTATCCAGTATGTAAATAACTTTATTAAGGGTATCATCTAAGTGGTACTCTATTAGTTTAAGCCAAAGACCGCGCCGTACGTGTGCTTTATTATGACTTGCTTAGCTTCCCACATAATAGCATTTCGGTTATTCCTTCATAATATATTGTCTAGACTTTGTTTTCCTTCAGCTGCCAAACTCGCCTTTCAAATAGTTCTCTAGCGTCGTCGCACAGCGGTAAACTGACTCGTTTATGTCTTCTAGTTCTGCTTCTAGTTTTTTATCTTACGTTCTACGTCATCCCGTTCTCCTAGACAATACTCTAGGGAAGATGTGGCTGATCGTACTTTTTCCGCTTTATCTAAAATGGAATCGTATGCTGTTTTCATTAGTTATTCCTTTGTCAAATTCAGAATATATTATAACAAATCAATAGCCTATTGTCTAGACTTTATTTATCTAGTGTGCCGCGCTGTTCTGAATCTAAAAGATAGTGTTCTACTTTATCCATTTTATCCTGCACTAAGTGTCCGTCAGCGAATATACTCACACCGGTACCCCGTAGCATACGAAGTACAGCAAGTAGGTCGTTGAATTCCTTGTGTATTTGCTGCGCGTTTGTTATCGGCCCCGTACCCTCTAGGCCAAACCGTAGGGCCTTGGCTATTGCATGCTGTATCTCTGCACACTCTTCCGCAGCTATTACTAGTAAGTGTTCCTGTCTGTTCATAGTTGGTTATCCATAAGCTCTTCTCTAGCGCACAAATTACAGTAACCTTTGCCTAAGTCCTCATAGTGATCTGCGCACATATTTCCAAATGTAATTTGCAGGGGGCACCTACAGTCTTTACACACAACTAGGCTAGGGTGTTCAACAGCAGAAGATAGATCTTGCGTTACCTCAATAACCCTACTGCACTCTTCGCATTTAGCTTCAATAATATTTCTATTCATAGTTTACTCTTATATAGTAGAAAACAGGGCCACTACAGCCCTGTTTGGTTAAGGGTACAGGTCGTCGTGTTTCTTAACTCTGGCTTTATCTGCTGGGGTGGTGTATTTAGCACTAATGGTTACTTGTTCTCTAACAACTTCATAACTGTGGCTTGAAAAGCCGCATTTGCTTTTGCCTGTGTAGCTTGTGCTTCTGCCAGTACAGACAAGCCGGCCTCCAACTTGGCCACACTAGACGCCACAGACTCAACAGACGCCACAGACTTAATAGGTTTAGCGCCTGCTCTTAAAGAACCTAGAGGTGTAGGGTCTGAGGACTTACGTGGCATAGGCTTAGATACGTCTGAAAAGCTACTAGCACTACTTTCAGCGGGACTAGTAGGGCTTAAAACCGATTCATAAGTTGTTGCATCAGGGTCACTAGACTTAATTGTGGACCTAACCTTCCCTACCTGGGCTAGTTCTTCATACGCAGGATTGTCTCCAATAAACAGTGGCTTTCGGTACCTAGGGCCCATAGTCCACTTTTGTTCTTGGAGTGGTTTGTTTATCTTCTTAATAGCCACTCTTGCCTTCCTATCAAAGTCGTCCGGGGCGTTTGTTAGCACAACTGCTTCAAATAGGCCAGCTTGGTCTTCTACATCTATTGATTGTTTGGTTATCTCTTGTAGAATTAGTAATTCTCTAGCAGAATAGGGCTTATCCATGTACTTAGCGCCCCCAGCACAGCAAGTACCTACAACTAGGGGGTGGGTTATCCAAGGAAGTCCCATACAGTCTATATGCCCTTTTGTAGCCCCCAACCTAATCATCGTAGGAATCACGTCAACTACACCCCCTAGGGGTAGATTATGGATTATATCATCAAAAGGTATAGTGACCCTAGAGTTAATTAGGTTCAACTCTTCCACCAGAAGCGACACTTCGCGTCGTTGTGTAAAAGGAGCAAACAATAAGCTATCAGGTATCTCGGTTGCAGCCTTTACGCGCGCAGTCGCCCATCCGCTGTGATCTATAGCCTGCCCAATGTTATAGATCTTTTTCTTAATATCATCGGTAGTACGGTCGTAGTACTTCTTATGTGCTGCGATACCCGCTGTAGAGTTACCAGACTTAAATACGGCTAGGTACTCTCGTAAAGACCAGTCAGCTTTTTCGCTAAGCTTACGCTCAGTAGTTGGGAACAACTTATAAATTAAATGACGCTTATCAAATAAAGAGGAGTAGTCCCCTTCGATTAACTGACCAGGAGAAAAGGTACAATCAACAATCCCAACGTTCAAATACTTATCAGGGTACGGATCGTCTCTAGCGGTTAACAACATACTCGAGAGTATGTCACCCCCAAATTCTACACGAGAAGCAAACCAGTTAACAACTGATTGATCTAATACGTTGAACCAAGAATTCTCATTATTTACAAACTTATCCATCAGCAAAGCCCAGCTACTAACTGTATAGCTATTTCGTTCTATTTCTATCATGGTACTAAAACTCTAAAAGTGAAAATACATTATATCAAAAACCGTAACAATACACAATACTTATTACCACCAATAGCTATAAATAACTTAGGCGATGTGAATACCACGGAACTGTACAGAAGATCAACCAATTATCTGAAGGAAATCCCTTACTAAAATAGAACATAAGAAACAAACGAACTAAAATAAAGATAAACGAGAACAGGAAAAATAACGTAATAAATAAGCTACAGTAAAAATAAATCTCCACTACTGCAGAAAAGAAACTAACAATAAGTTACAAATCTCTAATAAGTTATCTAGAGATAAATGAAAGGAAATAGTATACAAAAATATCATCCTATGCTATAATATTACATCTAGTAAAGCGTAGCAAGACTTACTAGAGGATGTTCCTGCGACTTGGTTGCTTAGGAGGTGGTGAAGATTAACATGAAGAGCGCGACCTCCTAAGCGTTGCGACCAAGTGTATCCGCAGGAACATCTACAACAAATTAAAACATTTTAATTCATCTTACCAAACAATAACAAACCAGTAAGGCGGAAGAACCGTTAATACGGTTTTTAAGCGATTCCGCTCTCTCAATAAAAAGCCCATTGAGATGCTTATCAAGCTATTTCAATGGGCTTTTTTACGTCTGGATTTTGATACGAGTATGAAAGAACACATTCCGCACTCTCACCTTCTCTATCTCTAGTATGAAAGAACACATTCCGCACTCTCAC
>JQIA01001997.1_pt1 | contig 10929 bp, 10 predicted proteins | sample 811431 | NCBI WGS metagenome assembly JQIA01 (sample SAMN02998118, study PRJNA258478) | marine sediment metagenome | biome: marine; feature: seafloor; material: sediment; isolation source: oil-polluted sediment collected from 3 locations (0.5 km, 0.7 km and 0.9 km)... | place: USA: Gulf of Mexico ... | reverse complement strand
GCCAGTGATGTCGATATTCACGGATTTCTGGCTCAGGGGTTTATGCAGAGCAGTGATAATAATTTTTTGGGTGAGACAGAAAAAGGTACCTTTGAATTTAATGAAATGGGGATTAACTTTACGACAAATGCAACAAGTAACCTGAAGCTTGGCATGCAGTTTTTTGCCCGTGATCTGGGTGACGTCGGAAATGATGAGATCATTGTTGATTGGGTTTTTGGTGATTACAGCTGGAAGGAGTGGTTAGGACTCAGAGTCGGCAAGCTTAAAGTCGGTTTTGGGCTGTATAATGAAACAAGAGATGTCGATTCACTCAGAACGTCGATTCTTCTTCCACAGAGTGTTTACGATGAGTGGTTCAGAGATGCAGGGCAGGGCCTGAAAGGTGTCTCTGCATATGGTAATGTCTCTCTTGGGGCTGCAGGTCTTCTGCAATACGAAGTTCAGATAAATGAAGTTTCCATCCCTCTTGAAAGTGGTACGGGAAAGCTGATTGAATCCAGTCCAAATTTTTCTGCTTTAACAGCCATAGACCCGATGAGAGTTTATATTGGTATATTGAAATGGCATACGCCTATTGAAGGATTATTACTTGGAACCTCTGGTTTTGTAACCAAAACATCCTATGATGTGAACGCTGCACCAGTTGGTCCATTAGCAAATGCTCCATTGATTTTTGAGGGTGATCTCACGTATTTTTATTTATCAGCAGAGTATGTCTGGAATGATTTAACGCTCTCAACCGAATGCCGGTTAACGGAAAATATCAGGAATATGTATCCTGTCGCAGCCCCTGCAACGAAGTTGCTTGATGATGATAAACTGAATTCTACTTCTTATTATGTAAGCTCCTCTTATAGATTTTTAGAATGGTTTGAAGCAGGTATTTATTATTCTGAAAAAATTACTAATGATGATGCCAGCGGGCCGGCTAATGAGCTTAAAGACATCGCCCTGTCAACGCGATTTGACGTTAATGACTACTGGACAATTAAACTTGAAGGTCACCAGATGGATGGTCTTGCCAATGTTGCTCCAAATACAGACGGTACAAGTGACGAAGACTGGTTTATGTATCTGGCAAAGGTTTCGTATACTTTTTAGACAGTTACCCTGTCAAAAGGACCTGGGAAGGTTCCAGATCATCCTGGTATAATATAAAAATTATTAATAAGAAAAGCAGATAGAACTCTTTCTATCTGCTTTTTTCTTTTCTTCAGGAACTACCAGAGGAAATTACTTTTTCAACCGGGCTTTAATATAATCCCAGTGCAGATAAATATGTGCTGCAACAAGGATAATAAACAGAAAACCAGCCCAGCCATGGATATCACAGAAAAAATGCCGGATTGAAGAAGCTGTCCCCTGGCTACCAGACCCGTGGCCTCCGGTAAAAAAAAGCCAGTTAAAAAGGCCTGTCAGGCTAAGAATTGTGAAAAGAGCAAACATACCAATCGATGTATACCATAATAGATCTTTCTTTTTCATTATCGCTCCGTTTTGTAACTCAATTTAACAAATGACGGGCAAAGCTTCAGCGTGCCCATCACTATTATCAGCAACTGCGATGGCTCCTGATTCTATTCTGTCTCAGCAGTATTATCTGTTATGCTGTTTTGCTCTGTTGCTGCATCAACATTATCTCCGGCCTGCCATCCCGGACAGTTACTCATTTTCATCATTCGCCCTTTAGCAGCAGAACACTGACGAAATTTGCGTCCGGAACCTTTTTTGCCATCAACATAGTTATCACAAATGCCGTCTTTATCTTTATCAATAAAGCCATTGCCATACTGCCCGTTACAGTTCTGATAGTTTTTGTGATATCCATTACCATGCTGTCCGTTTCCGTTGTGATTCCTGGCCCATGCGATTGATACCATAGAAACCAGAATAATGCTGAGTACGATAATTTTTCCAAGTTTCATTTTGAAACCTCCATAAAAAGTTAGTTGTTGATATGTAATACGGAGGTTCTTTTGATTTTCTTTCATTTTTTTTAAAAAATTTAAATTCAGCAAATGAAAACGCTGGCGAACTACCAGGTCATATAAAGAAATAGTGACGCGATACATCAACAGGGAGATGGGAACTTAGAATCCGGCCTTTTAATTATTAATGTCCCTTTCTACCTCTCCTGTCACGATGCATTCCACCCCGGCGCTTTCCGTCCATTCGGCCCAGTCCTTTTCCATGCCAGGGACGAATTTCCAGAGCTTTAAACTTGTTTTGCCCGTCGCTCGCTTTTAAAAGTGTTCCGGTTAGTTTTATTTTTGTTCCATTAACAGGCCCCAGCCGGCCCCGCCATTTTGAATTACTTATGTCGATATACCAGTCTTTGCCGTTGAGATCTTTAAGAAGGATAACGGCCTGCTCCAGAGACTCGACAATGGAACCTGCAAGGAATCCTTTGTCAGGATTCATCCACATCTGATGGCGGTGCTGGTGCATTTTTGAATACCAGGGCATGGTATTATCAAAAACGGTTTCAACTTTTTCAGGAACAGACGTAAGGTTGAGGATAGCGCCGAGTGCAACTGATAGACTAATGCTAAGCAATACGACTTTAGCCGTATTCATTCTGTAGCCCTTGCCTGTTTTACGATAATAATAAAAGGCAAGCATGGTAAACAGGCCGATAAAAACAAACCAGAACCAGGGCAGGATTAACAGAGTGAATTCTGAAAAGCTATGACCAAAATGACCATAAAGGTCCCATTCGGCATTTCTAATAAGAAATATTGAAACCGCAGCGCCAAGGCTGCCAATCAGGATGGAAATAGCAAAAATGGCCCATATAATGAACCTTATCCCTGTAAAATGCCATTTTGAATATGGTTTAATTTTATCCGCTTCAATTTGTTTTATAATTTTTTCTGATAAATCACTCATTGTTAATCAACCATTTATGGTTTTTGATAATTATTTTTTTTAATTTATTTTTAGCTCTGTTTATCCGGGTTGCGACTGTTCCCAAAGGTATTTTAAGAATGTCACTTATTTCAGTATAGTCCTTTTCTTCAAGATATCGTAGTACGATGATGTCCCTGTACTTTGGTGACAGGGTTAGAAGGCTTTCTTTTATTTGGATATTTTTTTCGTCCGTGAGTATCACGTCTCTGATATCAATGACATCATTAATATAAGCGGGCATCTCGGTAGCATATAAATTTGCCTCCATGCTGACAGTCAAGGTCTCTTTTTTATTTTTTCTGTAAAAATTAACGATTTCATTATGGGCGATTCTGTATATCCAGCTTGAGAATTTTAATGAACTGTCGAAGCCATTCATATTTTTATAGACCTTGAGAAAAGTCTCCTGGAGGATATCTTCCGCATGTTCGGGGGAGACGCTGGTTGATCTTGAAATGTAGGCAAGTATTTTCTTTTCATAACGTTTTAAAAGGACATAAAACGCCTGGTCGCTGTCTGCTGACAGTTCGGTTAACTGTTCATCACTCAACTCACGGAAATGATTCAATGAGACTACTACCTGTTAATGTTTATAGATAAATTATGACTGAGCACATTTCAGCCCGATATTTTAAGGCACTCAGCCGTTCCTTTTACTGTACATTCTTTTAAAAGCTCTTCGGCATGTTTTTTTGCATCTTTCATGCTCAGACTTGTAATTCTTTGCTGGACCGCCGGGAGGGCCTGTGCATTAACACTCAGACTTGTGATACCAATGCCGACTAAAAACGGAATATAATCTGACTCATGTGCCATTTCGCCACAGACGGAAACATCGATGCCTGCTTTTATTCCTGCCTGAGAAATTTTGTTAAGTGCCCTTAAAACAGACGGGTGATGCGGTTTAAAATACTCTGCAACCCGCTTGTTACCTCTGTCCACGGCAAGCATGTATTGAACAAAATCATTGGTTCCAATTGAGAAGAAATCTGTCTCTTCTGCAAATTTATCAATGGTTTCAAGTACTGCCGGAAGTTCCACCATCATACCAATATCCGGATTTTTGCTATAGTCGAGATTCTCTTCATCAAGCATGTCCATACATTCTTTTACAATTGACTTTGCTTCATAGAATTCATCAAGAGATGAGATCATCGGGAACATGATTCTGAGTTTATCGTGTTTCGCACCTGCTCGTAAAATAGCTCTCAGCTGTTGGATAAAAATCTCTTTTAATTTTAATGAAAATCGAATCGATCTCAAACCAAGGGCAGGGTTGTCCTCGTCTGTTATATCAGAGTAGGCAAGAATTTTATCACCACCGGCATCCAGTGTTCTGATCGTTACAGGGCGGTCTCCCATATCATCAAGAAGACGTTTATAGACGACATACTGCTCCTCTTCTGTCGGAAAATTAGCTCTTACAAGAAACGGGAATTCGGTTCGGTACAGGCCAACGCCTTCAGCTTTAAGATCAATGGCAAGCGGGATTTCAGCAAGAAGATTGACATTGGCCATTAGTGATACTTTTACACCGTCAGTTGTTTTAGTCTCATCCAGCATATCGCTTTTTAAGGCTTCAACCGTTTTTTTTGTTTTGATGCGTTCTTCGTGACTGGCAATAATTTCATCAGATGGATTGATGTAGATGTTGCCGGTATCTGCATCAAGAAGGGTTGGTGTGCCACCCTTCAGTTTTAAAAGATCTTTGTTGTCAGTAATTACCAGCGGAATATCAAGAGATCTGGCCAGAATGGAGATATGGGAGGTCAACCCGCCGCCTACCAGAATAATTCCCTGCACCTCATCTGAGGCAAGTTTCATGATATCTGATGGAAAAAGTTCCTTTGATATAACGATTCTTTTCTGGCCAATACTCGGTTCATTCGATGCCTTCCTGAACATATTTCGGAGAATTCGTCCGCCAAGGTCGGCAACATCATTGGCTTTTTCCTGCATATAGGCATGGGGACTTGATGAAAAAATAGTTATATATTTGTTGGCAATTTGCCTGACCGCATCCGGTGGATTCGTGCCCTCTTCGATAAGGGCTTCCATTTTTTTTGTAAAACTCGGGTCCTTTAAAATCATAAAATGGGCAGTGAAAATCAGCGAAGCACTTTCAGGCAGTCTTTGGGCAAAGCCGGTCTCCATCTCTTTCAGCTGTTCGGTTGTGATTCTTACAGCATCAAGAAAGTCATCCATTGTATAATCCGCATCATCCGTGCGGGCAGCTTTTTCGGAGAGCAATGCACCCTGTGTTTTTCTGAATACAATCAGCGGTGCAAGGGCAAAACCCTGAGATGCGGTTTCACCTTTAATAATCCGCAATGAATCAAAATCGGGGCCTGGATCGTCCTTTTCATTTCCCTTATGAAGTTCCATCATCAACCGGGCACTTTCAATTGAACCGGCAAGTTGTGATGCCGCAGCCCTTAGAGCGTTCAGATCCGTTCTTTTAAAATGGTTCTCTTCTTCATCCTGTACGACTAAAACACCTATTTTTTCTTCACCACGTTGAATAGGCACAGCCATAAATGATTCAAAGCGGTCTTCATCCGCCTCTTTAAAATATTTAAATCTGGGATTTGAAGATGCTTTGCCTTCCAGGAGAGGCCGTCGGTTTTCCATGGTTGTACCAACCAGCCCTTCGCCGGCTTTCAAGCGGATTCTTCCAATTGCATCCGGGTTAAGCCCGGTTGTTGCAAAGAGAATAAGGTCTTTACTCATCTGGTCATAAAGATATATTGATGATACCTCTGCATGAAGATGACGGGCGACCATCTCAACAGATCTGTCGAGAAAAGTGAAAATATCTTCACTGCCGGTTAAAAGGTCTGCCAGTTCGCCAATGTCGCATAACATGCTTAAATGATCACGGTTGTTTTCTGTCATAGTGTTTTCTGTACTCTGCTAAAGTTAAGGTGGTAAAGGAAAGTGCTACTCTTAACGAAGACAACGAGCAAGACCTTTATTTAATGTTATCCTTTATTCCTGTTTTTTGATGCACCGCTATAATTCTAATAAAATAGTGCATACGACAATGAATGTCAAAGTATCTTTATACCCCCATATATATAATAAATTGACATAATTCCCGCTTGGGTTTATAGTTTTTGTGTTGTTTTAAGTACTTTTATTAAGATAAGTTGCCATTAAACTGACAAAAGTTCTGTAAATATTAAAAAATTTTAAAGCAGGAATTGAATAGCTGTATGTCGGATAATAAAAAAGTAGTTCAGCAAATATGGGGTATCGTTCTTTTGGTCACAGGCGGTGGGATGTTTTTTGCTATACCTGGAAAGATCAGGACAATACAGGAAGCAGGTGGCTACTCACAGGGGAAGGTCCTTTTTTTACAAATCTGTTTTTATATTATAAGCATCATCCTTGTACTTGGCGGCGGGAAGAAAATCTATACTTACTTTCTGGCAAAAGACGATTCTTCAGAACAGACTCCCGGAGATTGAATAATTGTGCTTCCATGCACCTGATCGTATGACACAATAGGATAGAATATGGTTGATACCAAGAAGAATGTTAAAGAACTGGAAACAGAAGTAGAATATCGAACAAGGCTTCAGGAAATATGCAGTAAAATATATGCTGCTATGAATCTGGACGAAATTATCCTGAACTACAGGGATGAGATCATTGAGCTGTTTACTGCTGACCGTATTACAATTTATTATGTGGATGGCATTAAGCGTGAACTCGTCTCAAGGATTAAGTCCGGAAATGAGGTTAATGAAATTCGCGTACCAATTTCCCCCACAAGTATTTCAGGCTTTTCAGTACATAAAAAACAACTCGTTAATATTTCTGATGTATATAATACCACCGAATTAAAGAAAATTGACCCCGCGCTTGAATTTGACAGCAGCTGGGACAGAAAAACAGGCTTCAGAACAAAGCAGGTCCTGGTTGTTCCAATCATGTATAAGACGTTTATGCTGGGGGCGTTGCAGTTTATTAACAGAAAGGACTCCGGTCCTTTTTCAAAAACAGATGAAAGCTTTGCCAAGGAACTTGCCAAGATCATGGGCATTGCCATGTATAACCAGAAACGCATGGCAAAGACCAAGACAAGATCAGGTAAATTCGACTATCTTCTGGAAAATCATATTCTGACCCAGAAGGAATTAAGCAAGGCGGTTTCTTACGCCAGAAATAACAACGAGCATATTGAAAACGTTTTGGTCAACGACTTGAAAATTCAGAAAAAAGATGTCGGAATGGCCTTAAGCAAATACTACAAGGTTCAGTTTCTTGAGTTTAATGACAAGCTGCCAATTCCCGGTGAGCTTTTGACGAACCTCAAGGTGCCTTTTATGAAGACCAATTTCTGGGTACCGATACGGTCTGAAGATCAGAAAATAATTGTTATTGCTATTGATGACCCGCATGATGGCCAGAAAATAGGTGAAATCAAAACCCTTTTTCCCGGTAAATCGGTCAAAATGCTTGTCTCTTTCAGAGACGATATTATCGATTATATTAACAACTTTACTCAGGATGAAAAAGAACTCTCTTCTATTGATGATCTTCTCTCCCAGATGGATGATGAAGAAGACGAAATGGAAGAAATGGAATCAGGCGTCAGTGAAGAGAGCAGCGCCGTTGTCCAGCTTGTAAATAAAATTATTATTGATGCACACAACCGGAACGCATCTGATATCCATATTGAACCGTTTACCGGTAAAGATAGTACGAAAGTCAGGATCCGGTGTGACGGTTCCTGTACCGTTTACCAGACCATTCCATATCAGTACCGAAGCGCCTTGATTTCCCGTCTGAAGATTATGGCTGATCTCGATATTGCAGAAAGACGAAAACCTCAGGATGGCAAGATCGGCTTTAAGAAATACGGCGGACTTGATATTGAATTAAGGGTTGCAACCGTGCCGACACAGGGCGGTGTTGAAGATGTTGTTATGCGTATCCTTGCCGCGGGTGAACCAATTCCGTTGGATAAAATGGGGTTCTCTGACAGCAATTACGAAAACTTTGTCGGCTGCATTACAAAGCCATACGGGATTATATTTGTGTGTGGACCTACCGGTTCCGGTAAAACGACAACCCTCCATTCGGCGCTTGGCTATATCAATAAAGACGATATCAAGATCTGGACCGCTGAAGACCCTGTTGAAATCACCCAGAAAGGTTTAAGGCAGGTTCAGGTTAAACCAAAGATCGGATTCGACTTTGCCGCTGCCATGCGTGCCTTTTTACGTGCTGACCCTGATGTTATTATGGTTGGTGAGATGCGTGACAAGGAGACGACACATATCGGGATTGAAGCATCCCTTACCGGTCACCTTGTTTTTTCCACACTCCATACCAATAGTGCTCCTGAAAGTATTACCAGGCTTCTTGATATGGGAATGGACCCGTTTAATTTTGCCGATGCAATTCTCTGTATTCTGGCCCAGCGTCTTGTCAGGACCCTATGTGGTGAATGTAAAGCACAGTATACACCAACGGAAGACGAGTTTAATGAACTGGTTCGGGAGTATGACCCTGAGGCTTTTGAAAAAAATATGGGTATGAAATACTCTAAAGAGATCAGACTCTACAGACCTGAAGGGTGTGACTCCTGTAACAATACAGGATACAAAGGCCGAATGGGGCTTCATGAACTCCTGCTCGGAACCGATGAGATGAAAAAGCTGATTCAGAGTAACGAAAAAATGGAAGGACTTCGAAATCAGGCAATTAGTGATGGTATGACAACCCTGAAACAGGATGGAATAGATAAGATATTCAAGGGTAAATGTGATCTGCTTCAGGTTCGAAAGGTTTGCATTAAATAGAAATAAAGGTATTGGGTGTTAGGTTTTAGGTATTAGCAAAGGTGGCCCTTCGGGCAGGCAGTAAAAAAACAGGAACTGTATTTAAGAGGAAGAATAAAAAGTTTTTCAGTAGGATGGGCAAAGCGTCAGCGTGCCCATCTTTATTACTAACAACTGAACCCGATATCTGATACCATGGTTTTATTTAAAATACCTGTCTTTTTCACTATAAATACAACCACAATATGACTGTCTGTATAGGTCAAGCTTTTTCGATTCTTCAATCCCCGTTTTCCAGCCTTCGCGGAAATCTCTGTAAAGAAATTTGACCCCGGCTTTTTTTCCTGCAGCTTCCCCGACTTCTTTCAATAAATCATGATTCTGAAATTTACTGTAAAGAAGGGTTGTTGAAAAGGAATCGAACTTCCCCCGTTTGGCAAGAAGTGCCGTTGCCATCAATCGTTTGTGATAACAGATAAGACACCTGTCCCCCTCTCTAAAGGCCGCATCCCTTATGAATTCCTCCAGCTCGTAACCCTCCTGCCAGATTACTTTCATATCGATCATGCCTGCATAGTGCCGAAGGGTTTCTTCCCGTTTCATGCATTCTGTAAAGGGATGGATATTATGCCTGTAATAAAACCCCATGACATCAATCCCTTCATCTCTCAGCATTTTAACCGGATAGATGGAGCAGGGGCCGCAGCAGGTGTGAAGCAGTGTTTTCAATATCGACTCCCGAAGATTGCAGTTCCAATTCTGACATAAGTAGATCCTTCCATGATTGCAGGTTCAAAATCACCCGTCATCCCCATGGAAAGCTCATCCATTGTGATATTCTCAATGTTCATGGTTTTGATCATATCACTGATTTCTCTCAGTCGTTTAAAATAGGGCGCTACCAGCTCCGGTTCATTATAATAGGGCGGCATTGTCATTAAGCCTTGTACAGAAACATTCCCAAGCTGACTGATTTCCCGGATTAGCGTTTCAGTCTCTTCTTCACTTATTCCAGACTTGCTATCTTCCATACTGATGTTAATCTGGACCAGAATTTTTTGAACCTTATCGATTTTTTTTGCCTGTTTGCTAATTTCTTTTGCAAGCTTCAGGCTGTCAACAGAATGAATCAGATCAAATACCTTTACAGCAAATTTAGCCTTATTACTCTGAAGATGCCCGATAAAGTGCCATGCGATATTTGGATTGTTTACAGCCTCAGCCTTGTCAATCGCTTCCTGAATATAGTTCTCACCAAAAATATCAGCGCCTGAAGCAGCAGCTTCTATAACAGCCTCAGCAGGTTTTATTTTGCTGACCGCAACAAGTTTTACCTCAGACGGATTTCTGCCTGCATCTGTTGCTGCCTTATCGATTCGTTTTCTGATTGCATCAAGATTATCTTTTATCGTTTCATTACTCATTATTGATATCGTATCCTGTCTCTCCGATTGTCTGCCCGATTATATTTTCAGCCAAAAGTGTTTCAATCACCTCACAGACCGGCAGTCCCACCACGTTGGTATATGAGCCGTTAATACTTTTCACGAGAAAAGTCCCCAACCCCTGAATTGCATACGAACCGGCCTTGTCAAACGGCTCAGGTGTATTAATATACCATTCAAGCTCATGGTCGGTCAGCTTTTTAAATAAAACTTCAGTAATGACCGTTTTTGAGATCACCCGGTTTTTACTTTTGCAGATCAGGCTGTAACCCGTATAAACCTGATGTGTCCGACCATTCAGTTTCTGAAGCATTGCAAGAGCCCCGGCTTTAGATTCCGGTTTTCCAAGAATTTCATCATCAATCAAAACAATGGTATCAGCGCCAAGAACCCAATTGTAAGGATATCGGGCTGCAATGTCGCCCGCTTTAATCTCTGCAAGATTTTTCACATAATCTACGGGCGCTTCAAGCGGAACAGCAGACTCATCGACATCACTTGGAATGATCGAAAAATCGAGCCCTGCCTGTTCAAGTAGGTATTTTCGTCTTGGTGACTGTGATGCCAGTATCAGTAATTTATCATTTTTTAAAAATATATCTTTCATTTTCGAACTTTTATCAGACCCCGCCCTTTTTTACAAGATTAAGAAGTACTACTTTTTTTATGAAATCTTCTTGCAATTTTGATCATTTCGGAGTATTACCCTCTACATATTTTATTGGTTCCTGCCTGGGTGGTGGAATTGGTAGACACAAGGGACTTAAAATCCCTCGGGC
>JQIA01001996.1_pt1 | contig 10930 bp, 9 predicted proteins | sample 811431 | NCBI WGS metagenome assembly JQIA01 (sample SAMN02998118, study PRJNA258478) | marine sediment metagenome | biome: marine; feature: seafloor; material: sediment; isolation source: oil-polluted sediment collected from 3 locations (0.5 km, 0.7 km and 0.9 km)... | place: USA: Gulf of Mexico ... | reverse complement strand
CTGTTGATGCGGGGTGGAGCAGTCTGGTAGCTCGTCGGGCTCATAACCCGAAGGCCACAAGTTCAAATCTTGTCCCCGCTACCACTAAAAAAATCAAGGGTCTTAGAAGAAATTCTAAGACCCTTTTTTTTGTCCGTATTTTGCTTCCCCCACAGCATTGGGTTCCATTAAACATTTAGGGAAATCTAATATTAGTATTGTCATAAAAGACTAACATTCAGAGGAGGGGAGAGTTATCTTTAGATTTACAGATAATGATCTATTTCCTCGACGATTTCATTTTCCCGGAAACAATCTTACTAGTAGTTTAGGCCGTGACAGATTTGTACCAAATGTATAGTGGCACTCGAATTGTGGAAACGGTTAATTCTGATCGGGAATCGGAAAGGTGTCTTTATATATGGACAGGATGATTATGATTCATGCCCACTATAATTATGTGGCTTATTTTGAGGGGATGAGCATTATTTGTAACCCACCTTATTTGCAAAAATCAACTAAAAAAGCCTTAAAAAAATGAACTTTTCTCGTTTCATCTTTTTAAGGCTTTCTCCCCAACGCCAAAACCCGAAGACCCTTATCAGCTCACAAAAGTGTCATATAAATATCATATAACTCCCATTTCTCAATATTCTTAAGTCATTAACCCCTCCACTGACCCGATTTTCGGTTCGTCCCTGGGCCATAAAAACTATGTAATTGGGTAACTAACGGGATAAATATATATTACTTTAATTTCATATATATTAATTTATTACCTTTATAGCCTTTAAAACCGTTGTATTTTCGATTGGCATAAACAGTGCATATTCAAATAAACAATGTTTGTTTTTTAAACCATGAGTCTTGTTAAGAGAACCAGGTTGCCATTTGAGTAATCATACTTTTTTTCTTTTGTGGAGAGATTTATGAACTTTGCTTATATACGAATCAGTACAGACAAAATAACTATAGAGAACCAGCGTTACGACATTATAAAACTCGCTAATCTACGTGAAGTTTAATTTTAAAGGAGGAAAAAATGTTTACTTTTCTATTACTTTTATGTCTTGGAGGTCTTGTTGCTTTTAGTCTCTACCTTATTGGAATGGTTATTGTGGTTCTCTCAAAAGATAATGAACTTCCAGATTATGAAGATGTTATTGTGTAGCTTTGTGTGATACCGCCGATGCAGGGATGGCTTCGAAAAAAACTCAACTACTGCGTTGCGCTGCATCCTTCGTCACTGCGGAGTAGGGGAGGTACACCATTCTATCCTCCTAATGGTGGGCATTCCTTGGGATTTGCAAGGGCACTTACTTTGCTGCGTTGGAGCGAAATGTAAATCCCGCCTTCGGGATATTTGAGTTCTTTTCGGAGCCATCGGGGTTTTGGAATAGTCTGGCCAGTAAATATTTGACCCAGATTTACTTATATGGCGGGGATTGTGACGGTTTTTGCTATTTCAGTCCGCCCTTAATTCACATGTTAACCTGGGTTCAAACTTCTTAAACTGTTATGGCTGTGGTTTAATACCATTTTTCTTCAAGGCATTAACAATTTCTTCATTAAATCCCAAAGTCATTTCAAAACTTAAATCCTTTTCTTTTTTCACTTTAACAATCGGATATTTTCCGTTCTGTTTAAAATAAAAATATTCCACACGGGTCAGTTTTATTGACCGGATAATCCTGTCACCTCTTTTTTTGATAATTAATTTTTCGGTAATTTCATAGGTAATGTTTCGATAGCGAAGAAAACTAAAGGTATAAAGAAGGGTTCCGACAAAAGCGCCTTTGCAGGTAAAATTGAATATAATAGATGGATCATCGGATTTGATCCAAAAGAAAATACCGCCAAACATAAACAGTATTGCGCAAAGAATGGGTGATGTTGATATATAGGTTAAACTTTTATCTGTAGTGAATTTCGTCGTCATGTCTCACCTTGCATATTGATTTATGAACAAAAAAAACTCTTCCGGAACTTTTATATATCCGAACACTAATATTTTCTATATCGTTCTTTTTCGCCTCAAAAAAGAAATTATTGCAACGTTTTGAGGCCGACAATAGCACTCATTTCCTATAACATAAAGTGCTTACTATGGTCCGACCCGGATTTTTACGATAGTGTTCTGGTTTCTTACATAAACAAATTGACATGGTAATTAATTTAATGAAAACCGTCTCTTAAAAGAGTATTGTATTTTTCCATAGTACCCTGACTTAAGGGGCAGTCCAGTTCTTTAACAATATGCCTGACACACCTTTCATAGGTGCTGTGTATCTTTGAAATATTATTAGCGTGGGCATAACAGGTCACCAGTGTAACATATATTTCTTCCAGATATAGATCTGATTCAAGATACTTCTCTCCAAATTCAATGCATTTGGAATATAGCTGCATGTCTTCATACAGGTTTATGATATTCAATAAAAGCTTTAGATATCGCTGGTGGAGATGTTCCCTTTCATCAAAGCACCATTCTGCATAGCGAAGTGTAAATCCTGCCTTCGGGGTATTTGAGCTCTTTTCGAAGCCATCGGAGGTGTGGAATGGTCTGGGCTGTAACGGTTTGACAAGATTAAATATTTGGACCCAAAGATTGCAAAAAACCTAGAAATCTATTTAAACGATGATGTACAGAACGATGAAATTGAATTATTCAGAAAACATGAAAGAATAGGGCGACCTATAGGGAGTTTGTCTTTTATTGAAACACTTGAACAGCTGTTGGACAGGAACTTAAAACCCTAAAAATCGGGACCTAAAGTTGTTGATGGATAATCAATAATTAAGTATGGTGTCCCCGGAATCATTTGGCTTTTAAAATCGCAGGGTTTATGCTAAAAAAATATATTTTTAACGCTTCTTTATAAGCGACTGGAGAGAAAATAGATGGAAAGACTTTTAAAAACACTCTGGTTCAAGATAATTCTTGCAATGATTTTCGGTATTATGTTGGGGCTTGTATTTTCACCGTCAGTTACAGGGATACTCGCTGAGGAGACAGCTTTTGACCTGGGAAAATGGATTGCACTTCCCGGCGGACTCTTCCTTAACCTGATAAAGATGATAGTCATCCCGCTTGTGGGAAGTTCCATCATTCTGGGTATTTCTTCTTCAAGTAGCGGCGCCTTCTTAAAAAAAATAGCACCGCGCCTTATACCATACCTTATACTTACAACCGTCACAGCAACCATAATCGGAACTTTTCTGGCTTTAATTATCAAGCCGGGGAATTATATTGACCCTGCAACCGTGGCACATATAATGAAAGGCGAACCTGCAACCCAAGCCATTGTTGAAAAAAGTGAGCCGGATCAGCATTTTGCTGACAGACTGTTGAAAATCATCCCTACAAACAGTGTCTCATCCGCCCTTGATCAGGATATGCTTGCTATCGTTATCCTGGCTATTTTTACAGGGCTCGCTATAGTCTCAGTAGGGCCCGAGACGGCTATGCCTGTTACCAGACTTGCAGAATCGATCCAGAACCTCTCTCTTAAAATCGTAGATTGGGCCATGGTTCTGGCACCTGTTGCCGTTTTTGGACTACTATTCGACATCGTTGTCAGGGTCGGATTTGAAGCTATTTTAGGGATGTCAGTATATATCATCACAGTGATGACAGGGCTTTTGCTGATGATGTTATTTTATCTTGCCGTTATCGGCATGCTGGGAAAACGTAATATATTTTCATTCCTGAAGTCTATCCGGGAGGTTCAGTTAATGGCATTTTCCACTTCAAGCTCTGCTGCAGTTATGCCCCTGGCCATGGAGACCGCAGAAAAAAAGCTAAAAGTCTCCCCTTCGGTTTCAAAGTTTATTATTCCTTTGGGTGCCACCATCAACATGGATGGTACTGCCCTCTACCAGGCCTGTGCAGCTGTTTTTCTAACCCAGGTATTTGGGATTGAATTAAGCATGTCAAGCCTCTTCATCCTGATTACAACAACTGTTGGAGCATCGATTGGTACGCCAAGCACACCCGGTGTCGGTATTGTCATTCTCGCCACCATCCTTGCGGGGATCGGCGTCCCCCCGGCAGGAATAGCACTGATTATAGGTGTTGACAGAATTCTTGACATGAGTAGAACAACGATCAATGTGACAGGAGATTTGACAGCCTGTGTTGTTATGGACCGGTTTATTTCCGAGAATTAAGAAGAAAAATCAGGTTTTAGATAAAAAAAACGGGAAAATATAAAAATTCTGGATTTGTATATATCCTGTTAAATTTTATTTGATTGGAATTTCGTGGACATCTTACTTAATTTTGTTTTATAGGCACCTTTTGCCAGATTTTTGAGGTTTTAGGTTCCTGTCCAACAGTTGTTTATGGGTTTCAATAAAAGACAAACTCCCTTCAGATATCAACTGAAGGGATAAAACAAAATCCTCATCACAGAAAAATGTCTGCTGATGTTGATTACCTGTCTGTGTTATATGATGGGAATACCTCTAAGTAACTGCTCTTGCTATTCGTACCATAAAAAACATAAATCAAAATTTATAATCTTTGTCAATAATTAAGCATGGCTTATTAAAACATGAGGGGCAAGTTTCCTCTTGACTCTTGTTTTATTTTTATCTTTATCCATTGTTTTTGAACCCGTTCCAATACACCACTAAAGGTCAAACGTAGATCTGACCCCTATTTCCCGGGGTATTTGAGCTTTTTACGAAGCCATCGGGGTTGTGCAATAATTGGGCTTAACGGTTTGACAAGATTAAAGATTTGACCCAAATTACCTCAAATTACCTAAAAACCAGGAAATGGTTGACACCCCAATCTGCGAATGGGTACTATATGTACGATTGCTTACTCGCCCCGTGTCAGTGTGACACTTGTTAGCGACTACTATTGCCTGCACTTCTTCGCAAAAAGGGAAAATGCTGAAAGACAGAAAACATACAATCAGGCAGGAAATTATAAACCTGCTGTCCGAGGGGCCATCATCAGTACGGGATATCTCTCAGTCTGTCAGTATCATGGAAAAAGAGGTGTTTGCACATTTGCTTTCCGTTGAAAAATCATTAAAACACCAGAGTAAAAAACTTCGAATCAAACCCTACCGGTGTCTGAACTGTGGCTTTGTTTTTAAAAACAGAAAAAAATTTAAAAAACCAGGGAAATGTCCTGATTGTAGAAATGGTCGAATCGAATCAGCTTTTTTCTGGGTTGAATGAAGAGGTAATCGTTGAAAAAAAATATTCGTTTTTTTATCATTGGGTTTGTTTTCACTGTTATACCCTTTATTTGTTATGCAAACCTGGCACCCTCTGTTCCCCTCATCGATATCAAAGCGATAAATCCCGAAATTCTTGTCTATCTTGTATATTCAACGCCCGATAATTTTACAGGCAAAGATCTTTACGGTCATATATCAACCTGCTACCTGAGAAAAGAAGCGGCATTAAAACTGGATAAAGCGCAGCAATATCTGAACCGCTTAAATAAAGGATATGATCTACTGGTTTATGACGGATTACGGCCCCGGAATGTACAGTATACAATGTGGGATATTCTGAAAGGAACCACTAAACAGAAATATGTTGCAAACCCTAAAACCGGCTCAATTCATAACTATGGTGTTGCAGTTGACCTGACGATAACAGATGAAAATGGCATGCCGATCGACATGGGGACACCCTTTGATTTTTTTGGAGAACTTGCCCAGCCCCGATATGAAGCTAAATTCCTGAAGTCAGGGAAGCTGACGCCAAAACAGATAAAAAATCGTGAGCTGCTGAGAGATGTTATGACGCATGCCGGTTTTAAAGGGATCAGTATCGAGTGGTGGCATTTTAATGCATTCAGTATCGGTGAGTGTCGTAAGCGATTTAGAATGGTTGATAAGTTTCCAGTTAAAAAATAATTAAGAAAGAGTTATATGGATAAGAAAAACAATAACCCACTCACAGTATCAGTTAAATGCCATTCCGGCTACAAAGCCAATGAATACCCGGTAAGTTTCAGCTTCAGAGATAAATTATTAAATGTCATTACCATTCTGGATCGATGGTATGGTCCGGATTATTCCTATTTCAAACTGAAAGCGGATGATGGTAATCTTTACATACTAAAATATCATCAGAAAACGGATCGCTGGGAGCTCCATTTTTTTGAAATGCAGACACCGGAATAAACCTGCCTTTTTTAATATTATCCACTTCAACGATACGTTCTTCACCAGACTGTTGATCAAATGAAGAAGAAATGTTCAACGTTTTTCAATAGAATTTGACCCCAATTTATGCAAGTGATCTCAATGACAATAATCTTGACTCCGATTTATAAATATTTTATAATTCTTGCCATTAAATATCAATAAGTTAAAAAAGAACGATCCTCAGAATAGACAAATAAAAGTGACAGAGGTTTGATCCCGGCGATGAAATATTTTAAAAATATATTAAAATATAACCATTTTCTGCTTTTATTAATAATTTTGCTCCCAGTTTCATATGCTGATGCGGCGGATAAAAATCTCTTTTCGCCAGGAGAGATTGCGTGGGTAAAAGAACATTTAACTATAACATTATCGGTTGATGATAATAACCCCCCTATGAATTTCCGAAACCAGAAAGCCGAACTGACAGGGATCAGTATCGATTACCTGAAGCTTATCGGGCAAAAGATCGGCATAGACATAAAATTTGATGGATCTACGTGGGATGAGGCATTGAAGAAAGCTTTGAACCATGAAGCAGATGGTATTATTAATGCTGCTGTTAAAGAAGGCCGAAAACCTTATCTCAATTTTACATCTTCCTATTTTAATACAAGCCTGGCATTGATAACACGTAAAGAGTTTAAACCGATTGCCGATTTAAACCGGTTTTGTGGAAATAGTATTACGGTTATAAAAGGAAGCATCAGAAAGGAAATTATTGAAGAACACTGTCCTGGTATAAAGATATTTCAGGTTGATAATATTCTGGAAGGGCTTAAATTGGTTTCAGAAGGTAAATCAGATGCAATGTTTGATGATTTACCGGTCATGCAATTTATAATTGAAAAATATTTCTTTTCAAACCTCAAAGTGTCTCTTCTCTACTATTCCTCATCAGGCAAGTCTCATATTGGACTACGCAATGATAGCGGAGAATTATTATCCGTATTTAACAAAGCTATTTCTTCAATTACAGGTGAGGAACATAGAGCGATTAAACTAAAATGGCTGCGACTCAGCGAAAATATCAAAATTCAGAAAGAACTGTTACTTACATCTGAAGAGAAAGAATGGTTGGCATCCCACTCTGTAATTCGTGTGGCAACTGATACAAAGTGGGCTCCCATAGAGTATGCAGATAGTAAAGGTGGATTTCATGGGATATCTGTCGAATATTTAAAACAGATTGAAAAAATGCTGAATATCCGGTTTGTATTTATGGAAATCGAAGACTGGTCAGAGATACTAAAACAGGCTAAGTTAAAAAAGATTGATATGGTTTCTGCAATGTCAAAAACTTCTAACAGAAAAAAGTATCTGGATTTTTCTCAACCTTATTTCTCCAGTCCAATTGTTGTCTTTACCGATAAAAGCATTGCATATGTGGGTAATTTAAATGAACTTAAGGGTAAGAAGGTAGGGGTTGTAAATGAGTATGCCATCCATGAATGGTTATCAAATGATTATCCTGAAATGCGTCTGGTACCTGTGGAAGATATTCAGGATGGATTATTGAAGCTTCAGAAAGACGAGATACATGCCTTTATAGGGAATCTTGTAAGCGGAAGTCATTATATCGCAAAATCAGGTTATTCAAACCTTAAGGTGTCAGGCGAGACTGATTACACCAATCATTTGTCCTTTGGTGTTAGAAACGATTGGCCGGTTTTTTTAAATATTTTGAAAAAATCACTTGATGCTATTCCTGAAAGTGAGAAAAATAAAATATATCAAAGCTGGGCATCCATAAAATTCGAACATGGTTTTAATTATAAATTGGTATTTTACGTCATATTGGTTTTTACTCTTATTCTTTCAGTTTTTATTTATTGGAATCGACGGTTATCATTTGAAATCAGAAATCGCAGGCTGGCCGAGGAAGCTTTGCAAGAGAGCGAAGTAAGATTTCACACTCTTTCTGATGCCGCATTTGAGGGGATTGTCATCACTGAAAAAGGTAAAATAATCGAAGTCAATAACACCATGAGCACAATTTTCGGTTATTCCACTTCTGAACTTATTTCTTTAAACGCTATCGATCTTGTAGTTCCTGAGATGCGGGAAAATGTTCAGGAAAAAATATCGTCCGGTTATGAAAAACTCTATGAGTCAAAATGCTTGAAAAAAAACGGTTCTACGTTTCCTGTTGAATGCCACACCAGGGTGTTCACACATAAAAAGCGAACGGTTAGGGTTACTGCAATTAGAGATCTGACTAAACGAAAACAATTCGAGGAAGAAATTACAAAATTGCGGGGATTATTACCTATATGTGCAAATTGTAAAAAAATCCGGGATGAAAAGGGCTATTGGAGGCAAATAGAGTTGTATATTGAAGGGCATTCTGAGGCGCAATTTTCACACAGCATATGTGAAGAATGTTCTGAAGAATTATATGGTGAAGAGGATTGGTATAAAAATATGAAAGATAACAAATGATTAATTATTTTGTGTGATTTTTTCTTTAAACTGAGGGTCAAGTCTACGTTTGACCCTTATATAATATTCCTTATTTTTTACCTGTGCGATATCAGTGTTGCCTGAAACATTCTTAAAAAGGAATGCTTCAGGCAGTGACGGATTTATACAAATTTTTAAGAAAACCCTGATTATTCTATATCAACTGAAACCAACTTATTTCCAAAATCAGAATACGGATCTATCATTAAAAGCCCCTTTTCAGTAACAAGAAGCTGGTTGGTGGAAAAGTCAGGGCCAACACCTCTGATAACCGACGACGGTGATTCGAATAATCCACCATCTGTTTCGTAGTGAAGTTCTCCCGTGGTTATCTTATCTTCAATAAAGAGAAGGCTGCCACGGTTGTAATCTGTGACAATAACGCCGCCAATACCCTCGATTGTTTCTGTAGTGAGATCGTCAAATAAGGAAAATGGCATTACCAGGCCACCGGCGCGTTTGTATAACTCTGTTACTGCACCGGAATTATTGTTATCATACTGATGAATGCCGACCCGTTTTACAATGGCTTTAGCAAAGAGCAGGCTGGATAAATCAAGATCAGTAAAATAGAGAATATCATTTTTTATAGCTATCCCGTTTGGAGAAACAGAGCCGCTGTATTGATCCATCCAGACTTCTTTAACGATATCGTCCTGATCGATTGTGATACGTATAATTTTACCACCTGGCACAAAGGTTTCATCAGTCACATATAACCTGCCAAGGGAATCAACAGCTATACCATTTGGTATAAAAGTCTCTTCTAAAGAGCAAAGCTTATTAAAAGTTAAGGTCGCCATATTAAGATCAGCAACTATAATTTTTTTATCAATTACTGCATTTTTTATCGCATTAAGTATCTCGGGGAATGCATCTCCGTTTGCAAGGCTTTCTTTAATTATTTCAAAATAATTTATGTTCAACGATATTTTACTGTAAACAGCATACAGAAAATTATTATAGACTGTCATCCCGGCAATCCCAGCAGACTCGTCAAGCAGGGGTTCGGCATCATAACTGCCATCACTCTCTTTATGAATTTTGTATATATTCTGACTTCCGGAAACAAAGAGAGTCCCATCATCGGTAAAAAAAGTATTTTCAGCATCCGGTATATCCGGACATACAAGAGTTTTATCGCCACAACCAGTAGTGAAAACCAATAATGAAATCAGTAATGCCAGTATAACACCTTTTTTTTTCATAATACCTCCGTAAAATTTTAAATAATAAAATGATTGTTAGCCTTTAAGACGTATCAATACGTCAAAAAACTGAATGGACTTTTCGGAATTAATCAACAAAAAATAAATATAAAACTGGTAAGTTGCGATAATAGTAATAGCATAAATGCGGTGTGTGTTTCAATACGGGTAAACTACGGGAAAACTACCGGGAGTAATCAGGCGATATTATTGTACGGTTGACAAGGTTAAAGACCCCAATAATATAAACATTGTTGTTAAAAATAGCCAATTTATTCAAGCCAGCTATATTTTTTAATGTTATATGGTTTCCATTCAAAAATTGATGATTTTCCAATAATTACTGCCGATATAAAACTAAAAAAGGATCTATGAAATGAAAGAACTGAAAGGCGTTAGCAATAAAATTATTGAAATCGACTTATCAAATGAATCCTATCAGATAGGCACAATATCTAATCACGATTATAAAATGTATCTTGGTGGTAAAGGACTTGGCTTAAAATTATTGTACGATCGAATGCCTTCCGGAGTGGACCCGATGGGACCTGAAAATATGATTGCATTTACCTGCGGTCCTCTAATCGGAACCGGTGCGCCGTGTACCGGACGGTTTTCAGCAATAACCAAATCACCGTTAACAGGAATTATGGCTCATTCTTCGTGCGGCGGTCCTTTTGGCCAGGACCTTCGGACTGCGGGCTGGGATGGACTTATTGTAAAGGGAAAAGCAAAATCACCCGTATATATCATTGTTACGTCAGAGGGTGTTGAATTTAAAGATGCCTCTCATCTATGGGGAAAAGATCCCGTTGAGTCTCAGGAACTGCTTGGAGACAAAGGGAATACGGTGGTTATTGGTCAGGCCGGTGAAAATCTTGTCAAGGTGTCTAATATCGTTTCCGGACATCGTTTCTTTGGCAGATGCGGAATGGGTGCGGTTATGGGGGGGAAAAATCTTAAAGCAATAGTCGCGATTGGTGGCACCTACAAGATCATACCTGAAAATCGTAAACTATTTGAAAAGAGTCAAAAAAAAGCAGCGAAGTATATTAAATCCAATCATTTTACTTCCGGGTCATATAGGAAGTACGGAACACC
>JQIA01001995.1_pt1 | contig 10931 bp, 6 predicted proteins | sample 811431 | NCBI WGS metagenome assembly JQIA01 (sample SAMN02998118, study PRJNA258478) | marine sediment metagenome | biome: marine; feature: seafloor; material: sediment; isolation source: oil-polluted sediment collected from 3 locations (0.5 km, 0.7 km and 0.9 km)... | place: USA: Gulf of Mexico ... | reverse complement strand
TCTTTTTAATCTCATGCGCTACTTTCCGTGCTACATCAGACCATGCTAAGGCTCTTTGGGCAATGAATAAATCCCGTTGTTGTCTGTCTATTTGTTTAACCATTCGGTTAAATGCTAACGATAATACTTTTATTTCATCTTTTTTTAGTCCTTCTTCAGGTACTTGAGCCGTCAAATCACCGTTTTTTACCTTTTCTGCAGCAATTACTAATTCTCTAATTGGTTTTACGAGTTGTTCAGCAAAATGCCTTCCCCAAATAATTGCCGCTAAAAGTAAAATGATTGCTAGCAGAATAAAAATCACGGCAAACTTTACTTCTAAATCAAATATATGGCTTTTTAACCTAAAATACTCCTGGGCTGTTCCATTTGTTCTGTCAATGTGGTCAATTATTTTCTCATCAATTAACCTTCCTATTAATAAATAAGTATTATTATAATTCCTTAGTTTTATTAAAATTCTCAGTTTAGTAGGATCGGAAGAAATTTGTACCACTTGCCCTTTATCGACCTTATCAAAAACATAAGATGGAATAGTCAAAAAAGATAAAGAAAAGCTTAAAGCTGTTTGAGCTAAAATCGTATTAGTATCTTTTTTAAAAATTATTGCTTCATCAAGAGCTCTCATTTCTGCTTGGCCTGTAAGAATTTCTTGGAATAGTTCAGGATTATAAAGCAGCTTATAATATAAGTCGTCGTAATCATCAGAGATTGAAATTGCCGTCTCTTTTAATTGTAGTATATGCTCATTTACATAAGATTCTCCAACTATAATTGATTGTTCTAAAACCCTGGAAACTTTATCGTCAAACCACGACTGTACCCCAAAATTAAAAAAATATGTTGAAAAAACTGCGACGATAATTGTTGGTACTGCTGCACCGAAACTGAAAGCGATTATTATTCTTTTCCTTAATTTATATACCCTTTCTCCGGTTCTTTTAACAAAAACAAACAAATTAGAAATAGGGTTATTTAATAGTAAAATAACAAAAAGAAGAGCACCTCCGAGGATAATCAACATTAATCCAATAACATTCACCGGATCTACTTCATCATGCTGAAATTCCAGATAAATAAAAAAACTGTTAATTAATAGAAATATTACAGCAGCAGCTTTAATATATGGCGCGGGTTTACTAGAACGGTGTTTAATTATACTTTGGCACAATTTTTTTAAAAACATATATCAAGCACCTAAAATTAGCAAATATCTTATATTATAGCCCAAGCTCCTTCATTTTTTTTCTTAAAGTGTTTCTATTAATACCTAATATTTTCGAAGCTTTTATCTGGACACCATTAGTATGGTTAATAGTTTTTTTTATCAGAACTCTTTCAACTTCTCTTACCACTCTTTCGTATAAACCGGTCTCAGGAGATTTTCCTTCGTGCATTTCAAAAAATTTATCGATTTTTACTTCGATTGCGTCAATGATGGACTTATATTCCGTATCTCTCATAAAAATAATTTAGTATTAAATGGAATTATAAAATTCCTGTATTTTTTCTTTCACCTCAGCAGCATTGAACGTACGGTTAATAAACGCTCTAAATTCGCTAGAATTCGGGAGACCGCTACTGTACCATCCTAAATGTTTTCTAGCCAATTTTACTCCAGCATCTGCGCCATAATAATTTATCATATCATCATAATGGTTTAAGACAATTACTAGCTGCTCTTTTAAGGAAGGATCAGGCAACTTTTTACCAGTTTTTAAGAAATGAGCAATCTGAGAGATAAGCCAAGGTTTGCCGTACGCACCTCGCCCAACCATTATACCGTCAGCACCAGATTTATGCAGGGCTTCTTTGGCAGAATCAAAACAAACTATATCACCGTTTGCAACAACAGGAATCTTTACCGATTTTTTTACCTTCAGAATAAATTCCCAATCCGCTTTTCCGGTATAGAATTGACATCTGGTTCTACCGTGTACCGTAACCATTTTTATTCCAGCATCTTCGGCTATTTTTGCAATAACAGGAGCATTTTTTGTATTATCATCCCATCCGGTTCTCATTTTCAAAGTAACTGGAATTTTTACCGCTTTTACTGTGGAATATAATATTTCAGCTGCCAGTTTTTCATCTTTCATTAAAGCTGAACCGGAATACCCTCCCACAACTTTTTTTGCAGGGCAACCGAAGTTCAAATCAATGATTTTAGCTCCCATATCCTCATTCATTTTAGCAGACTCGGCAATTACCTTAGGCTCACAACCTGCTAATTGGACACAAGCACCAGTTGCATCATTATGCAAGATAGCAGATTTTTTCATGGATTGACGAGACTGGACAATCATAGCCCTGCTTGCTATCATTTCCGATACAACAAGACCGGCTCCAAATCGTTTAACTAATTTTCTATACGGCAAATCCGTCACTCCGGACATCGGAGCAAGGATTACCGGGGTTGATAACTCAATATTGTCAATATAAATTGTCACTTGTAATTTTATTTTAAGAAAAAATTAAATTTTATAGCATAGATATAGGACAAAATCACTAAATAATTCACTCATCGGCATTAATAACGGAAATTAGATAACCCGTTCTTTTTGCAAACTTTATTATAGGAAAAACATATTTTATAAACTAAGATCTACTCCTCTCAAGTTTATTAAATTGGTAAAAAATATCATGGATAAACAAACAATATTAATTACAGGGGCTTCCAGCGGGCTTGGTTATGAACTTGCTCTGCAATATTCAAAACCGCATATCAGATTAATACTAATCGGAAGGAATGCTCATCAATTAAACAAAATAGCTAATTTATGCAGTATCAGAGGAGCTGAAACTCATCCACTTATCTTAGATATAAGAGAAAAAAAAGTCCTAACCGAACATTTTACAAATTTTTGTACAGAATATGGCATTGATATTGTAATTGCTTGTGCTGGTGTTTCTGCTGGCACTTTACAAGGACCAGAGAGCCCATCTCAAGTCGAAACAATATTTGATACCAATATTAACGGAGTTTTGAATACAATAATGCCTATAATACCGCACATGATTACAAGAAAAAAAGGCAACATAGTTATTATTAGTTCTATGGCAGGCTTAATAGGCTTTTCCAGTGCTCCTTCGTACTCTGCCACTAAAGCATGTGTAAGGGTTTTTGGAGAAGCATTAAGAGGGTACTTAAAGCGATATAATGTGCATACAACTGTTGTGATACCCGGTTATATTAAAACTCCAATGACTGATGTTAATAATTTTCCTATGCCTTTTATGATTTCGGTAGAAAAAGCCGCTGAAAAAATAATTAAAGGAATTAGCAATAATAAAGGGGTAATAGTTTTTCCAATTACCATTTACCTTCTTCTTAAGTTCTTAAGTTTCTTGCCAAATCAGCTAATAGATTATATGAACTCGAAACTTCCTGGTAAACCAGCTTTTGAGAATAAAGAGTTAAAAAAAGACGATCAATAAGTACCAGAAATATAATACCTTTTATTGGAACAAGGTATTCCTATTGTTTTTGAGAATTTTTCTTCCATATATAGTATAGAACTAGGGCACCAACTAAAAATAGGAAAACGATATTAGCCTGTTTTAAGTACTTTTTGATCAAGTGCTCATTTTCACCTATAACATAACCTAATGATATTAAAACTGCACACCAGATAGTCCCCCCGAGTAAAGTGTATAGGCAAAAAGGCTTTAAATCCATTTTCGCAAGGCCAGCAGGAAACGAGATAAAGTGCTTAACTCCTGGGAGGAATCTACCAGTAAAAACTGATATTGCCCCGTGACTAGCAAAAAACTTTTCTATTTTTTTCAATTTAGATTGATTAATAAAGAAATATTTCCCTTTATTGGCAAATAACTTTCTTCCAAAAAAATATGCAATATAATAATTTGCTAGTGAACCAGCTAGCGTTCCAATACTGCTGACTAGCAAAACTAGTAATCCGTCCATCTCTCCTTTGTGTACAAGATATCCAGCGGGGATTAAGGTAATCTCTGCCGGTATTGGTATAAAAGTACTTTCAACAAAAGTCATAACTAGAATACCTAAATAACCTAGGTTTTCGACAAACCAAACAATCTCAAGAAAAATTTCATACATTACTATTTATACAACCCTTATTTAGATAAATTACGTTAAGATTTTTTAAAATGTGATTATATAATTAGCAATTTTAAAATACTAGTATAAAAAGCTGGTAACTTAAAATTTATTACTTAAAACTCGGAAACGATAGATAAAAGCAATTTATAAATCAAACAGTAATCTTTCCGGATTTTCAATAGCGTTTTTTACTTTAACCAAGAAAGTGACTGCATCCTTACCATCAATAATTCTATGGTCATAAGATAAAGCAATATACATCATTGGACGAATTTCAATCTTGCCGTCAATAGCTACCGGTCTTTCTTGTGTATTATGTAAACCTATAATACCACTTTGTGGAGGGTTAATAATTGGAGTTGAAAGTAACGAACCATACACTCCTCCATTAGTAATAGAAAATGTTCCTCCTGTTAAATCGGACATTGCAAGTTTACCATCCCGAGCCTTGGTGGCTAAATATCCTATTTCTTTCTCAACTGTAGAAAAACTCATTTTATCAGCATTTCGCAGAACCGGTACAACCAACCCTTGCTCGGTGCCAACAGCTACACCTATGTCGTAGTAATGCTTATATATTATATTATCCCCATCTATTTCAGCATTTACAGCGGGTATCTCTTTTAAAGCATTTACCACAGCTTTAACAAAAAACGACATGAAACCAAGCTTAACTCCATGTTTTTTCTCAAATTCTTCACGGTGTTTCTTACGCAAATTAATTACGTTTAACATATCAATTTCATTAAAAGTAGTAAGAATCGCCGCTGTGTTTTGTGAATCTTTTAAACGCTGAGCTATAGTTTTTCTAAGGCGTGACATACGAACTTTTTCTACCGGCTTATCTCCAGATATTGCAGTTCCTATTTCTGAAATTTTTCCAGTAGCACTTGCTAGAACATTGAGAACATCTCCTTTATTTATTCTGCCGTCTTTTCCAGTTCCTGTAATAGTTGCGGGGTTGAGGTTATTTTCTGTAACTAATTTTTGTACAGAAGGTGGCATAGTACTTACCAGATCAACTTTTTTTTCATGAATTGCCGGCACTTTAGTTTCTATTCCAACAGTTGCAGTACTTGAGGCTTTTTGATTTACTTCTGTATTCTGGTTAACTATTCCGGGTTTTATAGAACCTAAAATTTGACCGATACTAACAATGTCGCCTTCTTGCTTTAAAATCGTATCTAATACCCCTTCCGCCGCAGCACTAACTTCTAAGGTAACTTTTTCAGTTTCAAGTTCAAGCAGTAATTCATCAAGTTTTACGGGATCGCCAGCTTTTTTATACCATTTGGCGACAGTGGCTTCAGAAACCGATTCTCCTAAAGCTGGTACTATAATTTCTACATTCATAAAATTCTCCAATAATTTCTATAATATAAACGATCTTCTTCCCGTTTGGGTTATTTAAAGTTCAAGAGCTTCGTGTGCCAAAGCTTCCTGTTGTTTATTATGAATATACAAATAACCAACAGCAGGGGATGCAGACCTTTCCCGACCGGTATAACTCACTTGCGCTTTAATTCCTGCTTTTTCCAAGCACGAATCTAACTGATGGCGTATAAACTGCCATGCGCCCATGTTCCGTGGTTCTTCCTGACACCAGACAAATTTTGAAGCGGCCTGATATTTTTTCATAATTTTTACGACATCTTCTTCTATAAATGGAAATAATTGCTCAAAGCGAATGATAACAATATTATCTATTTTTCTTTCCCGCCTTAATTCAAGTAAATCATAGTAAACTTTACCAGAACAAAAAATTACTTTTTTTACTCTTTCAGCTTTAATTTCTATATCAATTTCATCAATTACAGGAATAAATTTTGTTCCTTCGTCAAGCTCGGCAAGAGTAGACACAGCTAGCTTATGGCGTAGTAGAGATTTAGGGGACATAACAATTAGCGGTTTCCTAAAATTTCTTTTAATCTGACGACGTAGAAGATGGAATATTGAAGCTGGAGTTGTCGGATAAGCAACGTACATATTATCTTCTGCGCATAATTGTAGAAACCTTTCCAAACGCGCTGAACTATGTTCAGGTCCTTGGCCTTCCATTCCATGAGGCAAAAGCACAACAATACCGCTCATCCTAAGCCATTTTGTTTCAGCAGAAGAAATAAATTGGTCGAAAATAATCTGTGCACTATTAGCAAAATCACCAAATTGAGCTTCCCATATCACTAAACGATTAGGGTCTACTATCGAATAACCATACTCAAATCCAAGTACCCCATATTCAGATAAATTACTGTCCGCAATTTCAAAAAATGCCTGATCTTTTGATATATTATTTAGCGGTTCGTAAATAGATTTATCAGTTTGACTATGAAGTACGGCATGACGATGGGAAAAAGTTCCTCTTTCTACATCCTGGCCGGTAATCCTAATAGGTGTCTTTTCATTAAGTAATGTTGCAAATGCTAGTTGCTCAGCTGTAGCCCAATCAATTGGCCTATCATTTATGAGATCGTGGGATCTGGCTTCAAATAATTTAGCTAATTTAGGATTTATAGAAAAATGATCAGGTATACAACAAAGTTTGACCCCAAGTTCCTGTAACACAGATTTACGCACACCTGTGAATAGCTTGTCATCACTAAAACGATCAAAACCCGACCACTGGCCTTCTAACCACTGAGCTCTCGGCTTGTAATTTTTAACCTCATTAAATTCTGAATCTAGAAGATTCTTAAATTTTTGTTTCAGTTGTTGATAGTAATTGTTATCAATCAACCCTGCATTACTCAGTTTGTTTGCGTATAGAGCAGCCGGAGTTGGCTTGTTTTTAATTACTTCATACATTATGCTCTGAGTATACATTGGTTCATCGCCTTCATTGTGGCCATATTTACGATAGCAAACTATATCAACTACTACGTCTTTTTGGAATTTTTGCCTATATTCGCAAGCAATTTTAGTTACCAACACTACTGCTTCTACATCATCTCCGTTAACATGGAATATTGGCGCGCCCACAACTTTTGCTACTTCTGTACAATATCTACTGGCTCTTGAATCATAGCTATTAGCAGTAAAACCAATCTGGTTATTAATTATTATATGGAATATTCCGCCCACATCATATGGAGCAAGGCCAGACATTACTAGACTTTCTGCTACTACTCCCTGGCCACAAAATGCAGCATCACCGTGAATCAAAATGCCAATGACCTTATTACGATCACGATTCATACAATCTTGTTTGGCTCTAACCTTACCGGCTACTACCGGATTAACAGCTTCTAAATGAGATGGGTTTGCTGTTAAAGATAGATGAACTTTCTTTCCGGATTCGGTAGTTTTATCCGAAGAATAACCCATATGGTATTTTACATCACCTGTTACGCCAAGGTCGCTTGGAAAGGCACTGGTTCCCATAAATTCAGAAAAAATGGCTCTATAAGGCTTACCCATAATTTTGGTTAACGTAGATAACCTCCCTCTATGTGCAAGACCAATTACAGCTTCTTCTGCTCCCGCAGCCGCTGACTCTTCAATTACTTTACTAAGGCTTATTATGGAAGCATCGCCTCCTTCTACAGAAAATCTCTTAGCCCCAGGAAATTTTACGTGTAAGTATTGCTCAAACCCTTCTACTTCTACTAAGTCTTGTAATATCGCCTTCTTTTCCTCTAAAGATAGATTAATATGCGTACTAATACTGTCTAGTTTATTATATAACCATTCTTGTGCAGCAGAGTTCTCCACGTGTGAAAACTCAACTGCTACTGAGCCGGAATAAGTTCTATTTAAAACATCCACAAGTTCATTAAGAGTAATAATCTTTAGATTATCAAATTCCCCTGATACATCAACTAACTCTGATAACTGACTCGTATTAAAGCCAAAATCTTCCAAATTTAATTTCAGTTCTTCTTTAGTTTTTTTTACTTCGAGTGCTAGTGGATCTAGATTAGCCAAGTAATGCCCGCGTTCCCTGTAAGCCTTAATCATGAATTTTGCTCTCAAAGAATTTTCTGCTAAAGAAGAACTAGTTGGTTCAATTTTATTGGAGGAGATAACTGCTTTATCCTGCGTAATATGGGTAATAATTTGAGCACTGGTTTTCAAAGGAGTAATATCACTTTGGTTTGCAAAAAATTTTGCCCAGCTCGGGTCAACAGAGGTTGGATCTTTTAAATATTTTTGATAAAGCTCCTCAATGAATACTGAATTACTACCAAATAAAAAACTTGAACATTCAAAATCCATGGTCACCACTTCCTCCTCTAAAATAAACTAACATTTATTAATTAGTATAAAACTCCCAAGCTGTATAAAATAAACTTTCCAATCAATATAGTCAGAAATCCTACTTCTAGCTAAGTTAAGTTTAACTCCAAAGTTTTGCTAAACAAAAGGAAAGTATAAGTGTTTCCTAAAATAGAACCTTATAACTAATAAACCCCTGTTTATCAATTTCTCTTATATTTTACCATCCTACTTCAAAGCTTTAAATAATATTAGCCAGATGATTATATCTAAAGTTACCTATAGTAGCTACACAAACAACAAATTCTCATATCTTGTATTCCGTATTTTAAATCTACTTATCCTTGCTAAAACATAACAAAATTGCTTTGTCCCAGTATTTTGGTAAAAATACAAGATTTTTAAACTAATCTGTAAAACAAATAACCAAACTCTATTTTCAAGAAAGCAAAGCATCCCTTAGGTTAAAACGTTACAAAAATTTTGTAATACTAATTTTTGTAACGTAAATAAATTCGGAAAGCTTTAAAGGTTTGTAGAAAATTGAATATGGAAAGTTTGTTTTTCATCATATTTCTGTTTCTTCATTGGGAACCCCCAATATACCTTGATAGGAGCAATTTTGGTTATCCATATGAAACCGAAACCTACTGAAGCTCTTATGGCTTTATCATTATAAAATCCATCTGCTGTAGAAGAGTTAGAATCCGCATCCCATAAGGAACCGGCATCGGCAAAAACAGCCCCGGTTACATTAAACTCTTGAGGTAAACCTAGTGGAAAATTTAACTCAGAAGAAACAGTATAATATTTTTGCCCGCCGAAACCTTCATCGGTTTTTTTGTCTCTCGGACCTATACCGCCGGGAGCAAAACCTCTTAGAGAAGAGTCACCTAGATTGAATCTATCCGAAATCCTTACTTTTTTACCGCCTACACCTTTAATATGACCGGCAGCAGCAGATAGCTTCAAGGTGTATTTATTTTCAACAAAAGACTTGAAATATTTCCCGTCAATTTCATGTTTTAGATATTTTGTATTACCGCCAACTCCGGCAAATTCCTGACTTCCAACTATTAAATAACCGTTTTTAGGTAAAATCCTACTGTCAGTCCTATCATAAGTCAAACTGTGGCCAATAGCAGAAGTAGTAAATTTACCTATCTGCTCTTTAATAAATACAGAAGCAGAATAAGATGGGCCGCTTAATTTATCTTGTTTAAGTAAATATTCAACCTCATGAGATAGATCTTCGGTTATATCATAACCAATCGATGTCCTACCACCTGTAGAATTTTTAGAATAATTTTGTTCACCGTTACCAAAACCACTACCGCGACCATCTTGCGTTCTAAAAAAACTTACCCCTACGGACAAATCTTTATCCAAGAAATGAGGATTAGTAATGCCTCCATAATAGCTGATATTCTTTTTACCAACTTGTATACCAGCATTCAAATATTTACCGGTACCAAGTAAATTTCTTTCTAAAAAGGATATGCGTCCAAAAGGACCGCCAGCGGTATTATACCCAAGGTCTAGTCCAATAGAAGAAGTAGATTTTTCTTCTACATCTATATTAATATCGTAACGATCCCTCCGATTAGTAGGCGCTACTTTTAGCATTAGTTTATCAAAATAATCTAGGTTACGAATATTTTGTTCACCTTTTTCAATCTTAGAACGATTAAAGATATCACCTTCTGCTATTTTAAGTTGACGTCTAATAACATGATCTTCTGTCTTCAAGTTGCCTTCTATATTGATTTTATTTATAAAGATTTTGTCAGCTTGATCAACTACGATTACCACATCTACTATTCTAGCTTCTCTATTTGGTTTTACATCATGATAAACCTCTACTTGTGGATAGCCTCTGCTTCCCAAATAACTGGTGATTTTTTCGGAAATTGATTCCATAGCATCTAAATTAAAAGTTTCTCCTCTTTTCTGGACAATAAACTTCTCTACTTCTGCAGTTTCAACATTTTTTAGTTTATTATTAACTGTAATATCCCCAAATTGATATTTATTACCTTCATCAACTGAATAAGTTAATATAAAACCTTCTTTTGTTGGAAGTAAATCTGCTGTAACTGAAATTACATTAAAATCTGCAAACCCTACTGAATTATAGAATTTGGTAAGCAGATGCTTATCATATTCTATCCTGTCAGGATCATAGGTATCATTAGTTTCTAGGAACCTGAACCACTTAGATTCTTTTGTCATTATAATAGATCTTAATTCAGAATTAGAATAATTGGCGTTACCGGCAAAATAGATAGATTTTACGCCTGTTTTTGGTCCTTCAGTAATTTGGAAAATAACTTTTACAGCATTGTTGCCCTGTTCCTCAATTTTAGACTTAACGTCAACTGAAAATCTACCAGAACGTTTATACATTTCCTTGATTTTTTCTACGTCAGCTCTAAGTTTTGCTTTTCTCAACGATTCACCGGCAACAGTTGATATTTCGTTTGCCATTATGGTAGATTTTATTTTGGAATTTCCTGTAAAAACCACTTTACTGACAAAAGGAGTTTCTTTTACATCAACTTTTAAAACTCCGTTTGCAAAATTTATTGAAACATCTTCAAATAATGAAGTTGCATATAAGCTTTTAACAGCCTCA
>JQIA01001994.1_pt1 | contig 10931 bp, 10 predicted proteins | sample 811431 | NCBI WGS metagenome assembly JQIA01 (sample SAMN02998118, study PRJNA258478) | marine sediment metagenome | biome: marine; feature: seafloor; material: sediment; isolation source: oil-polluted sediment collected from 3 locations (0.5 km, 0.7 km and 0.9 km)... | place: USA: Gulf of Mexico ... | reverse complement strand
CGGCGCCCCAAACCTGCCCCTGACGCCCTGCTGGAAATTCTAGAACACTGCAATTGCAGTGTTGAGGAAGCTATTTATATAGGGGATTCTATTATTGATCGGCAACATTCTGATGGATGCGGCATGCGCTTGATTGCCTTTCGCAACAAAGCATTGGCAGCCGAATATCACGTGAACAACTTTTTGGAAATCCTACATCTGCCACCATTTTCGCCCAATGATGCCTTAAATCATTCGTAATAAATTCATACAATCCTGTATATTGGATAACTACGTGGATAAGTGTAAACTCCGAAAAACATCATTACTCCCTTCCTGACTCATCTATCCGTTTAATACCTTCCATCAAAAGCATCATAAAATCACCAATTTCAGTAGCTTTCATTTCCGCCGGGCTAAGTCCCGTGGTGAAAACATATCGCCCGTCCCTCTCTTTAAGCATATCAAAGATAGCAGCCTGATTACTCTTTTTTCCGTATTGGGCATTAATGATACATCCTTCCCTGAAGGAAACTCTAGCATCTCCTTGAGGAAGCTCCAGAGAAAGAACACCCGTTTTTTGATTCATATGAAAGACCTGAAACAGTTCCGCAGGAGGCATTTCATGAATCCAGCCACTCATGCAGGCACCAAACGTATCAAAACGGCTTGCATTTGAGGTGGTTAAGCGATTAACAAGAACTTTGGCCATAAACAGCTGTAATTCAGGAATACGATCAACAAGTCGACAGAATGCATCTCCGGCGATGGAAAGAACTTTTGTCTCGGTCACTGTCCGGACATCTGCACCAGCTACATCGTTCACAAGATAACTCATTTCACCGCAGATATCACCGCGACCAAGACTGGCGATAACAAGAGAACTGTCACTGACCACCAGATCTCCAGAAAGAATAAGATAAAGATAAAGAGAGCTCTGCCCCTTGAGAATAAGAGTAGAGTTAGCAGGCAGTTTTTCCTTTCTGAAATAACGAATAGCCCCTGCCAATTCAACGTCTGGTATCGCTTGAATCAATGAAAATCCCTGGATTTCAGATAATAATGCCTCATCCTCAGAGTCAAGATCAGGAGTATCCATAATTAATCCTTTCTGCTTCGCCTCTTCCTCTGAAATGCTTGTGAATTTAATGAGCCCGCTACACCCGCTGCAATTATGAACTGACATCTCCTTATCGCTGTAGCTATTATCAAGGTACTTAAAAAGCAGGTTAGTCATCTCCCGCACAAGAATCAAACAGGTGGCTTTGTTTTCTGGACAGGAAAGTGCCCTCTCTGAAAGAGTCAACAATTCACCCTTTCTGTAAAAAGGGCAATTATTATCTGTACTGATTATAAAGTAAAGTCTGAGTGATTTCATTATATCCTACTACCGGAAAACGGATATCATCCGGTAGTCATTGCAGTTCCCACTGAAGATTCTAAAACTTATGCAAAAAAATTCCAACCATCCTGCCCACAACCTACCACAAACACCACTCTGTTTAAGGAGAAAAATGTTTTTTTTTCACTATATAACAAAGGCTTTGTATTTCCAGAAGTTACTGCTATACTATCCATTAATCCTTTGTCAGCTTTAAAGAACACGGTCAAACATGAGCAAAACCCGCAATCAACTCGAAGACGTTTTTCAGGAAGTCAGTGAATACTTTTCCACCGTACCGGATATCACCGTTACCCCCGGTGAAAGTTCTCCCCCCGAGCAATATACAATTACTTACAACCTGAAAGGCGCCTGTAAAGAAAAAGATGGAGAGGTGTATATTGGTGACACCCACGTAGTCTCCATTTCGCTTCCTTTTGGTTTTCCTCATTTCCCGCCAAACTGCCTTCCAGAAAGCCCTACCTTCCATCCCGACTTTGACTCTTCAGCTATTTGTATTGGAGACGCATGGGAGGAGAACAAATCTATTGTCCAACTTATTCTTCATATTGGCAAAATGATTACCGGAGAAATATACTCCGAAAATAACGCATTTAACGAAGACGCTGCCGAATGGTACACAAACAACGGCGAACAACTCCCCTTTGACAACGCTGCTTTTGAGCAAGAGATACCTGCAGCACCTGCCATGGAAGAGGAGTATGACAATTTTGATTCCATCGACACGCTGGATGACAGTGATTTTGGCGAATCATTTTCCCTGGAGCAGGAAGAACATCCCTCAGAGACAGGGGTCGATACGCATCTCCTGCAACTCCTGGCAAAACAGAAACGGTTCCACACGCTGGCCCGGGAGCTCAAGCTGATAACCGAACTCTTCGATGAACGCATACCACTGGAGACAAAGGCTCAAAACACTCTCAATGCCAGCGCTGATCTTTTTCGCGAAGCCGAAAAACTCGAACATCAAGGGAAGCAGAAGGAAGCTCTTGCAAAACTCCATGCCATTGATGAACTGGTCACGGATTATCCGAAATTGCAGGATGCTAAAGACCGAGTACAACAAGCCATTGATCTTCTAGGAGACTGGGTCAATGGTGGCCACGATGCCGCCTCTCAGGATACTTCGCTGACTGATTCCGACACCACGAAAACAGAAGCGAGCCTGATACGACGAAAATTCTTCGATGAGAAGCAAGAAACGGTCAGTAAAAAAATGATCGTTTCTGCCATCTGCATTGGGAGTCTTGCTTTAGTTGGGACTCTGGTTATTTCCTACTTTTCGTTGAGTTCAAGTCTCGACAGTGCAAAACAGCATTATTCTAAATGTCAGCACCTACTCTACAAAAATGATTTCCCGGCGGCAGAGCAAGAATGTGAAGAGGCTCTGACGCTGACCTCCGAAGTTCGAATCGTGAAGCAGAAGGAAAAAAAGGAGCTTAATGCTAAAATAAATGCTCTCCTGCAGTCCCCTAAATTTATACAGGGGCTGTCAGGCAATGTCTTGGTTGACGGATACTATGTTCCCATATCCGCCAAGAAGTTTATTTTGACATTCAAAGAGGCGAAACGGGACGGTGACTCATTTTTCGAGCAGGAACGTTGGCATCAGGCGGCACTCAGCTACACAAAAGCACTAAAGGCAGCGAAACAAACCTCTGTTATAGAAGATGCACTACTTGTCGAAACCGGCAGACAGGTACGGATGGCACAACTTAACGAAATGTTGCAGGTGGGAAAAAAGTCCCTTGCTGAATCAAACTGGAAACAAGCAACAGAAGATCTTGACAAAGCCCTTCAGCTTGCCCTAGGCAACCCGAATGTTCTGGCAGAAGATATTGCAAAAATTGAGATACTCTCGAACCAGGCCCAATTCCATATTCTCCGCGAGACTGCTCATCAGGACTTCAACAACGATCAATGGGAAACTGCTCTTAGCAACTACCAGCGTGCCCTTACACTCGTGAAGAAACTTGATCTTGCAGAGTCTGATGCAATAACCGGTCTTCACGAGAATATTGCCAGAACAAAAATATATATGGCAATCGAAAAAGGGAGAGATGCCTTTAAAGTCTCGCGATGGGATGAAGTTATTTCTCAGTACGAAAAAGCAATTACTCTTCTAAGGGAAAATTCTGAACTCCTGAGCAGCATCAATACCGAGGAAAGCGGTGAAAAGCTCTCCCGTATTATGCTCCATGCTGAAATTATCCAGAGCAAACAGGATCTGGCCAAGCTATTAAAAACAGATGACTACGCACCTGCCGTGGACAAATTACAGGAAATCAAGAAAACAGTTACCGAGAGCCGTTTTGCTAAGCGTCCAGAATTCAAAATTATAGTAGAAGAAGCATCCACACAACTCACCGACATCAAAAACAAATTACTTATACATCAGCAATCAGCCTACCTGCTTGAGAATTTCAATAAACTTTTCCTCAAACATTATCCGGCCGCATCTGGTTCTATACTCAGTTCACCAAAAGTTGAGTATATGAAAAATATCGAGAACAAACTGTTGTTCAGAATGCAATGTACTGAGAAATCTGGCGGACGCCCCCTCAGATTGCAAATGGATTACCTTTATTCACCAGCCAATGGATCGTGGACCTTCTACAGTGAATAATAAAAAAGAACCATCCCTCACTCAAAATTAGTGATGATGGTGACAATGTTCACCATGAGCTTCGGCACCACCCGCCGCTTCAAGGGCCTTTTCAAGATGTTTGCTCACCACGTCCATAGCTGCAAGAGCAGCTTTCAAATTTGATTCAACTTCTGTCGCACCTTTTTCCTGCCCTGCCAAATCGGCCCACTTACCACACTCTTCCGCATGTCCTCGATTGTGCTCAATCCAGTGGGGCAGCAATACTTGTAACTTTTCAAGCTCGTTCATTTCCATTCTCCTTATAATTCAATCAGCCAAGAAAAACCTTACCACCCAGAAAATCAATGGACAGCACAACCACGTCAGGGACAAATTTAGGCTCTTCAAAAAAGGTGCTCACTTCAACTCCCTTGTCTTTCACGACCAGCCTTGTAACACTTTCCATAACAAGTTCTTCTTCATCATTTACAGTTTTTACGACACTCATTTGACACATAGTTTCACCCTATACCAGAAAACGAAATTCACCTTTTCCAAGTAAATCATGGAGGTGTAATATTCCGAGCAATTCTCTATTTTTCCCTACAATGGGAAGGATCGTTATTTCATGCTGCTGCAAAATACTCAGCGCATCAACAGCCTGAATGCTCGCGTCTATTGCCACCGGATCCCTGGTCATAAAAAGCTCAACGGGAATGCTGGTGAGATCATTTGCTTCAGCCACTGCACGCCTGACATCACCGTCTGTTACAATACCAAGTAACACTCGATTCTTGTCAACAATTAACACGGCCCCAAGATTTTTACCGTTTAACACTGTCACAGCATTGATTGCTGGCGTTCCTGCAAGGACAGTTGGAATAGCCTCTCCCTGACGCATTACTTCAGCAACTTTTACCTTCAAACGCTCCCCAAGACTGCCTCCAGGATGATTTTTTCGAAAATCTGTGGCACGAAACTGTTTCCGTTTGAGTAGAACAACGGCCAAGGCATCTCCCATGGCAAGGGTAGCAGTGGTTGACGCCGTTGGTGCAAGTCCTAAGGGGCAAGCTTCTTGAGGAATTTTGATATCGAGAACGATATCACTGGCCCCGGCAAGAGTTGATGTCCTGCCACCGGTCATGGCAATGATCTTATTTCCTCTTTTCTTCAGACTAATCAGCAAAGCATTCAACTCTGCCGTTTCACCTGAATAGGATATGGCAATAACCACATCAGATGAGGCAACCATCCCAAGATCTCCGTGCATAGCCTCAACCGGATGCAGGAAAAAAGATGGTGTCCCAGTGGAATTGAGGGTAGCTGTAATTTTTTGTCCAATGATACCTGACTTTCCAATCCCAGTAATTACCAGACGGCTGGGGCAGTTAAAAATTTCATCGACGGCCTGGCTGAACTCTTCTCCAATCCGAGCCCGGACAGCTGCCAAGCCCTGCTCTTCGATTTTAAGTACTTCCCGAGCTTCTTCTACAGACATTTTAAAACCTCTCCACGGTTCAATCTTTTACTTATATAGACAAATCTGAAGGTATAATAATCATAGTTTTTTCAATCAGCAAGGTATCAAAGATGCACTGTGCAATTATTCCTCAGATACCAATAGATATTTATGCTTTTTTCTTGACAAGGAGCGCTATTCAACGTCATACTGTAAAATTGTTTTTTCATAATAATTCATTATTCAATTACTGGCTTCTATTCGAAATAGTAGTTATTACTCTTTTGCTTTCTTAGTCTATTAATTTACTGGAGAACACTTCATGTCCAACTATCTTTTCACCTCTGAGTCAGTCTCAGAGGGGCATCCAGACAAAGTTGCCGATCAGATATCAGATACTGTACTAGACGCTATATTCGAGCAGGATCCATCCGCTCGCGTAGCCTGCGAAACCATGATTAACACTGGTATGGTTGTTATTTCCGGCGAAATCACAACTTCTGCCTGGGTTGATATGCCTCAGGTGGTACGTGATACAATCCAGGAAATTGGCTACACATCTTCTGACATGGGATTTGACGCCAAATCCTGTGCAGTACTTACCTGTATCGACAAACAATCTTCAGATATTGCACAGGGTGTTGATGAAGGGAGTGGAATCGACCTTGATCAGGGTGCCGGCGACCAGGGCTTGATGTTCGGCTACGCAAGCAATGAGACCAAAGTTCTTATGCCAATGCCCATTACATACGCCCATCGTCTGGTAAAAAGACAATCGGAAGTGCGTAAAGCTCATATTTTACCATGGTTGCGTCCAGACGCTAAAAGCCAGGTAACCATCGAGTATGTTGATGGCAAACCCGAACGGGTTGATACGATAGTTCTTTCCACCCAGCATTCTCCAGACGTCTCCTACGAAGATCTGAAAGAGGGTGTGATGGAAGAGGTTATAAAACCTATCTTGCCTGCACATATGCTCGACGAGAAAACAAAATACTATATCAATCCCACTGGACGTTTTGTTATAGGCGGACCTGTTGGAGATTGCGGTGTTACTGGTAGAAAGATTATCGTCGACACCTATGGTGGCGTTGGATCCCATGGAGGTGGCGCATTTTCCGGGAAAGATCCTTCTAAAGTTGATCGTTCTGCTGCCTATATGGGGCGTTATGTTGCCAAAAACATTGTAGCTGCCGGCCTTGCTGCCAAAGCGCAAGTGCAGGTTGCGTATGCAATTGGAATATCACAACCCGTTTCTGTAAGTGTTGAGACCTATGGAACCGGCGTTATTCCCGATGAAAAAATCAGTGCCCTGGTTCTTCAGCATTTTGACATGCGCCCCAAAGCAATTATCCAAAATCTTAATCTCCTCAGGCCAATCTATAAGCAGACTGCAGCCTACGGACATTTTGGCCGTGAATATGATGATTTCACCTGGGAACGAACAGATATGGCCGAAATATTAAAAGCAGACGCCGGAATTTAAAATATTTCCAGGCCAATTATATTTTAACCCACCTGTTTTCCAAGCAGGTGGGTATTTCTTTTTAGTACCTTTGCAAGATATTGTTACTTTAAATCAGTTTTGCAAAAAGTACTTATCCCTGGCAACACATGCTTACAGGGGTTAATCTTTAAATGAGGTTACCTAAATGGGTGATTATAAAGTCGCTGATATGTCCCTTGCCAAATGGGGACGTGAAGAAGTAAAAATTGCAGAAACAGAAATGCCAGGACTGATGTCCATCCGAGCTGAATTTCGCGAGACTCAACCATTAAAGGGCGCACGTATTGCAGGGTGTCTCCATATGACCATCCAGACCGCTGTACTTATGGAAACACTTGTTGATCTTGGTGCTGAAATTCGCTGGTCTTCATGTAATATCTTCTCCACACAGGATCACGCCGCCGCGGCCATGGCTGAAGCAGGAATTCCTACCTTTGCCTGGAAGGGTGAATCCGAAGAGGAGTTCTGGTGGTGTATTGATCAGACTATTTTCGGACCTGATGGGTGGCGCCCCAATATGATCCTTGACGATGGTGGTGACCTTACTCTTATCATGCACGATAAGTACAAGGATGAAATGGCAGACGTCAAAGGAATCAGCGAAGAGACCACGACAGGTGTTCACCGTTTAAATGAGATGGCGCGTGATGGCAAATTGATGTGCCCTGCATTCAATGTCAATGACTCCGTCACAAAATCCAAATTTGACAACCTGTATGGCTGCCGTGAATCCCTGATTGATGGAATTAAGCGTGCCACTGATGTGATGATTGCCGGTAAAAATGCTGTAGTTGTTGGATACGGTGATGTTGGAAAAGGCTGCGCTCAAGCACTTCGTGGAATGGGAGCAACAGTATATGTCACTGAAGTTGATCCGATTTGCGCTTTACAGGCCTCCATGGAAGGTTACCGTGTGGTCACCATGGATGAGATTGCCTCAGTTGGTAATATTTATGTTACCTGTACCGGGAACCTGAATGTTATCACCCGCGCCCATATGGAAGCAATGCCCAACGAGGCAATTGTTTGCAATATTGGTCACTTTGACTCTGAAATCGATATCGCCGGTCTAAAAGATCTTGTCTGGGAAAATATCAAACCTCAGGTTGATCATGTAGTGTTCCCTGATGGCAAAAAGATCATTGTCCTTGCCGAAGGACGACTGGTCAACCTCGGATGTGCTACAGGCCATCCGAGCTTTGTTATGAGTAATTCCTTTGCCAATCAGGTACTTGCGCAAATTGAGTTATGGGAGCGATTTGACAAATATGAGAATCAAGTGTACTTCCTGCCGAAACATCTTGACGAAAAGGTTGCCCTATTACATCTTGATAAAATTGGCGCGCATTTAACTACCTTGAGTAAGGAGCAGGCAGATTATATTGGAGTTCCTGTTGAAGGGCCATACAAACCGGAATATTACAGATATTAAAGAAAGCCTTGCCTGAGAGTATAGCAGAGTATCGAACTGTAAATTTTGAGATGTGAATGATCACACTCGTTATTTCCTGTTCGATACTCAACCTCTCCCTGTATACACACTTTCGATAAACTCTACCTGAGTGTAACGTCTCCAGAGAGTATTTCGTGTAGCTTCCCTTCCTTATCTCTTGCCAGTAACTGTCCCGTAGCATCAGGACCTAAGCCCACACCAGTAATCACCTGCTTATCCTTTGTCAGCCACTGCATTTCTTTGCCATAGAGCAGATCGCGTTTGCGCCATTCTTTTATTATGGCAGCAAAACCTGACTCCTCATGGATTCTTATCTGATCAAGAAGAGATAAATGAATTAAAGTAAATAACTTACGAATGTTGTAAGTCGTTTCATCTTCAATGGAAAGCGAGGTAACGCTCTCTTGTAGTTCTGATGGGAAATCGATACGTTGGGTATTTACATTGAGACCAATGCCAACAACAACAAAGGATTTTTCAGTTTTAACCAATGGGGTCGATGATTCTACCAGGATACCACCACACTTGCGTCCATGGCAATACAAGTCATTGGGCCACTTTAAACCAAAGGCCATATTAGCAGTGAACTTTTCTATGGTAATGCAGAGTGCAAGGCCAGCAGTTAGAGTTAGACCTGGAAATTCGTGGAAAGGCAATTGGGGACGTAGAATAATGGAGCAGTAGAGGCCTCTACCGGTTGGAGAAACCCATTTCCTGCCCAGTCGCCCTTTTCCACCAGTCTGGGTATCAGCAAGTACTGAAAAACCATGTTCAGCACCCTTTACTGCAAGCCCATAGGCAATATCATTGGTGGAGACAGTGGATTTAAGGTGAAGAATATTTTCCATAAACACAAAAAAGGCGTAGAGTTCAAAAACTCTACGCCTTCCTCAAAATCGAAAGAAAAGAATGTGGTTAGTTTACACCACTCTCCCCCTCTTCATTCTTGATACGATCAGGACGTGCATACATGGTGGTGGATCCAGAGGACCAGAACATCAGTTCTCCCTTGGTAACCAATCCATTTGCAACATTCTTGATTCTACGTGGTTTTGAATCAGGATCGCATTTATAAAAATCTTTAATATAAAGCTGTGGCTTAGGAGCTTTAACAGCCTTCGCAATTATTGCTTTCTCAAGATCTTCATCAGACATTGCCATAACACATACCTCTTTCAAAAAGTGTTATCAGGCAAATGATCACAAATGCTGCCGATGGAACATTTCCTCCAGCAGCAGATACCAGATCAATTACTTGACGTGACTGGTGTACTTAAACTGAGTAGTTGTACGCCAGGTATCATAAGCCAAACGATAATCATCGATGGACTTGATTGTGAAAGGAATATCAGTCTTCTCAAAAAATTTCTCCCAACCGATACGCTCACACCACTCACCAACACGCTCATATTTACGAGCATCTTTGGCATAAACTTCAAGGATATTCTTTATTGCATCAACAGTCTCAGGCCAGCGTGGCGGAGTGTTTGGCAAGAATGGAATAACAAGCTTGGAGAATTTTGGTGCCTGACGGGAGTTGGAAACCTTACCACCAACAAGAATGGCAATTCCGTCACCTTCAGGATCAGCAAGAGGCATTGCAGGACACATGGTGTAACAGTTACCACAGAACATACAACGATCAACATTAACCTTAACAGTCTTAATCTCTTTACCGTCAACCTCTGCTTTAGCAGGCTTAACAGCTCCAAGAGGACAGGAAGCAATCGCAAGTGGAAGCTCACAAACACCAGTAATACGAGTATGATCGATCATTGGTGGCTTACGATGCACGCCAAGGATGGCGATATCAGAAGCGTGAACAGCTCCACACATGTTCAAGCAACAGGCAAGAGCGATACGAACCTGTGCAGGAAGCTTCATGGATACGAAGTAGTCAAACAGTTCATCCATAACTGCTTTAACAACACCGGAAGCATCAGTTGCAGGTGTATGACAATGCACCCAACCCTGAGTATGAACGATATTGGTAATACCAGCACCGGTTCCACCTACTGGGAACTTGTTGCCGCGTGATGCCAGATCGTCAAGCAGTGGCTGAACTTTATCTTTGGAATCCACCATGAATTCAACGTTATTACGAGTAGTGAAACGAAGGTAACCGTCGCAATGAGCGTCAGCAACGTCACACATCTCATAGATGAGTTCAGTGGAAATCAAACGGGCAGCACCGACACGTACAGTCCAGCACTCGTCTCCGCTCTCAGCTTTATGGACAAGAACACCCGCTTGGGTGATTTCATGCCAGAGCCATTTACCCTTGTTTTTTGCAATAACAGGGGGATGGAATTTAGAATAATGTGGGGGACCAATATCCGTGATTCTGTCCGCCATGGGATTTTCTGGATCGTAACCCATAATTATAACCTCCTAGAATATGTACTCGAATGTAAAAGAACCAATCGATTTATTTTCTTATGCCGCATGCTTCCTGCGGAACTCTTCAACATCACGCTCGAAACCACCTGGAACTTCTTCATCAGACCAGAACACATAAGGGTTTGAACGAGGCTCTTTCACATG
>JQIA01001993.1_pt1 | contig 10934 bp, 10 predicted proteins | sample 811431 | NCBI WGS metagenome assembly JQIA01 (sample SAMN02998118, study PRJNA258478) | marine sediment metagenome | biome: marine; feature: seafloor; material: sediment; isolation source: oil-polluted sediment collected from 3 locations (0.5 km, 0.7 km and 0.9 km)... | place: USA: Gulf of Mexico ... | reverse complement strand
TCATTTCACTCATTTAAACACCTTCTAACTTACCCTTGCTTATTATTTGACTCTTTTTTTTCGCAGTATTGTATCACCGGTGTATGCGACATTTGATTTTTCTTTAGCAAACGGGCTCAGAAAAGTCGTTTTGTTATGTTTAAGTTGTACTGATTTACCTTGTAACTCTTTCGTTGTTCTTTTCATATTAACCATTGATGTTGATTTGTGCATTTTCACTCCGTTACTGGTGACAAACTGCCACCATTTTGATTTACTTTTTCCGTTACTTCAAGATTGCCAAGTCGATTGACTCATATATTTTTTTCTGTATTACCTTACAAGATCGCCTCTTTCTTCTAACCATATCCGTCTATCAGAAGCACGTTTTTTCGAAAGAAGCATATTCATAACACTAAAAGCTGTGTCCGGCTCATTTTCATAATCATTTGCTTCAACAGTAAGCTGTACAAGACGCCTTGTGTCTGGTGTCATTGTCGTTTCCCGAAGTTGTAGAGGATTCATCTCACCCAGACCTTTAAATCTCTGGACATTCACTTTTCCTCTTTTCTTTTCAGCCTCAATCCTACCAAGAACCCCTTTTTTCTCCGATTCGTCGAGGGCGTAATAAACCTCTTTACCAATATCGATACGGTAAAGCGGCGGCATTGCAACATATACATGGCCGGCTTTAACCAGACTTTTAAAATGTCTCATAAAAAGAGCACAGATCAGTGTTGCTATATGCAGACCATCAGAATCCGCATCTGCAAGGATACATACCTTCCCATATCTTAAACCACTGATATCAGAAGATCCCGGATCGACACCAATGGCGACTGAAATATCATGAATCTCTTTAGAATTCAAAACCATATCAGTATCTACTTCCCAGGTATTCAGAATTTTTCCTCTTAAAGGCATAATCGCCTGAAACTGTCTGTCACGGGCCTGTTTTGCCGAGCCTCCGGCTGAATCACCCTCTACAAGAAAAAGCTCACTTCTAAGCGGATCCTGAGTGGAACAGTCTGCCAGTTTTCCAGGAAGAGCAGGGCCGGCGGTGATTCTTTTACGTACAACCTTTTTACCTGCTCTTAAACGGTTCTGCGCATTTGAAATTGCCATTTCAGCAAGTCGTTCACCCGCTTCGGTATTCTGATTTAACCACAGGCTGAAGGAGTCTCTAACGATACCTGAGACAAATGCTGCGCATTGTCTGGAAGAGAGCCTTTCTTTCGTCTGGCCTGAAAACTGTGGGTCTGTCATCTTTACTGACAAAACATAACTGCAGCGATCCCATATGTCTTCCGGGGAGAGTTTAACACCCTTTGGTAAAATATTTCTAAATTCACAGAATTCTCTAATAGACGCAAGAAGACCTGTTCTGAAGCCATTTACATGGGTTCCTCCCTGAGCTGTCGGAATTAAATTCACATAACTCTCAGTAATCAGATCCCCACCTTCCGGAAGCCAGGCAACTGCCCATGTCGCGGCTTCATCACGCGTTGAGAAATCTCCGACAAAGGGTTCTTCCGGAAGAATTTCAAAACCTGAAAGAGCCTCTTTAATATAGTCTGTCAGACCATCGGCATAAATCCATTCATCAGTTTCACCGGCAAGTTTATTGTTAAAAATAACCCTGAGCCCAGGGCATAAAACCGCCTTGGCCCGTAAAACATGTTTTAATCTTAAAACTGAAAACCTGGGTGAATCAAAGTATTTTGGATCAGGCCAGAAATGAACTGTTGTTCCAGTATTTCTCAGCCCCACCGTTCCAGTAATTTCAAGGTCACTGGCTTTAAAACCATCTTCGAAACAGATCAGGTATTTGTTTCCATCACGTCTGATTTCGACTTCAAGTCTTGAGGAAAGGGCATTAACAACTGAAACACCGACACCATGAAGTCCACCGGAAAATTGATAATTTTTATTTGAAAATTTTGCTCCGGCATGAAGCTTTGAAAGAATCAGCTCAACACCCGTAATACCTTCTTTCGGATGGATATCAACGGGCATTCCTCGTCCGTTGTCACAAACTTCAAGGGAACCGTCTGTATGAAGAGTCACAGCAATTTTATCTGCAAATCCTGCAATTGCTTCATCAACACTGTTGTCAATTGCTTCCTGGCCGAGATGATTTGGCCGGTCTGTGTCAGTGTACATCCCTGGGCGCCGTTTTACCGGTTCAAGCCCTTTTAAAACTTCTATCGATTCTGCATCGTAGGTACTTGTTACCATTCAAAAAATCCATAAATAGAATTCAATTAAAATAGAATTCAGGTTGCTAAAAAAACAAATCGATATTTTCGCAGGTGAAACACCTGTCAGTCAGGCGGCGAAATTATCAAGCTAAACCCACTGAATACGCTTGTTTTACAGTTATTTAGCCAAATACGGGTAATACATAAATTAATCTTTTGGGTATAATAGCGCTTTTAAATTTTTAATCAATTGTTTTTTTGAGGGCAGAAAATAAAAAAAAGGACTGAAAAAAAAGCTTAATCATCGTCAGAAAAATAAGTGTGTAATATCAATGTTTTGCACACTTATTTTTTTATTAACGCTAAGTTGTTTTCGGTTGGCGAAACCATTTTAAAAATAAATCGCCTAAAACCTATTATGCCGCTTTATTTGTTTTCTTTTTTGCATTCATAACTCTTTTAATTATCCACAGCATCGGTTTGGTCATGATACCTTCCATATCCTTTTTAACATCTTCCAATAACTCAGGTATTTCAATATTTTGAGGACACTCCTTTACACATTGGGAAGCAAATGCTTTTTCTTCGGTCAAAACACCTCCCAGCATTGCTGTTTCGGCGGCCGCCATAGAACCGAAAGTGACTTCTGCAGCGAGGTTTACATTCTGATTTATCTGTTCTATTTCATTCATACCTGAAAGAACAACCGTCACTTCCAGGTGGTTCCAGATCCAGCGCAGAGCCCAATCTGCCGGGGTTCGTTTGATAATAGCGGTTTCCCATATTCTCTTTACTTCATGCGGTGGTGTCTTAGCAAGATTTCCACCTCTTAATGGCTCCATAATCATAACGGCCAGCTGTTTATCTGCGGCATATTGAAGTCCCTTTTTTCCGGCCTGATTATTTGTATCGAGAAAATTGTACTGGATTTGGCAAAAGTTCCAGTCGTATTCATCTACAACTTTTGGGAAATCTTCAGCTGATCCTTGGTAGGAAAACCCTGCATTAATGATCTTTCCACTTCTTAAAGCATCATCAAGAAACGCTATAACACCGTTCTTTTTTGCCTCATTCCATGTTTCACCATTAAGATTATGAACAAGATAATAATCGATCCGATCAGTTTGAAGTTTTTTTAACTGTTCAGCCAGAGCGATGCCCATCTCTTCTTTTGAAGAGGTAGACCAGTGGGGTAATTGGGTTGCAAGTTTCACCTTGTCACGATAGCCGTTTTTAGACAGAATTTTGCCAAGAAACGGTTCACTTTCCCATTATGATAAGGCACAACTGTATCGATATCACGATCGAACAAAAAAAGTAAAACAACTTTAAGAGCTTGTTTTAATAAAGCATCTTAGAGTAGTTAGACTAAGTATAAAATGATGGATCGTCAATTTTTTAATATACCCCCTGTAAATCAACACTTTTCTGTTTGACAATATAGTGTTTATAGTGGTAACGATTAGAAACAAGAGTAACAAACATATCGCATGTTTCTAATAGTGAAACATGTTTCTGTGGGGAGCGGGGGTGATCTGTTTTTATTCTCAAATACCGGGTATTTATATCAATATCCCGGTAAGTCTAAGCTTTTATATCTATTAAGCCGTTTAATTTAATTATTAGCAACAGCACAGTCAGATTTTAAACGTGGTTTAACCTGTTTGTCAAAATTTTTAATTTCAGGCGGATTGTCTGAGCACACATCGAAAGCACAATAAGACTGGTACATTGACAGTTCTCAGGCATTTCTACGAGTCAATCAACCTGCCATAAAGGCAAGGGGGGGCAAATGAAAGAGTCTCTATTTGATAAAACGCTTCAGGAACAACTCAACGGAATATCCCGACGAAAATTTATGAAATTTTGCAGTACAATCGCTGTAGGAATGGGTTTACCAGTCAGTGCCGGAGTAAAGATTGCTGAAGCGGTTTCTTCACCCAAAAGACGGCCAACCGTTATCTGGCTGCATGGCCAGGAATGCACAGGATGTACAAATCACTCTTACGTCCATCACATCCGTCTCTGGAACACCTGATTCTTGATTTAATTTCACTCGATTATCATGAGACACTCAGCGCAGGAGCAGGTCATCAGGCTGAAGCTGTTATGAAAAAATCAATCAAAGAGAATGCAGGTAATTATATTCTCGTCATTGAAGGTGCCATCCCGCTGAAAGATAAAGGCATCTACTGCATGGTCGGCGGCAGGCCTTTCGTAGATATTGTTAAGGAAACTGCTAAAAATGCTGCTGCCGTTATTGCCATTGGGTCATGTGCCTCATGGGGAGGTATACAGTCAACTGCCCCAAATCCTACGGGTTCTGTAGGAGCTCCAGAGGTACTCAAGGATAAAACTGTCGTAACCATACCCGGCTGTCCACCCAATGCCTATAATTTTCTATCTACTGTTATTCATTTCCTCACATTTGGGAAACTACCAGCTCTTGATGATAAAGGACGACCTAAGTTTGCTTATGGTAAATTGATTCATGAAAACTGTGAGCGAAGACCTCACTTTGATGCCGGAAGATTCGCTGAAAAATTTGGTGATAACGGACATCGCAATGGCTATTGTCTTTATAAATTAGGATGTAAAGGACCGAGTACATGGTGCAACTGTCCGTCAATTCTTTTTTGTGATGCAGGCTCAAATGCATGGCCTGTAGGAACCGGTCATCCCTGCTTTGGATGCTCAGAGAAAGGAGTCGGTTTTAACATACCTCTCCACACCCAGTCCGAAGTCATAAACCTCACCCCTTCTGCCAGCCAGGCACCGATCACGCCGGATCGAGAAGATGGTATGTCAAACAGTGCTGTTGCAGTCGCTGCTGGTGCAGCAGGAGCAGCGATAGGAGCAAGCGCAGTTATCGGTAAATATCTCGATAAATCTGACGAAGGAGAGGATAAATGAAACTGAAACGCAGAGACTTTCTCAAAGGCTTTGCCGGAAGCACACTACTCGCGTCTGCACTGCCAGGGTCAGTGTTTGGCAAAGAGGTTCCGCCTTCTGAGGCTGTGGGAATTTTATACGATGCAACACTCTGTGTTGGCTGTCAGACCTGTATGACTGCATGTAAAAAAGCCAATAAAATGCCTTCAGAGCATACAGGCAGTGAAGGTGTCTGGGACAACCCTGTAGACCTTTCTTCCAAAACACTGAATATAATAAAAAAATACAAGCACGGCACATGGGTAACCAAAGATCAGGAGAATGACGGTTACGCATTTGTAAAAAGACAATGTATGCATTGCCTGAAACCGGCTTGCGCTTCAGCTTGCCCGGCATCTGCTCTAACCAAAGATTCAACAACGGGTATAGTTGCCTATAATAGCGAGGCCTGTATTGGGTGCCGGTATTGTCAGGTCGCATGCCCTTTTAATGTACCAAAATTTGAATGGGACACCCCCTTTCCAGTGATCAGTAAATGTCAGTTGTGTGAACACCTTATTGACAGAAATGATATCTCCGCCTGTTGTAGCGCCTGTCCAACCGGGGCATCACTTTTCGGGAAAACAGATAAACTGCTTTACGAGGCAAAAAAAAGACTGAAGATGACTCCTGGAAAATACTATAATTTTCCAGTGAAGCACCTGGAATCAGGACAAAATCAGGTACATATGAGCCGGCAATATGTAGATACCATTTTCGGTGAATCAGAAGTGGGTGGAACTCAGGTCATGCTCCTTTCAGGTGTCTCTTTTGACAAAATCGGTTTGCCAAACCTTCCGGATGAATCTTATGCCGCTTTATCTGAAGGGATTCAACACGGCCTGTATAACAAAATGATTCTTCCAACAGTACTCTTAGCTGGTTTATCACTGCTGATCGGAAGCAGAAAGAAGCGAGACGAATAAAGCCAGAGGTCTGCTTTATTTGGCAAACTATTTCTTTAAGCAATTGAAAAACAACTTTTTACAGGAGCATTATATGAAAGAAGGCAAACCATTAGGAGGAAAGGTTCTCACAAAACCCTTTATGTTTTTGCTTTTTGTTTCCCTGGTCGCCGCATACTTCCTCGCCCGCAGATTTATTTTCGGATTAGGAGATGTCACCGGTATGAATGACGGATATCCATGGGGAATCTGGATTGCTTACGATGTCGTTGTGGGAACTGCATTTGCTTGTGGCGGCTACGCACTTGCCCTATTGATTTATGTGATGAACAAACGGCAGTATTCCCCCCTTTTAAGGCCTGCAATTCTTGCAAGTATGTTCGGTTATTCCCTCGCCGGAGTCTCTGTTTTTTTTGATGTCGGTCGCTATTGGCAGATGTACAACATTTTTCTGCCTGGCTATGGCAATGTGAATTCAGTCCTTTTTGAAGTAGCACTTTGCATTGGCATATATACACTGGTTCTCTGGATAGAATTTACTCCGACATTTTTAACCAGACTAGGAGCCGATAAGGTTCAGGCTACACTGAACAAGCTGATGTTTTTCTTTATTGCACTGGGTATTCTCCTGCCGACGATGCATCAGTCATCTCTCGGTACTTTAATGGTTATTGCCGGGTCAAAACTTCACCCTCTGTGGTGGACAGCTAGACTCCCGCTGCTTTTTCTCATCTCGTCTGTTTTGCTGGGTTTTGCCGCTGTCATTTTTGAATCAAGCATATCAACCCTAAGGCTTAAAACGATTGATGAAAACCATCTCCTCGATCAACTGGCCAGACTATTTCCGTGGATCATTGCCGCGTACCTGCTGGTAAGATTTGGCGATATCGTTTACAGAGGTCATACAGGCCTTCTGTTTATTGGTGATTCCCACAGCTTAATGTTTCTTATAGAAAACCTGTTGTATCTTTTGCCTGCGGTCTTTCTCGCAATGCCAAAAACAAGACAATCGAGAAAAGCTCTTTTTTTCTGTGCTCTGTCTCTGATGCTGGCAGGAGGCTTATATCGTTTCAACTGTTTTATTATTCAATTCGATCCCGGTAACGGCTGGCACTACTTTCCAAAGGCCGGTGAAATCTGGATCACCCTTGGTATTATCGCCGTTGAAATAATGGGGTACCTGTTTTTTATTAAAAAGCTTCCCGTATTAAGAAGGGCTTAACAACCTAAGACCAGTTACCTTTTTAAAAAACAATAACTGATGCTCTCGTAAAAAATATAAGGAGACAGTGTATGTCCAAAAGAATCATCATCGATCCTATCACAAGAATAGAAGGCCATTTACGAATAGAGTGCGAAGTAGAAAACGGTCATGTTACCAAAGCATGGTCGTCGGGTCAGATGTGGCGTGGTATTGAAGAGATTTTAAAAGGGAGAGATCCCCGTGAAGCCTGGATTTTCACTCAAAGAATTTGTGGCGTCTGTACAACCGTTCATGCAATTGCTTCCGTCAGAGCTGTGGAAAATGCACTAAACCTTGAAATTCCTATGAACGCACAATATATAAGAAACATGATCGTTGCAGCTCACGGTATTTTTGATCATATTGTACATTTCTATCATTTATCTGCCCTCGACTGGGTGGACGTAGTTTCTGCACTTAAAGCCGATCCGGTTGCGACATCACAGCTGGCTGAAAAACTGTCTACCTGGCCAAAGAACAGCAAACATGAAATGAAAGCTGCTCAGGATAAGTTAAAAACACTCGTAAATTCAGGTCAACTCGGTATATTTGCAAGCGGTTATTGGGGACATCCTGCTATGAAACTAACACCTGAAGTGAATCTTCTTGCAGCATCCCATTACCTTCAGGCCCTTGATTACCAAAGACGAATAAACAAGGTTGTTGCCATACTGGGAAGTAAAACGCCTCATATCCAAAACCTTGCTGTCGGCGGTGTTGCTAACCCTATCAACCCTGACAGTCAGTCAACTCTAACGATTGAAAGACTCTACTACATAAAAACACTGATAGACGAGATTGGTGATTTTATTAAAAATGTTTATATGGTCGATGTGGCTGCCGTCGGTGCACTGTATTCCGACTGGACTGCTTATGGAAAAGGTGTAACGAATTACCTATCCGTTCCTGAAATGCCGCTGGATTCCGCCGGAACAGAGTTTGAACTTCCCGGTGGTTATATTCCGGATGGTAATATTGGTGCCTTTAAGCCAATCAAAACATTTAAAGACGATTATTTTAAACAAAGTGTAAAAGAGAGTATTAAGCACGCCTGGTACGAAGGAGATTGGGACAAGCACCCCTGGGAAGAGGATACCGTTCCCAACTACACAGAGTTTCAGGACAATGGAAAGTACTCCTGGGTAAAAGCTCCGACATTTGAAGGCAAACCAGCTCAGGTTGGTCCTCTTGCAAATGTTTTGGGAATGTTTGCGGCAGGACATAAACCGACACAAAAATATACAACTATGACTCTGGATAAAGTGAACAGTATCCTTTCTCTTGTCGGCTCAAAAGATAGGGTTTCAATAGACTCTCTCCACTCTACAATAGGGCGGCACGCAGCCAGAGCCGTTAAAACGGGTGTGCTTCACGATACAATTCTTAAGCAGTGGAATGCCTTGATGACAAATATTGGCAACGGGGACTATACAACTTTTAATGAACCTGTTTTTCCAAAAGGTGAGATACGGGGTGTAGGATTTCATGAAGCCCCAAGGGGTGTTTTGTCTCATTGGGTTGTTATCGAGAAAGGTAAAATTAAAAACTACCAGTGCGTTGTTCCATCAACCTGGAATGGTGGCCCAAGAAACAGCAATGATGAACCGGGACCTTATGAAGCATCCCTTGTTGGTAACCCAATCGCCGATCCTGAAAATCCACTTGAAGTTTTACGAACAGTACATTCTTTTGACCCATGTCTTGCCTGTGCAATTCATATGGTCGACACAAAGAAAAATGAAATCGTTAAAGTGAAAGCATTTTAAAAAATAACTACCGGATGGTGAAATGAGTAAAACAAATGATATCAACATACTGGTTCTTGGCATTGGAAACATTCTACTTTCAGATGAAGGTGCCGGTATAAGAGTTGTTGAGCAGATTCAAAGAGATTATATAATTCCAGAGTCTATCGAAATCATCGATGGGGGGACAATGGGAGTAGAGCTTCTTCCGTGGATTGAAGGAAGAAGCCATATCATTATTGTTGATGCTGTCCGATCAGAGAACCCACCCGGAGCAGTATTGAGAATCGAAGATGTACCAGCTTTTTTTCAAAACAAAATATCACCGCACCAGATCGGTATTACAGATGTTCTTGCGATGGCATACATTACAAATGATCTCCCACCCAATGTTGTTTTGATTGGTATTGAACCGGAAACTCTGTCAGGTGGAATCGAACTTTCTGACACTGTTTCAGATAAAATTGAAACAATGGTGGAGATGGTTAGTCATGAAATCGAAGAAGCCGGGGTGCCGATGAAGAAAAAAATGATAGAAGAAACCGGGGTGTAATACCAACACTGCATACTTAAGGCTTGTGTTCCTCAAGCCAACGTACGAAAAACACCGTCATTACTAAAGTAGCTTAACTGGTTAAAAGCTCAGAATACTTAAGTGCAAGGCACCTCAGCATGAAGTAGTAGCGGAGCTACGTCGAATGCTGAGTAACGTAGCAATTAGCGTATTCTGAGCTTTTAACCTAACCTGGCGATTTTTTATCAGAATACCCTTTTATGAAAGTATTGTATCTTTCACATTCAACATTGTCATTTTTTTGAATATATTCTGAAAGAGCCATGATAAATTTTATTGGCCATTTGCTCTGGATGATATTTACCACAAACTTTGGAACCATCCCCCCCATATCCCCTATGAATGTAAAATCAATATGGGTACGGTCATTTCCAAGCGGCGTAATTTTAAATTCCAGCTTTTTTATATTTACAACCACATGGTCTTCAGCCGGTTCATGGACAATTTCAGGATTTTCAGCAGAAAATATTATACTATCACGTTCAGTTTTAATTGTTCCCTGAAGAAAAAATTCACGATCATAAAACGGAAAAGGCACTGTGTAGTATTCACTATAGACAAACTTGTTATAAGCCAGTGTTTTGTGGATTTTTGTTTTTTTCAATTTTGGTGCCCACAAAGACTTTTTTTCTGCATCAATCAGAACTTTAACGACTTTTTCATGTGGGAAATTTAAAACTGTTTTTACCTTGAAAGGAATAAGGCCATCAATTTTTTCTTTACTCTTATATAATTTGATCCCGTCTTTTTCGTTTACATACGTCCATTCAAGATCTTTGCTAAAAACCATCTGAAACGGACTAAAAACAACGACAGCCAGGAAAAGTATCAGAGAACATACCCTGTGATTAAAGATAACCTTAATAAAATTCAACTCACCTTTTCCTCTAAAATCATTCATACTTTATTCCTACAAACACTTTATAAACATTTTTTTCATTCAATAATATTCTAATTAACTACTGAAATTACAAAGAAATGTAAAGCATTGAGATTAGACATCATACTGCGGCATCTTTAGAATCATAACTCTATATTCATGAAAACATAAAAATACAATAATATTATTGACATATTCATCAATCAAAACCTATATTTAATTATTTTTAACAAGGTTGCCTATGAAAATTGACAAAACAAATATAGAAATAATAAAACAACTTCGTAATGGCCGAAAATCCTTCAGAAAAATTGCTGAAGAACTTTCAATAACAGAAAATACAGTTCGATCGCGAGTTACAAAACTTCAGGAAGACGGCATCCTTGAAATCGCCGGTATCGTCGACATCGAATCATTACCGGGGCACCAACAGGTGATTTTCGGAGTCAAACTTCAAAACATGGATCTGCTCGATA
>JQIA01001992.1_pt1 | contig 10935 bp, 8 predicted proteins | sample 811431 | NCBI WGS metagenome assembly JQIA01 (sample SAMN02998118, study PRJNA258478) | marine sediment metagenome | biome: marine; feature: seafloor; material: sediment; isolation source: oil-polluted sediment collected from 3 locations (0.5 km, 0.7 km and 0.9 km)... | place: USA: Gulf of Mexico ... | reverse complement strand
GTAATTAGAACTTCTGAAGAACAAGCTGATTATTTAGCTGAATTGGCCTCGAAATACCCTATTATTTCAATTGAAGATGGTATGGATGAAAACGATTGGGATGGATGGAAATATTTAACAGATAAAATTGGAGATAAAGTTCAATTAGTAGGTGATGATTTATTTGTTACTAATGTTGAAAGACTCTCAAGAGGTATTGAAAATGGTATTGCTAATTCAATCTTAATCAAAGTAAACCAAATTGGTACGTTAACTGAAACTATTGCAGCTGTTAATATGGCACACAACGCTGGGTTTACTTCTGTAATGTCTCATCGTTCAGGAGAAACAGAAGATAATACAATTGCAGATTTAGCGGTAGCTTTAAATACAGGTCAAATTAAAACAGGATCAGCTTCTCGTTCAGATAGAATGGCTAAATACAATCAATTATTAAGAATTGAAGAAGAATTAGGTAGTGTTGCTTATTTTCCACAAGATAAAGCATTTAAAATTTAACATTCCAACATATTATTAATTAAAAAGCTAGCTTAATAAGTTAGCTTTTTTTTGTTTTTTACTTTTATTTTCTAAGCAACGTTTGTTACGTTCTTGTGTAAATATGATAAATATCAGTTTTTTAAAAGGGTTTCAGTTGTAAATTTATTGGACAAATTTTAAAAAGGTTAATTATTATGAGCACTTTAAAGGATAAATTGTATGAAAAAATTCAGTCGCACCGCTTAAGAACAACAAAATTAGTGAAAGAGCATGGGAATGATGTTATTGATCAGGTAACTGTAGCGCAAGCTATTGGAGGAATGAGGGGAATAAAAAGTTTAGTGACAGATATTTCATATTTAGATCCTTTTGAAGGAATTCGTTATAGAGGTTTTACACTTCCAGAAGTTTTAGAACAATTACCAAAACCAGAAGGCGCTGAAATGCCTTATGTTGAAGGTTTATATCATTTATTGTTAACGGGAGAGATGCCAACTAAAGATGAAGTAGAAGAATTAATAATTGATTTTAACAATCGTCGTATGGTTCCTCTTTATGTTTGGGATGTAATTGATGCTTTTCCTAGTAATAGTCATCCAATGGCAATTTTGTCGGCAGCTGTTATGAGCTTGGAGCGAGAATCTCATTTCAATATTAAATATCGTAAAGGAATGAGTAAGATGGATTATTGGGATACTACCTATGAGGACGCCACAAATCTATTAGCTAAAATGCCTCTAATAGGCGCATACATATATAATAAATTATACAGCCCGGAAAATGGACATAGATATCCAGATCCAAATTTAGATTTAGGAGCTAATTTTGCATATATGATGGGAAAAGACAAACCATACGATGATGTGTCACGGATGTATTTTATAATTCATGCAGATCATGAAAGTGGAAACGTAAGTGCACATACCGGGCATTTAGTTGCGAGTTCTTTATCAGATGTTTATTATGCAACTTCAGCAATGATTAACGGGTTGGCAGGACCTTTACATGGGTTGGCAAATCAAGAAGTCTTACGTTGGTTACAAGGACTAATGAATCAAATGGGTGGTAAAATTCCTTCTGAAGACGAAATGAAAAAATATGTTTGGGATACGTTGAACAAAGGTCAAGTAATTCCAGGATATGGACATGCCGTTTTAAGAAAAACAGATCCGCGTTATACTGTTCAACGTGAGTTTTGTTTGAAACATTTACCAGATGATAAAATATTTAAATATGTTGATGCGCTTTACAAAGTAGTGCCAGATATTTTAGTAGAACAGGGTAAAGCTAAAAACCCTTGGCCAAATGTTGATGCACAATCTGGTGTGGTACAATGGCATTATGGAGTTAAAGAATATGATTTTTATACGGTACTATTTTCTATAGGTAGATCATTTGGAGTATTGTCTAATATAATTTGGGATAGAGCATTAGGTTATTCACTTGAAAGACCAAAATCTGTCACCACAGATATGCTTGAAAAAATGGTCGGAATTAAAAAGGATTTAGTAGAAATGGAATAAAAAATCCCATTTATTAAATTAAAAGGAGAGCCTCACTATTTTATTGTTGAAATAGTGGGGTTTTTGCTATAAATGCTACAGAATAAAACTTTTAAAAAACGTTAAAATTTCGTAAATTTGTGTGAATTAAAAATAAAATATAAAGAATAATTATAAATTTAAAATATGTCAGATATAGCTAAATTAGAAATTGATGGTAAAACATATGAATTCCCTATTTATAGAGGTACAGAAAATGAAGTTGCCATAGATATTAAAACACTAAGACCAATTACAGGAGGTGTAATTACGATTGATCCAGGATTTAAAAATACAGGTTCTTGTTCAAGTAAAATTACATTTTTAGATGGAGAGAAAGGAATTTTACGTCATAGAGGTTATGCTATAGAAGATTTGACAAAAAAAGCAAGTTTTTTAGAAGTAGCCTATTTAGTAATATTTGGAGAATTACCAACAAAAGCTGAATTGAAGAAATTTGAGAGTGACATCAAATCCCATTCTATGTTAAATGAAGAGATGAAAAACATTATTGATGGTTTTCCTAAAGCAGCACACCCAATGGGAGTGTTATCTTCTTTAACGAGTGCTTTAACAGCATTTAACCCAAGTAGTGTAAATGTTGATTCTACTGAAGAAATGTACAGTGCAATTGTGAAACTTTTAGCAAAGTTTCCTGTATTGGCATCTTGGGCACACAGAAGAAATAAAGGGTTACCATTAAACTATTCAGACAACTCTTTAGACTATATTTCTAATATCATGCAAATGATGTTTAAAATACCTACTGAAGAGCTTAAAATTAACCCTATTGCTGTAAAAGCTTTAGAAGAACTCTTAATTTTACACGAAGACCACGAACAAAACTGTTCTACGTCAACAGTTCGTATTGTAGGTTCATCTGCTGCTGGTTTATTTGCATCAATTTCTGCGGGAGTTTCAGCACTTTGGGGTCCACTTCACGGAGGTGCTAATCAAGCAGTATTGGAAATGTTAGAAGAAATTCAAAATGATGGTGGTGATGTTGATAAATTTATTGCAAAAGCGAAAGATAAAAATGATCCATTCCGTTTAATGGGATTCGGGCATAGAGTTTATAAAAACTTTGATCCAAGAGCTCGTATTATCAAAAAAGCAGCTGATGAATTATTTGAAGATTTAAATTTAACTGACCCTGTTTTAAGTATTGCTAAACATTTAGAAGAAGTAGCATTAAAAGATGAGTATTTTGCAGAACGTAAGTTGTACCCTAATGTAGATTTCTATTCAGGAATTATATACAGAGCTTTAGGGATACCTGTTGAAATGTTCACGGTAATGTTTGCAATTGGTCGTTTACCAGGTTGGATTGCACAGTGGAAAGAAATGCGTGAGAATAAAGAACCTATTGGTCGCCCAAGACAATTGTACATGGGAGAAACATTACGTGATTTCAAATCATTTGAAGAAAGATAAAAAGTTATTAAAACTTAAAAGCCTTACTTAACAGTAAGGCTTTTTTTATTTAAAAAGTTAGTTATTAAATTACAAAATGTATTTTTGTAAAAAATTATAAAATGAGAACAGTTAAGCTTATTAAAAACAGGTCAGATTTAGGTGCTGGAACACGTGGCTCTGATATGGGAATTGATGCTATTGAAATTGCTGCAATAAATAAAAATGATGATTATTTTAATTGTTACCCATTTGAAGATATTGAGACTGAAAACGAAACGGTTTATAATAAAGTAAACAATTCATTTGCAAAAAGAATTGAAAGCGTTTTAGGAGTTTGTAATAGACTAAGTGCTAGTGTTTCTAAAAACCTTCAAAATAACTGTTTCCCAATTGTTTTATCTGGCGACCATTCTTCGGCTATAGGGAGTATTAGTGGAATTAAAGCTGCATATCCTACTAAAAAAATTGGAGTTGTTTGGATTGATGCTCATGCCGATATTAATTCTCCATTTACATCTCCTTCGGGAAATATACACGGGATGCCTTTAGCAGCTGTTTTAAATGAAGATAATTTAGAATTTAAAATAAATAATATCATTGATAAAACAGAAGATTACTGGAATGAAATGAAAAATATTGGAGTTAAAGGGGCAAAAGTAACTTATGACGATATTATATATTTTGGTGTAAGAGATACTGAAAAAACTGAAGATGCTTTAATTAAAAAACACAATATTAAAAATTATACTGTTTCCGAGATGCGTTATAGAGGTTTTAACACTTGTTTAAATGAAGCAGTTGAAAAATTAACTACTTGTGATCTAATATATATATCCTTTGATGTTGATAGTATGGATTGCGATTTAATATCAAAAGGTACCGGAACTCCAGTCTCCAAAGGATTTGACCAATTTGAAGTTGTCAAAATTATCAAGTCTTTTGTTGAAACTAAAAAAGTAGCTTGTTTTGAAGTAGTGGAAATTAATCCAACCTTAGATAATAAGGGAAATAAAATGGCTGAAACAGCTTTTGATGTTTTAAAAGAAACTACGAAAGCAATCATACAGATCCTTTAATTTTAAAAATGCAGCAAATTACAAATACTATATTAATGATTCGCCCAGTTTCATTCCGAATGAATGAACAAACCGCAGTGAATAATTATTATCAAAAGGTATTGAATAAACTATCGCCTGAAACTGTACAATTTAAAGCATTACAAGAGTTTGATAGTTTTGTGGCTAAATTAAAAGCTATTGGAGTAGAGGTTGTTGTAATTAACGATACCAAGAATACAGATACTCCCGATTCAATTTTTCCTAATAATTGGATTTCATTTCATGAAAATGGAGATGTTGCTTTGTATCCGATGTTTGCTAAAAATAGAAGACTAGAACGAAGAGAAGATGTATTTGAAACTTTAGAAGATTTGGGGTTTACTATTCAAAATATTATAGACTATACCTCTGCTGAAGAAGAAGAATTATATTTAGAAGGTACAGGAAGTCTTTTATTAGACCGTGTTCATCGAAAAGCGTATTGCGCACTCTCTCCAAGGGCTGATGAAGATTTATTCATTGAGTTTTGTGAAGATTTTGAATATACACCAGTTATTTTCACGGCCAATCAAACTGTTGAGAGTAATCGATTACCAATTTATCATACAAATGTAATGATGTGTTTGGGTGAACAATTTGCAGTAGTTTGTTTGAACAGTATTGATGATAAAAAAGAAAGGAAGAATGTTGTAAAACATTTGAAGGAAGATGGCAAAGAAATAATTGTAATATCTGAAGAACAATTGCATTGTTTTGCTGGGAATATGCTTCAAGTTAAAGGAGACAAAGACGAGCCTTTTATAATAATGTCAACTTCTGCTTATGAAAGTTTAAATAAACAACAAATTAGTCAACTTGAAAAATACGGAGAGATTCTTTATAGTTCATTAGATACTGTAGAAGCTTGTGGAGGTGGAAGTGCAAGATGTATGATGACAGAGGTTTTTTTACCTAAAAATTCCTAATTCTAATTCAAAAGCGGTATTTTTAAAAATGCTTTCTAAGAAAACTAAATACGGACTTAAAGCGTTAAGTTATCTCGCAAAACAAGAACAAAATGTACCAGTTCTTATTTCAGATATTTCAACTGCTGAAAATATTTCAAAAAAGTTTCTTGAAAGTATACTTCTAACACTAAAAAAGAATGGTGTTTTATCCTCAAAAAAAGGAAAAGGAGGAGGCTATTATTTACTTAAAAAACCTTCCGAAATAAAAATTTCAACAATTATTCGTGTACTAGAAGGACCCATTGCAATGTTACCCTGCGTGAGTTTGAATTACTATGAAAGATGTGGAGATTGTATTGATGAGGTAAATTGTAGTTTAAATATTTTAATGGCTGAAGTTAGAGATAGCACCTTAAAAATTCTGGAAAATAAAACCTTGGCTGATTTTAATTGTTAGCTGGTTGAATTTCAATAACTTATATAAAAAAAGATCTTTCAATTGAAAGACCTTTTTTTATAGTTATACTTGAACTAATATTGGAATTTTAATATTGAATAACTCATTTTTTAAAGTATCCAATTCACTCAATAATGTTTCTTTATTTGACTCAAATGAAGAAAATAGCTGGTGATAATATTCAATTCCATTATTTAAATTAGTTTGAAAAGTAGTTAAATATTTTTCTTGCTTTTTAGAAGCAGAATCTTTAACCTCATCTACTTTATTAGAGAAATAATCAACATACATTTTTAATTCTTTAATAAACATATGTGGACGATTATTGGTAGCAATAACATTTGTTTTCCCATAGATATGGTGAACCATTTCTTTTAAAGATAATTCTTTTGAGAAATAAGCCATATTTGGACCTGGGCAAATAGCAACGCCTTGTTCTTCACCTTTATGTTCAATATCGTTTTTAATAAGTGCAGCATTTGATAAACCTTCGCACAAACACGTTTTAGCAGTAATATGATCAAGTTTTTCAGAATAGCCATCAGAATTTGAATCTTCAAGCTTTAATTCATTTAGTTTTATCGTTTGATATTTTTTAGAAGCAGTACAAATAGACTGTTTTGTATAATCTGAATTAGAAACTAAAAACTTTTTCGGGCAAGAACTTCCTGCTTTATTATTAGCAATTCTCTCATTTTTAATAATTTCATTGGTATTTCCTCTTAAACTATTAAAAGGAACCCCTAAAGGAGAGATATTGCTTAGGTACAAATCTTTTTCTTTTGCCTTTTTTAAGGTTTCTATAGTTTTAGAATCTACGGTAGTCGCTTCAGGAACTAATAGTAGTGGAGATCCCCAACCAACCGAATCAATATTATAATTATCTATTAAAAATTCATGTTCTTCAGAAGTACCAACACCTCCTTGAGCTGTTATTTTTAATTCTAAAGGAGAACTAGGTACGTGTTTCCCCTTATTTTCTAATGCTCCAACCAAAATTTGGTGGACATCACGAATTAGATCGTCTTTCTGATTTTTAAACTCTTCTAAAATAGGTCCCATTAAATACCCATCAGAAGCAAAGGCATGTCCTCCACAATTTAATCCTGATTCTATACGATATTCAGATACCCATAGTCCTTTTTTTGCTAAAAATTTTCCTTGAATCAAAGCAGATCTATAGTCACTTACTTTAAGAATAATTTTCTTTCTTAATACGTTAGTTTTAGTTGGAAAGAAATCAGCAAAGGTTTCAAAATAAGAATATAATCTTGGATTCATTCCAGCTGAAAGTACAACAGATGATTCTAAATTACTGTTAGCAAAACCTCTTAAAGCAGCGTGAGCATCATTAAATTCAGAAGGGAGTTGTTCATTTTTACTATAATTAACTTTGTCAAGCTTCGTCATAATATTAACATCAATACTTCCTAATTTAAGGTTGTTTTGAATCCAATTATGTACGTCACCTTTTAAAGTGTTATTTTGAATGGATTTGACAAAATTTTGTTTCAAATCTGAAAAATCAGGAAGCATATCCATATATTTTTCAAATTCACTACTTTTTTCTTCAAAACTATTCTTTAAATTATCAAAAGTTTGTTTTGCAATAGTGTCTACTGTATTCAGATAAGAGGTAATCCTTTTGGCTCTATAATCTTCAACTTTTGTTGAAATTGCTTTGTATGGGATTTCAAATTTGTTTGAATAATATTCATTCATTTTTTCAATTATAAAATCATCTACAATTGAAATAACTGAAGAAATACCATATTTTGCAATTTTAATAGGACTGTCTATTGTAAAAGCAATTCCCATCACTGGTATGTGAAATGAATGTGGATTGATTTTTTTTTGCATACTATTATATTTAGGCTGTGTTTTGTTTCAAAATTTATTTAAATGCAAATGTAACCAACTTGTAGTTATTATATGTTAAAAATGAATTAATAATTTTATTTCTTTTCATCTGAATATGAATGTGTTAGCCTAGTTATAATATAAACGATATGCGAATTATTAGCTTTATATGTTGTCTTTTTTTGCTTACTTCAGCATACAAAAAAACCAACCCATCTTAGAAAGATGAAGTTGGTTTAACAATTTAAATATATAAATTGGAATTAGCTTCCTGATACACTACCTCCTGAAGAGGTATCTTTGTTTACATTTGTAGGGCTCCCTTCAAAATCTATATCTCCACCACTACTTGCATTTGCTGTTAGTTTTCCTGTTACATTTACATCAATATTTGCACCACTACTTGCTTTTGCGTAGGCATCCACTGACTCTAATTTATCAGCATCAATGGAGCTTCCGCTACTTGCTTTTGCCGAAAAAGAATGTGTTTTTCCGTAAAGGTCTATATCTGCACCACTTGATGCTGAGCTAGTAACTTCTTCTGCATTTACATATATTTTAATAGAACTTCCACTGCTAGAATCTAAATCTAAAGAATTTACTTGCAATGTGTTTTCAGATTTTACAGAGGCACCACTAGATGTTCTAATTTCTGAAATAGAACGAGCAGTTAGATACACATTTCGTGCTTTTGCTCTATAAACGTTTTTTTCAAAATATATTTTTAATTCATTGTTTTTAACTTCAGTAATTAATAAATCAATGATATTTTCGTCAGCTTCTACGTTTAATTCTGTAGAGTTACCCTGGGTTAAATATAAGTGAATACCTTGTTGTACTTTAATTACATCAAAGTCGTTGCTTATAGTTCTGTCTTCAGAGACAACATCTCCGTTCCCTCTTATGCCTGTCATTCCATCAATAAAACATGAGGATGTTGTAACTAATAGTACAAGCATTGCTGTGATTTTTGCTAAAGTTTTCATGTTAAGTTTCTTTTTATGTTAAAGATATTTTTAAACAAGTTGTTTTAAAATTTTTACTATATGAACTGTTGAAATTTTAGTACGAATTGTACTTATTCAATTATAAGTCCGTTTTCATCTAATTTTATTTTTGCATCCTTATCACCATCTTTTACTTTAAGTTCAAGCCCGTCTTCATCAATGTTTAATTTAAAATATCCATGGTCTCTTTTATAGCTTTCACTAAAAAGGCTTGGGTCACAGTCTAAACATTCTAGACCATTTTCTGTCATTTTATAAAGGTGTTTAGGCATGTCTCTGTCATATATATTTTGAATATTATCAACATCATCTAAAAATGTACGAGTTGAATTATCCAAATAGATCATTGAATTTATAGGTAAGTAAATAGTAATATCAATTAATTGATCTTTGAATTTATTTTCAAAGTCTGATAAAAAATATCCGTTCAATTCTAAGTTTGTGTCATTTAAGTTGAATTGATATTCTAATGCTTCAGCAGAATTATTTGCTGTTAAACGATTTTTCCCTTCTGATTCTTTTCTAATTTTAACAAAAGCATTTTCTTTATCAGTAGATTTTACATCAACATTAATTCTTGTTGAAAATAATTTTTCAATATCGTTAGCATATACTGTTTCAGAGCTATATCGTCTCCTAAGTTCTTTGCGGTTGGATAAGTTGTCATTCCCAATCATTTTAACTTTTAACGTGTCTGCTGGTATAATGGCTAATTCTTCTGTTTGGTTATTTACACCATCATAAGCTGTTCTAGTAAAAAAATTAGCGGTAGCAAACCCTAAGGCTAGTAACGATATAATCCAAACTCCTAGTAAAGATAGTTTTGTTGTTGTACTAAATGATTTTACATTGCTAGATAAAATTCTTAAACCCAGCATAAATAAGATAATAAAAGGAATACCAATAACAACAAATGTGAATATTACTAATAACCATCCTGGAATTATAGAATCAAAAAAGAATGGTGGGTAATGTACAAATTCATTGCCAAAACCTAATATTTCAATACTTCCCCAAGAGAATGCTCCAAAGATTAACCCTATAAGTGTTGCCGCAGCAACAAATATTAAAATCCCTCCAATAAATTTTCCAAATACATTAAAAATGGCAACAAATATTTTACCTAAGGTTTCAATAACTTCCTGCAATCCAGATTTAGCTTTGTCTTTTAATTCAGCACCTTTCACTTTATCGGCGACATCATTTACACCATCTTTAACACGTGATGTTACACCTTCAAATTCTTCTCTAATTTTACGTTCTATATTGCTAATATTCACAGGCTCCCCCTTCATTTGTAGTTTTTCTGCAGTTGTTTGAGCTTCGGGAATTAGGATCCATAATAAAATATAGATAGGAATTCCAGTTCCAAAACCAGCCACAACTAATAAAACCCAGAATAGTCTAACCCATAAAGAGTCAATTCCAAAGTAATGTGCTAAACCTGCTGATACACCACCAAGAAATTTGTCTTCACCATCTCTAAACAACTTTTTTGAAGCTGTTCTTGGTCTATAGGTTGGTTCGTCTTCAAAAATTTCTTCATCAACTAAATAATCTTCAGGTTTCCCCATTATTTTTGTAATTTCATCAATGTCGTTTTCATTAACAACTTGACGTGCATCTTTTACTCTTTCTGAAAGTAACTCCCCAATTCGATGTTCAATATCATTTAAAATTTCATCTCTTCCTTGTGGATCATTACTTAAAGATCGTTTTATGGCATCTAAATAAAGTCTCAGTTTTTGATAAGCTACTTCATCAATGTGAAAAAAGATACCTCCTAAATTTATATTTATTGTCTTGTTCATTTTTTTGTTGGTTTTTTGGTAGTTACTAAGTTTACTGATTTTACAAGTTCACTCCAAGTGGTGTTTAATTCTTTCAAAAATAAGTTACCTGTTTCTGTTAAGGCATAATATTTTCTTGGGGGGCCAGATGTTGATTCTTCCCAGCGATAGCTGAGTAAACCAGCATTTTTTAATCTAGTCAATAAAGGATAAACGGTTCCTTCAACAACTAATAGTTTTGCATCTTTTAAGTGCGATAAAATTTCAGAAGTATACGCATCTCCATTTTGTAAAATGGATAGAATACAATACTCTAATACTCCTTTTCGCATTTGTGCTTTTGTGTTTTCTATCTTCATAAGTTGAAATTTAATAGTTA
>JQIA01001991.1_pt1 | contig 10936 bp, 9 predicted proteins | sample 811431 | NCBI WGS metagenome assembly JQIA01 (sample SAMN02998118, study PRJNA258478) | marine sediment metagenome | biome: marine; feature: seafloor; material: sediment; isolation source: oil-polluted sediment collected from 3 locations (0.5 km, 0.7 km and 0.9 km)... | place: USA: Gulf of Mexico ... | reverse complement strand
AATTAACTTCCTTGTAAAATAGGTATAGTTAATAAAAGTGGATTTTGCTATTTTTCTTTGTAATCATACTTACTATTCGCTGCTTTATACGTCGTATTAGCTAATCGTAAATAGTAGGAATAGGCTGGCGCTTATGTTGCGTTTTTTTATAAATGTTGATGATATGTTCACTTACTTGTGGCGATACCTTTTTACCTTCTAGAAAATCATCTAGTTCATCATAGCTAATGCCCAAGGCATCTTCGTCAGTTTTTCCTGGCTCTAAATCTTCTAAGTCAGCCGTTGGTGCCTTTTCAACTAGAATTGAAGGTGCATTTAAGTATTTAGCTAACATTCTAACTTGTCGTTTTGAAAGACCAAAAAGTGGCGCTAAATCACAAGCACCATCACCCCATTTAGTGAAAAATCCTGTAATATTTTCGGCGCTGTGATCTGTGCCTAATACTAAACCACCTAATATCCCTGCAATGTGGTATTGAGAAGTCATACGAGCACGGGCTTTTGCATTGCCTTTTGAAAAGTCTACCTGTGCTGCTGATGCGGATAATAATTCTGCTTCAGATAACGCATTAACGACTTGTTGATGAAGGCCATTTACACCATCAAGTACGTTGGTGGTTAAACAATGACTAGGTTGAATAAACTTGAGCGCTTGTTGTGCATCTTCTTCATCTGCTTGTACGCCATAGGGTAATCTAACGGCAATAAACTGAAATTCATTTGTTTTTTTATCATTCAACTCTATATTTAATTCGGTAATAGCAAGCTGTGCTAAACGTCCACAAGTAGAAGAGTCAACTCCTCCACTAATGCCAAGCACTAATGTTTTTAAACCTGAGTTTATTAATGTGGATTTGATAAACTCAATTCGACGGCGAACTTCAAACTGCACATCAATTTCAGGTAAAACTTTCATTTCATTAATAATGGCTTGCTGATCCATAAAGTGTCCTATTTTAAGGGAAATAATGATTAAAAGTGGAGTTTAGCAAATAAAAGCGTGATTTGGTGATAAACGCGTTGTAATATTAAAGAAAATCATACTTAGCCCTTATTCAAAGAGTACAGAGAGATATTATGAAAAAAATTGAAGCAATAATTAAACCGTTTAAGCTAGATGATGTAAGAGAAGCACTAGGTGAAATTGGTATTACGGGTATGACAGTCTATGAAGTTAAAGGATTTGGTCGACAAAAAGGTCATACTGAGTTGTATCGTGGTGCAGAGTATATGGTGGATTTCTTACCTAAAGTTAAATTAGAGATTGTCATTGATAAAGAAGATGTTGAACGTTGTGTTAATGCTATTTTAGAAGCCGCACAAACAGGAAAAATTGGTGATGGTAAAGTATTTGTTACTGATATTGAGCGTATTGTTCGTATTAGAACAGGTGAAGAAAACCAAGAGGCGATATAAATAAACACGTTGTGATTGCTTAGTTTCTAGTGTTTAGTTTCGAGTTACGAAGAAAGCTGCTGAAAAAGAAGTACTTCGTAACTCTAGATTTTCTTTACTTGCAACTCATGTATTTGGTCTTCGCACTCGTAACTGATAATTCGTGATTTATTTTATTAGCGAATTATTAGGATAATTTGCTGCTAATACTTGTAAAGAATTCTTCTTCAAATCAAGCAAGCCAAGTTTACCGTAACATTCAATCATTAGTTCTAATGCTGTCTCTACTTCTGGGCTAGGAGAGAAATACTCAACTATATATCGCCCTCTATTTGCTGCTGAAGCATAAGCCTCGCGTTTTAAATAAAACCTTGCCACAGCAAGTTCATACTTTGCTAAACGAGATTTAATTTGAATCATTCGCTTACGTGAATCTGCAGCATATTTACTTTCAGGGTATGTCGTAATTATTTTTTTGAAATCGCTAAAAGCATTACGTGAAGCTGTTGGATCTCGATCAGAGCGATCTATACCTGCAATATCTTGAAATAAATTATCTTCGGTTGATATATTAATCAAGGCGCGCATGTAATAAACATAATCTACATTGGGGTTGCTTGGGTTTAAACGTAAAAAACGATCAGCTAATGCTATACCTTGAGCAGAGTCGCCAACTTTATAGTAAGCGTAAATTAAATCTAGTTGCACTTGATGAGAAATAGGTCCAAAAGGAAAACGTGAATCAATAGCACTCAATATTTGAATCGCTTTTTGATATAAACCATTATCAAGTGAAGTTCTAGCATCTACAAACAATGCTTGTGCTGATTTATCGGGTATTTTATCTATTTCCACTTCTTTAATTGATGAAGAACAAGCAGTTAAAGTCAATGCGAGTGTGATAAATATTATTTTTGTTGTCAGTTTTTCCATGGAATTTGCAATTAGACCTTGATTTAAAATTAAATAAGTATGAAACCCTTATTAAAAAGTACTTAATAAAAAAAGTTAAAAAGGGTAAAATAAAATTAATATGAATACTTGTTGTAGGGCATTCTAACCTAGCGCTTTAACTAGCACAATGGCCTTACAAAACTGATAGAGAGTTTAATGGCTGAGATAATTCAACATAAAGATATTGTTCCTGATTCGTGTTTAGGTAAACGCTTAGACCAAACTTTAGCGATAATGTTTCCTGATTATTCACGTTCACGGTTAAAAGATTGGATTTTAGCCGGTAGCGTGAAGATAAATAATGAAGTGTTAACCCGTGCGCGGGAAAAAATGTATGGTGGTGAAAAAGTCGCTATAGATGCTGAGGTAGAAGCGGAACAACGTTTTGAAGCACAAAATATTAAGCTAGATATTGTTTATGAAGACGATGATATTTTAGTTATTAATAAACCTGCGGGCTTGGTTGTTCACCCAGGGGCGGGTAACCCTGATGGCACAGTATTAAATGCTTTATTGCATTATTTTCCTGCGATTGAAGTTGTTCCTCGTGCAGGTATTGTTCATCGACTTGATAAAGATACTACAGGCTTAATGGTTGTAGCAAAAACCATTGCCGCACAAACTAATTTAGTTGATGCTTTGCAATTAAGAGAAATCACGCGCGAATATGAAGCAGTAGCCAATGGTTTAATGACCGCAGGTGGTTTAGTTGATGAACCCATAGGTCGTCACCCAACTAAACGAACGCATATGGCGGTTACTTTTTCAGGTAGACCTTCAGTCACGCATTATCGTGTTATGGAAAAATATCGTTTGCATACACGTTTACGTTTACGTCTTGAAACAGGGCGCACTCATCAAATTCGTGTACATATGTCACATATTACTCATCCATTAGTTGGCGATCCTGTCTATGGCGGCAGACCTCGCCCACCTAAAAATTCAACGCCAGAATTATTAGCTAAATTACGTGGCTTTAAACGTCAAGCATTGCATGCCGCCATGCTTTCGTTATATCACCCTATTACCGGTGAGCTAATGACTTGGCACGCTGATTTACCCGATGACTTTGTTGAACTCATTGAGTTACTTCAAGCCGACACTAAACTGAATGCTGAAGACGAGTATTAGCACCCCAAGCCGTTCAATAAAAAATTCAGCCATTGAAGTTATTCAATGGCCATCACCTTTTGCTATATCAGCATATGAGTTAGCAAAAAAAGTGTTAGCTATACAAACCACCCGTATAGCACCCCGTAGTTCTTCTAGCGAGTCTTCTTGCGAACCAACCTCTGCTTATCAAGGTTTTAACTTAGGCTTACATGTTGGTGATTGTGCAAAGCAGGTAGAGAATAATCGTCAACTTTTACAAAGCTTGTTACCTAAAAACGCTAAAATTCAATGGTTTGAACAAGTCCACGGCAATGTGGTCGCTGAAATACTGCAAGTCTCTAAAAAAGCTATTGTTGCTGATGCTGCTGTTACAAATAAGAAAAACATTTGTTTAGCTATAATGACAGCAGACTGCTTACCTATTGTATTAGTGTCAAAATCAGGCGATGAAATAGCTGCCATCCATGGCGGTTGGCGGCCTCTTTCCACCAATATCATTACCAATACGCTTGCTAAAATGAAAACGCCTGCTGCAGATATTTATGCTTGGCTTGGCCCTTGTATTTCGCAAAATGTATTTGAAGTAGGGGAGGAGGTTAAATCTATTTTTGTGCAGCAAGATAAGCAGTTTAATGCCGTATTTACTGACATTATAAAAGGTAAATGCTTTGCTGACTTACACAAAATAGCTAGATTACAATTAGAAAGCTTAGGTGTTAATCAAATTAGTATGCTACCAGAGTGTACATATTCAAACACTGATAAATATTATTCTTATCGCAAAAAACCTACCACAGGTCGCATGGCAACGCTCATTTGTCTTTTGTGAAGCCTATTTTAAATAGTATCATTACTTGTTTTAAATCAAACAAATAAGCACTTGTCTATTGAAAAAATCAGATCTAGACCTATATTATAAATAGCTATTTAAAGAATAATCAATTCATAAGTCCAGTAACATGGCAGGAGAATTTCAATGCGTTTAGACCGATTTACTCAATCATTTCAAGAATCTATTGCTGATGCTCAATCACTTGCTTTAGGTCGTGACCATCAGTTTATTGAGCCCATTCATTTAATGATGGCGCTGTTAAATCAAAATGGTAATTCCGTTATTCCACTATTGAAAAGTGCTGGTGTTGATGTTCGCACGTTACGAACAAAAGTTGAGCAAGCCTTACAATCACTAGCGCAAGTAGAAGGCTCTGATGGTGATGTTCAGCTTTCTTCTGCATCAGGAAAACTGTTTAACTTATGTGATAAGCATGCTCAAAAAATGTCAGATAAATATATTTCATCGGAAATGTTTTTGCTTGCTGCATTAGGAGATAAAGGTGTTTTAGGCACAATACTTCAAGAATTAGGCGCTAATGAGCCACGAATGAAAGCCGCTATTGAACATGTACGTGGTGGGCAAAAAGTTGATGATCCTAATGCAGAGGATGTTCGCCAAGCGTTAACAAAATATACGATAGATTTGACCGAACTTGCTGAGCAAGGAAAATTAGATCCTGTTATTGGTCGAGATGATGAAATTCGTCGCACATTACAAGTGTTACAACGCCGCACTAAAAATAACCCCGTTTTAATTGGTCAGCCTGGTGTTGGTAAAACAGCTATTGTTGAAGGTTTGGCACAACGTATTGTTGATCATGAAGTACCTGAAGGATTAAAGAATAAACGGGTATTATCATTGGATATGGGTGCTTTGGTTGCAGGCGCAAAATATCGTGGTGAGTTTGAAGAGCGCTTAAAGGCGGTATTAAATGAACTGTCTAAAGAAGAAGGACAGGTTATTCTCTTTATAGATGAATTACATACAATGGTAGGTGCTGGTAAAGCAGATGGCGCTATGGACGCGGGTAATATGTTAAAACCTGCATTAGCTCGCGGAGATCTACATTGTGTTGGCGCAACTACTTTAGATGAATATCGTCAATATATTGAAAAAGATGCCGCTCTTGAACGTCGTTTTCAAAAGGTATTAGTAGAAGAGCCTAGTGTTGAAGATACCATTGCTATTTTGCGAGGTTTGAAAGAGCGTTATGAACTTCACCATAAAGTAAATATAACTGACCCTGCAATTGTTGCAGCCGCTACGTTATCTCATCGCTATATTAGTGACAGACAGTTACCAGATAAAGCTATTGATTTGATTGATGAAGCAGCCTCAAGTATTCGCTTGCAAATGGACTCTAAACCTGAAGATTTAGATCGACTTGAACGTCGACTAATTCAACTTAAATTAGAACAAAAAGCTCTTGAAAAAGATTCTGATGATGCGTCTAAAAAACGGTTAGCGCATATTTCTGAACAAATAAATGATAAACAGCAGCAATACGATGAACTTGATGAAGTTTGGACAACAGAAAAAGCAGCATTATATGGTACGCAAACCATTAAAGAAGATTTAGAACAGGCGCGTATTGAGCTTGAAGCAGCGAGACGATTGGGTGATCTTAACCTTATGTCTGAATTGCAATATGGTAAATTGCCTGAACTTGAAAAGCAGCTTGATTTAGCTAGCCAAGCTGAAATGCAAGAAATGAGCTTGTTGGCTAATAAAGTAACCGAGACTGAAATTGCTGATGTACTGAGCCGTGCTACGGGAATTCCTGTGGCAAAAATGTTGGAGCAAGAACGTGAAAAGTTGCTCAGTATGGAAGATGACTTACATAAGCGTGTTATAGGCCAGCAAGAAGCGGTGGCTTCTGTATCAAACGCTATTAGGCGCTCTCGTGCAGGTTTGGCTGATCCAAATCAGCCGATAGGATCTTTTTTGTTTTTAGGGCCTACAGGTGTTGGTAAAACGGAACTTACCAAAGCGTTAGCTTATTTTCTTTTTGATAATGAAGAGTCACTTATTCGCATTGATATGTCTGAGTTTATGGAAAAGCATTCAGTGTCACGCTTAGTGGGAGCACCGCCAGGATATGTTGGTTATGAAGAAGGAGGGTATTTAACCGAAGCCGTTCGCCGTAAACCTTATTCTGTAATCTTATTAGATGAAGTTGAAAAGGCGCATAGTGATGTGTTTAATATACTTTTACAAGTGCTTGATGACGGGCGTTTAACTGACGGACACGGACGAACAGTTGATTTTAAAAATACGGTTATCATTATGACTTCAAACCTTGGTTCAGATATTATTCAAGAGTTTAGTGATGACAGCCAATATCAACAAATGAAAACGCAAGTGATGAATGAAGTAGGTCATCACTTTAAACCTGAATTTATTAATCGCATTGATGAGTCGGTAGTATTTCATCCCTTAGCCGCAACACAAATTGAGCAAATTGCTAAAATTCAAATCCAAGCACTCTCAGAGCGCTTAGCAGAACAGGAGTTAAATTTATCTATAAGCTCTGATGCGCTAGCATTAATTTCTCAAGCAGGTTTTGATCCGATTTTTGGTGCAAGGCCATTAAAACGCGCAATTCAACAGGGAATAGAAAACCCATTAGCACAAATGTTATTGGCTGGAGATTTTATTAGTGGTTCAACGATAAATATTACGGAGAAAAATGGCGAGTTAGTGTTTGGTTAATTGTTTTATTTGATAGCCCTAGTTTTTTAACTAGGGCTTGATAGGGCAGTTTCATACACTTAATTAAATGAACTCAAAAGTCATACACCCAAGTGGATTCATTAGCTAATGGGTGTTAGTTTTTCTTTTTACAGTACATGCCGATATGCTTCTTACTTAACTCAAGCTGTGCTTTTTTCTCTTTAGCTGACAAAGCTCTATTTTTTCCTTCACTATCTGTGATCATCACCATATCAAACGAATTCAGTGTTTTTTCATTAAGTTGTGCCGCTTTACAGTTTTTATCGGCAATTTCTTTATTTTGAGCAAGCACATCAGCTCTTTCTTGCTCAAATTGGGATAACTGTTCATCAATTGATGACTTCATCTTAGCGCTTTTTGAAAGTCTTTGTTCTTTTGTACGATAAGAGGCAACCGTTGTTAGCTGAGAATAATTGCCGCTTTGAGGTTGGTGTTGACTGAAATGCACCACATTGTTTTCATCCAGCCAGCGATAGATAGCAATGTCTTTTGCTATGACATTGCTACTAAAAGTAACAGCTGACCATACTGCGATGGAAGCTAAATGGCTAATATTCATATTAATTCCTTTGCCGCTAATTTGCCGATAATTATTACTTACTTAAGTATAAGGGGATTCCATAGGTAAATTCAACTTAGTTCATCATAAAGGCTAAGTCAGCTTGTGCAAACCTTGATAAGTTCGGAAATACTGCATTAATTTCATTGTGTGTTAAACCAAACCATTTAGCTAACGTTGCCGCATATTGATCAACTGATGTTGTTGGGAGCATACGACCATCGCCAATGTCGTCAGCCGAGTTAAGTGATAAATCTTGGGGTAATTGACCATAAATATTTCCACCTTGTACTGCTCCTCCCATGATCATTTGATGCCCACCCCAACCATGATCACTACCATCACCATTACTGGTTAATGTCCGACCAAAATCAGACATGGTAAAAGTGGTTACTTGGTCGGCTAGGCCACGAGTCTGTAAATCAGCATTAAAAGAAAATAACGCTTCACTTAATTGTTTCAGTAATAGAGGGTGATTAACTGCTTGATTATCATGGGTATCAAAACCACCTAAACTGACAAAAAATATTTGCCGTGGTTGAGCTAATAATTGCTGGCTGCTTGCCAAAGTTGCCACCATTTTTAATTGCTTTGCTAACTGGTTTTCAGGATATATAGCGTTTGATGATCCAGCTTCAATAGCCGATGTTAACAAATTAATGTTGCTTTGCGCCCGTTGATAAACGGCACTATGTGCTTGCCCTAAAATATGCTTATCTGCCTGAATAAGTTGTTCATATATAGCCACTCGTTCAGTATTCCATGGTTGTTCAGGAGCAAGTGCTGCAAAGCTATCTACGCCTTTTGCATCTAAAGAATAGGCTAACGAATTTATTCCTGTTTGAAAAAGGTTACTACCATCAAGGGATAAATTCATTGATAAAGGGTTATTAGTATCCATGATTAAATCAGCCATTCTACCTGCCCATCCGCTGGGGTAGCTTTGTTCTGGCCAAGCAGTCTGCCAATGTTTTTGTTGATCATTATGAGAAAATAATTGAGGAGGTAATAAATTAAAATTTTGTAATGCTTGAGCTTTTGTTACTGGTTGCAATAAAGGCCCCGTATTAGCGATAAAAGCCAAATTTCCTTGCGCAAAAAGCTGTTGTATTCCTAGCATTGAGTTAGGCAGACCTAACGCATAGGGCATGGAAGAGCTTGGGTTAATTGTTAACAAATCATTTTGAGCAATTGCTAAGTTTTGTCGCACACCTTGGTATGTTTTATAATCATTGTCTGCTGTTGGTATTAGCATATTAAATGAGTCATTGCCGCCGTGTAAAAACACACACACTAATGCTTTATAGTCATCAAAGCGACTTGAAGACTGTGCTAAAGCTGAGTTCATTAAACTGATATTAGTAAACATTGCACTTGCGCTAGCTACGCCAATTGAATTACCTAATAATCTTTTTATAAAATGACGACGGGTACTTTTCATATTCAAGTCCTTATCTTTGCACAATATATTGCGGTGAAACCATCACTAAAAATAACAAGTTACTTAATCGTTCATCTTCAGGGGCATCACTATTTTGTTGGTAAGCAGAGGTTAAAATAGCGCGCATGTCATCATCCATCGTGCCACCAAGCAACAATATATCAAAGTAATCAAGTAATGCTTCTATATCATCAGCCATAGGTTTTAATGAGGCTAAATCAATAAGTATACGGTCATCAGCATTGTTCTCATCTGCCTCTGTGTGTCCCCACAATGTTGAGTAAGCAAAGAAATTATTGGTACGTGTTAAGTAATTTTCAGTAATAATTTCAAGCTCTGGCGCAATAAGGTTATTCTCACTAACAATTCCTGGTGGCGCATAATTAGGAGAGAAAAAATTAAAAACATGATGAGCGGCAAGTGGTGCTTGACCAAAGAAATAATCTGGCCAATTAAACTGTAAACGACCATTAGGGGAAGAGGCAGAAAAAGTTCTCCATAAATGCACCGCTCGTAAAATAGGTTCTCGAATTTTCCCAAAGCTTTTAGGATTTTTTTCTGCGCCATTTAATGCTTCATCATCAAGCAATACTGCCTTAACAACAGCAGCTAAATCACCACGTACACCTTGGTCATTATCATTAAATACCCTCGATATACGTTCTACATAGTCAGCACTTGGGTTGCTGGTTACTAGCTTTTTAATTAACTGCTTACTAATAAATGGGCCAACATTAGGATGATTAAAAATATTATCGAGTGCTTGTGTTAAATCTTGTTCTGGGGTTTGGTTCGCTGTAATAATGGTGTCATTAAAAAGAATTTTTTCATTCATATCATGAAAGTCTGGCACAGCAGTCATTGGTTCCATGCTGTTATAGTTGCGATTGAACTGCCACCAAGTTTCATTTGTCGTGCCATTAAAGTTCCAGCCAGTAAATACATGAGCAAAGGCTTTAATAAGGTTTTGATCATAAGTTGAAATACTTTGACCGTCTTGTATTTTTATACTGCCGTCAAGATTAAGCTCAACCAAGCCAATACTAAACAGTTGTAAAACTTCGCGAGCATAATTTTCATCTGGACGAATGTTTTTATCATTATTGGGCTTTTCATTGCCTAGCATGCTTAAATACATGCCCATAATGGGTGACAATGTTACTTGTTCAAGTAAATCTCGGTAATTACCAAAAGCATTATTCACTAGTAAGTCATAGTAATTAGCTATTCCATAAGTATCATCACCAAAATTACTCTTTTCAGAAATGACAAAAATTTCACTTAACGCAAAGGCAACTCGTTGCCTTAGTTGATCTGGGGCGGTGATAGTATGATGAAACCAAGCTTCCATTCGATGTTTTCGCTGTAAAGTTTCATCAGGTAATAAGTTGAGTGTCGGCTCTAAACTTGTTAAATATTCAACATGAGAGCTAGCAGGTAGGAGTATTTGTTGATCGAGCCAAGAGGAATAGTCACTGTCTATAATTTTTTCAACGGTTTCCATATCAGCACCAAAACTTGCATGATTTAGAAAACGAGCTACATCTTTTGGTTGTAATGGTGTAGGAGGAGTAGGGGGTGACTCAGAATCACTTCCGCCACAAGCGCTGAGTAATACTAAAAAAATTATAATGAGATAAGTTTTGAGTACGATTTTTAGCATAATAAGGCAAGCTAACTAAATTTAATTTGAGTAAAGTATAACCAATTATTGAGGGATAAAAACTTTTTTGATGTTTTTTAGAGCGGCTTTCAGGAAGGTGGTTATAACAAAAAGGAATTCTGTCATTAATATTCGAATAAAACTGAATGAAATTGAATAAAAAACGCCACTTTATGCTAAGCATTAAAGTGGCGTTTAAAGTAAGTTATGCTTCTACTTGAAGGATAACTTTATCTGCTTTTT
>JQIA01001990.1_pt1 | contig 10939 bp, 9 predicted proteins | sample 811431 | NCBI WGS metagenome assembly JQIA01 (sample SAMN02998118, study PRJNA258478) | marine sediment metagenome | biome: marine; feature: seafloor; material: sediment; isolation source: oil-polluted sediment collected from 3 locations (0.5 km, 0.7 km and 0.9 km)... | place: USA: Gulf of Mexico ... | reverse complement strand
CTTCTTATGATTATCACAAGGTTCTAGAAGAATTAAGTAAAAATAATAGAGTTATTGTACAAGATTTAATTGGTTTTGGTTTTTCTGATAAACTAAAAAATAAATATTTTACAATTATTGATCAAACAGATTATGTTCTTGAACTTTGGCGTTTATTAGAATTAAATACTGTTACTATAATTTCTCATGATTATGGTAATTTAGTTGCTAAAGAAATTTTAGCCAGACAAAATGCTTGCTGTACAAATATTGACATACAAAAAATTTATTTTTGCAATGGTAGCGTACCTGTAGACCATTATAACTATTTAGAAACATATAAATTTTATAAAGATGACATCTCTAAAAAGATGATTTCTATGTTAACTTCTTTTGGAGTCTACAAAAAAGTAATAAAAGATTTTTTTTATGATGAAAATAAAATTACAGATGAAGAACTTAAAGAAATGTGGGTTCAACTAATACATAATAATGGTAGAGATCATATAAACTTTGTCTATCATTATGTGAGAGAACGTAAAATATTCTGGAATAGATGGATAACTGCTTTAAAGGAAACCGAAGTCCCAATTGAACTAATTTGGGGTCAAGAAGATAGAATAACAGATGATTGTATATCTAACTTAGAGAGCGAAGATGTTGTTATTAACAATATTTCTTGGATAAAAAAAACTGGGCACTTTCCTATGCTAGAGAGCCCAAAAGAATGGTTGCAATGTGTTTTAAAAAAATAAATATTTTATCATTTGCTATTTAATTCATAAATAATAAGTTAAAAAAAACAATAATTTGAGTTTATTTAGAAAGGTTATAAACGGCCTATTTTCTAAAAAAGAAGACGTTAGAATCGTAAAAAATATAATTTTTGAAGTCCCTTACGATGAACATAAAGCTCAAATAGTTTTAATGCCTAATATTAATAATCAATCTTTTAAAATCTCTAAATGGTTTTGTAAAGTTGGTGAAGATATTAATGAAGGCGATATCATTTGTGAACTTGAAAACGAGAAAATTTCCATGGAATTTGAAAGCTTAAGTTCAGGAAAACTAGTCAGCATTTCAAATAGAACATCAAATTTAAAATATGGTGATGAAATTTGTAAAATTCAAAAAAAATAAGGAAACTTATTTTATTTTAAGCTTTGGAAACTGCACTTAAATGTTACCTCCTATTTTATTTTACTCCACATTCCGTTTTAGATATTTTTTAGGCACATTATTTGTCAGCCAAACATTGTTATCAGAGATAAAAAATTCAAACTTATCGTTATACATTTCTTCAGCAAGAACTTTGAAAATAAATGGTTTTCCATGCCTTTGCCCCACTTTAATAGCAGTTTCAATATCACCACTTAAATGAACGTGTTGTCTTTTTTGTTTTTCAATACCATTCTCCCAAATGGATTCAACCGATTTTTCGCTTGTTCCATGAAAGAGAAATTGAGGTGGTTTTTGATTTTTATATCCTAATTCAATTTCTAACGAATGCCCTTGACTTGCTCTAATTTTACTAAAATCGGTATTAAAAGAAAAACGTTTCTTTGAGTTTGTTTCTACAATATGCTTTAACATCTCTAAATCAAACTGTAATCCATATTTATTTGATTCTTCTAGAAGAGATTTTACATCAGTCCATCCATTTTGATCTAATTAAATTCCGATAGTTTCTGGTTTGTGTCTTAAAACCAAACTTAAAAATTTACTTATATGGATTATTTGTTTTTTACTAATCATTTTTTAAGCTGCTGAAATGAAATAAATTCATTTAAAGAAAAATAAGAGTTTTATTTCCTAATATCCTTATGTTGTATTATTAATAGTAAAAAAACACCATAACCTAAACTATATTGAATCCCTACTCTACTCAAAAAGAAAACAAGAAAATCTAAATAAATAGATTACACAAAAAATTACTAAACAGACTTAGCCCTGATTGCAGCAATTGTTTGAGCTCTTTTTTTATGCTGAACTAGATTCAGTATCTGTTATAATAATGAAATTACTTTTAAAAAAAAGAAAGATGCTGAAATAAATTCAGCATAAAAAAAAGCGAGTGCGTAAAGCAGGAAATAGCTTCAAATAGAAATTCTTCAATCGTTTAAAAAAACTCATTTCGGAATGACAAAAATAAGCCTAATCTTCTGTTTCGATATTTGTTTCAGAACCTGTATCAGAATCTTCTTTGCGTTCTTTAAACTTACGTGTACCTTCGTACAATTCGTACTTTACAAACCTACAGTTAAGATCACCGTTTTTAAGAGCAATTCTTTTAGAAGTACGCAATCCTACGCACTTTAAAGCATCTGTATCTGAAGTAATTAACCAAGCTGAAGAACCTGGGTAATTGTGTTTAAGAGTATCTCCTATTTTCTTATAAAACTCTTCTGTATCTATATTTAAACGCTCACCATAAGGTGGATTAAACAGAATGGTAGTATTACCAAAAACTTCTTTTTTAGAGTTAAAAAAATTCACATGATGTACACCAATAAACTCATCTAAATTTGCATTTTCTACATTGGCTTGGGCTTTTTGAACAGCAGAAGGTGCTTTATCAAATCCCATAATTTTAAAATGAGAAGAACGTATTTTTTTTAATAATGATTCTTGAATTGTAAAGTATAAATCTTCATCATAATCTTTCCAGTTTTCGAAAGCGAATAATTTTCTATTGATATTTGCCGGTATATTATTGGCAATCATTGCCGCTTCAATTAAAATTGTACCAGACCCACACATTGGGTCGATAAAATTCTCCTCACCTCTATAACCAGATAATAAAACCATACCAGCAGCCAAAACTTCGTTTATCGGTGCAATATTAGTCGCTGTTCTGTACCCTCTTTTATGTAAAGAATCTCCTGAAGAATCTAAAGAAACGGTTAACCATTCTTTATGAATATGAATGTGTATTTTTAAATCTGGATAATCTAAATCTACATTAGGTCTTTTACTATATTTATGTCGAAAATAATCTGCAATTGCATCTTTCGATTTTAAAGAAATATAATGAGAATTTGAAGTAAAATTCTTAGAATTCACCACTGCTCCTATTGCAAAAGTACCTTCGGTCTCTAAAAAGTTTTCCCATTTAATTTTCTGAATTGATTCATATAAATCTTCTTCATCGTAAATTTTACAAACTTTTATCGGTTTTAAAATCCTTACAGCCGTTCTTAAAGCAATATTTGCTTTGTACATAAAACCTGTATCACCTCTAAAAGAAACGCTTCTGATACCTTCTTTAATATCTTGTGCGCCTAATTCTTTTAACTCATTTGCCAAAACACCTTCTAAACCGAAAAGTGTTGTTGCCGTCATCTTAAAATCTTTGTTCATACTCATAAAATTGACTGCAAAAATACATTTTATTAATAGGATAAATAGTAATTAAATTTTTCATTTCTTGAAACGTAAGATTTAGTTACTTTTACAGACTTAAACTCATAATGAGTGATAGGCAATTAAAAGCCAATAGTAATCAAAGAAAATATATTGCTACATATTAAGTTTGGCAATTTTATAAATATGAAAACAAAAGATTGGTTTACAGATTGGTTTAACACCTCTTATTATCATACGCTATACAAAGAAAGAAATGATGCTGAGGCGCAGTTGTTTATGAAGAATATTACTTCTTTTTTAAACTTGCCAAAAAAGACTCATATTTTAGATTTACCATGTGGTAAAGGACGTCATTCTGTATTTTTAAACTCTTTAGGATATAAAGTTACTGGTGGCGATTTGGCTGATAATAGTATTCAATTAGCTAAAAAGTTTGAAAATGAGACTTTAAAATTTAAAGTTCATGACATGCGTAAACCTTTTAACAATAGGTATGATGCTGTATTTAATTTATTTACAAGTTTTGGTTATTTTGATGATGATAAAGAGGATATTTTAATTTTGAACAACATTAAACAAGGTTTAAATAAAGACGGTGCATTTGTTTTTGATTTTTTAAATGCTGAAAAAGTAAAATTAAATTTAGTAAAAGAAGAAACTAAAATTGTTGACGACATTACTTTCTATATTAAAAGAGAAATTAAAAACGGATTTATATTAAAACATATTTCTTTTTTTGCCGATAACGAGCAACATTCTTATACTGAACAAGTAAAATATTTAGACTTATCAAAAATGACTTCTTTCTTTAAGGAGGTTGGTTTTACAATTACAAATGTTTTCGGAAATTATAATTTAGACGCCTATTCTGCTAAAACTTCTGATCGATTAATTATTATTGCAAAATGAGCTACATTCTATTAATAGCATCTGTTCTTATTGGTTCTATATTGGTTTTTATTATAAAACCAACTAATAAATTGGTCCGTTTATTATTAGCATTTAGTGGAGCTTATCTTTTATCTGTTACTATTTTACATTTATTACCAGAAGTATATTCTGAAACTACTGAATATAAAAGAGTCGGAATTTTTATTTTAGTCGGAATTATTATTCAGTCTGTTTTAGAATCTTTTTCTAAAGGTGCAGAACATGGGCATATTCATATTCATACTGATGGAAAAGAATTCCCGACCTTATTATTTGTGAGTTTATGTATTCATGCTTTTTCTGAAGGATTACCAATTCATAATGCTGGTGACAATTTATTATGGGCAATTGTAGTACATAAAATACCCATTGCCGTTGTATTAACAACATTCTTAATACACACTAAATATTCTAAGAAAATTACTTATATTTTTTTAATTGCATTTGCACTAATGAGCCCTTTAGGGGTTTTATTAGGCGATAAAGTTTCGTTTTTCAAAACCTATGCTACTGAAATTACGGCTTTAATTGTTGGGGTTTTCTTACATATCTCTACTATCATTCTTTTTGAAAGCACTGAAAATCATAAATTTAACTTACAGAAGTTTATTGCAATTCTTTTGGGAGTGCTTCTTACTATTTTTACTTTATAGTTTTTTACTTATATTTAAGGATGTAAATATACCTACTTGTAGGTATATGAGTACTTACCAAATTTTTGGATATTTGATATATTACTAACCTTTTAAAAAAAAACGCATGGAATTTCACCCAACATTTAATCAGAAAAACTATTTTTTAAAACCAGAGCAACCAGAAATTCTAAAAAACTATTTTCCAGTATCAAATGAAAACTTTCCTGAAGGAACTCCTGATCAAAAGTTATTAAATGGCCATGGTTTATTGTTTTCTCCTAATGTTAAAATAATAAAGAATACAGATAATGATTTATTTTACTTTTGTGTAACCTTTAACTCATTAAAAGGGTGTCAAATAAAAGAGATAAACCTTAATACTAATTTTGGTTTAATTGAATTTAATTTTGATTTAGATTATTCAAATATAGATTTCACACAGTTCTGTTATTCAGAAGTAGTTATTGACATTAATAAAGTAGATTTTCTTGTAAACATATTAAAAAATAAAATTAGAGTCAACTACATTGTTACAATCAATAATCCTTTAAGTATAAAGGGGATAAAAGAACACGACAAAATTTTATTTGGAAATAATAATTCAACAGGAGGATCAACAGACCCTGTTGATGATTTCCCTATTCATGGATAATAAAAAGTTAAATTTTGTTTCTAAGAAAAATCACTTTTATTTTTATTTTATTTATATCCTTTTTTGTGTATTCGCAACAACAAAAGCGGATACAAGAACTTAATCAATCTATAGAATTATTAATAAAGAAAAGAGATACCAAAAGTATATTATCAAAATTAAAAAAATTATCTATCAATAAATATACAATTGATAATAAATATTTATTGATAGATAAAAATTTTTTTTACTACTATTTTATTTCAAAAAAGTATGATAGTTGTTTTTATTACTTAAATAAAAGTGATAATTATGTTAAACAGCTATCTTCAGAAAATAGAAATGATTTATATATTAATAAGGCCTACTATTATAGAACCCTAAACCAATTGGATTCTGCTACCCATTACCTTATAAAATCACTCCTCTTTTTTGAAAAAGATTACAAAATAAACTCTAATAAAAGGTTAATTATTTACTCTGGATTATCTTCAATATATAGATTAACATCCAATAACGAAAAGCAATTATTTTATTTAAAAAAACATTTAAATGAAGCTATATTATCATTAGATTCTACAAAAACAGGAACAGCATATAATAATTTAGGTGTTTTTTATGATAATCAAAATAAACCTAATTTATCAATTAAAAATTTTAAAAAAGCGTTAAGTTTTATAAATAGAGAAGATATTAAGAATACTTTTTTACAAAATATTGGTTCTATATATTTACATCATAAAAATGATTTGGATTCCTCTCTTTATTATAACAAAAAAGCTTTAAATAAAAATACTTCTAAAAGAACACTAGCTCACATTCATAGAGATTTAGCTTTAATTGAAAAAAGAAAAGGAAATTTTTTAAATGAAAACAAGGAATTACAAACCGCTTTAAAAAACATACAATTAGACCCATTTCTTGAATTTGAACTAGAACTTTACAAAGGTTTATCTGAAAACAATAAAAATCTTAGAAATTATAAGAAATCTTTATTTTTTTTAGAAAAGTATGATTCTCTTAATAAAATTTTAAAGAATCAATATTTAATAGAAAAAGTAGAAGATATTGAAACTAAATATCAAACCGAAAAAAAGGAAAAAGAAAATTTAAAATTAAAAGCACAACATATAGAAAATGAAGCTAAAAGATTAAAAAACAGAAACTTCTTAATTGGCTCTCTACTGTTCATTTTATTTGGCGGAACAATAGGTTTATTATCTCTAAAAAACTCTAAAAGAAAAAGAAAACTTGCAGAACAAAATAAAGAATTAGAGACTCAAAAGAACCTTACACTCATTAAAGAACAAGAATTGACTACCATAAATGCAATGGTAGATGGACAGGAAAAAGAACGCAAGCGTATTGCAGAAGATTTACATGATAATCTAGGTAGCGTTTTAGCAACTCTTAAAATTCATTTTGAGAACCTTAAAATGAATAGAGAAAAGAAAAAAATAAACCAAGAAACGTTATTTGATAAAACAGAAAACCTTATTGATGAAGCTTATTTAAAAGTAAGACGAATTGCGCATGCAAAAAATGCAGGTGTTATTGCTAATCAAGGTTTATTGGTCTCCATACAAATGATGGCTGAGAAAATATCATCAGCAGATAAAATTAAAATTGAAGTAGTTGATTTCGGTTTGGATAAACGTTTAGAAAATAGTTTAGAAATTACTGTTTTTAGAATTATTCAAGAATTATTAACCAACATCATGAAACATGCTGAAGCAAAAAATGCAACCATTAATATTTCTTTATACGATAATAATCTAAATATTATCATAGAAGATAATGGAAAAGGTTTTGATATTAATAAAGTTAATTTAAAAGACGGTATGGGAATTAGTTCTATAAAAACTAGAGTTTTACATTTGAAAGGAACTTTTGAAGTAGACTCTACGATTAATAAAGGAAGTTCCGTTATTATTGATATCCCTATAGATTAAATCCTTATTTATAGGGATTTCTTTCTATCTTAAAAGTGCTATTTTTATAAAAAAAACTATGATTACAATTATAATGGCAGAAGATCATCAGATGTTAATCGACGGAATAAAATCTTTCTTTGAATATGATGATGAAATAAATATTATTGGTTCTGTAAATGATGGTGAAGATTTAATAAAATTAGTTTCTTTAAAACAGCCCAAACTAGTAATTACAGATATCAGAATGCCAAAAATGGATGGCATTCAGGCTACTAAAATTATTAAGAAACAATTTCCACATATTCATGTTTTAGCAATGACCATGTTTGATCAACCAGATGCAATTAAACAAATGCTAGATGCTGGTGCAACGGGGTATATTTTAAAAAATTCAGGGATTAAAATGTTATCAAAAGCTATTGTAACAGTTGCAAACGGAGAAACGTTCTTTGACCCCAATGTCGCTTTTAATTTCATGAACAGTTACATCGATGAGAATGTTACTATTGGTCAATCTGATAAAATAGTTTTATCAAACAGAGAAAAAGAAATTCTCAATTTAATTGCAAACGGAAAAACCTCTAAAGAAATTTCAGAAAACTTATTTATCGCAAAAACAACAGTAGATACACATAGAAAAAACATGATTCGTAAATTAGATTTGTCATCAGGTAGTGAATTGATTAAATATGCTATTGATAAGAAATATCTGTTTAAATAAGTGAAAATAGACTTAGTTGAAATATAAAACAACTAATATATAACACAAAAAAAGGTTGAAAATTAATTCAACCTATTTTATGTGTTATATAAAGTAATAAAAATCTTAATTAGCTACTTCATTTATAAATTTGATACGCATTAAACGCAATTCTTCCTCATCGTAATCACCATCAAACTCTTCTAGAGCTTCTTCAATATCATCCGTTTCAGCCTCCATAAAATACTCATGTATTTCTTCTTGCTGATCTTCATCTAATAAATCATCTAAAGCATAATTAATATTTAATTTTGTACCTGAAAAGATGATCACTTCCATTTCCTTTATTAAATCTCTCATTTCCAAACCTTTGGATTTAGAAATATCTTCTAAAGGCAATTTTTTATCCGTATTTTGAATGATGAATAATTTTAAACCAGAATTAACACCTGTACTTTTAACAATTAAATCATCTGGTCTTAAAATATCGTTTTCATCAACATAAGTGGTAATTAGTTTCACAAAATCTTTACCAAATTTTCTTGCTTTCCCCTCTCCTACACCATGAACTTTAGACAGTTCTTCTAAATTAATAGGATATTTTAAAGCCATATCGTCTAATGACGGATCTTGAAAAACAGCAAAAGGAGGCACTCCTTGTTTTATAGCAACTCGTTTTCTTAAATCTTTTAACAACTTTACTAACTTAGGGTCAGCAGCTGCACCAGAAGATTTAGAATTTGTTATGATAGAACTATCATTTTCTCCTGTATATGAATGATCTTCTGTCATCATAAAAGAGTGAGGCTTCTCTATAAAATTTGCCCCATGTTCTGTTAATTTTACAACTCCATATTGTTCTATTTCTTTTTTGATAAAATGAACCACTAATATTTGACGTAAAAGGGCCATCCAATAAGAAGCTGTTCTATCTTTACCAATTCCAAAAAATGGTTGTAAATGAGTTTTATGAGAAGTTAATAATGCGTTTTCTTTACCAATAATAGTATTTACAACTTCTTTAGACTTATACTGTTGTAAGGTATTTTTTACAATATTTAATAATTTAACAACATCGTCTTTAGCCTCGTGTTTTTTCTTCGGATTTCTAGAATTGTCATCCATATCAGCACCATTACCATTCACATCATCAAAATCCTCACCAAAATAATGCAACAAATATTTACGCCTATTCATGGACGTTTCTGCATAACCAACAACTTCTTGCAATAATGCATGACCAATTTCTTGTTCAGCAATTGGCTTGCTTGCCATAAACTTTTCGAGCTTTTCAATATCTTTATATGCATAAAAAGCTAAACAATATCCTTCTCCGTCATCTCTACCCGCTCTACCCGTTTCTTGATAATAACTTTCTAAACTTTTAGGTATATCATGATGAATTACAAAACGTACATCTGGTTTATCAATTCCCATTCCAAAAGCAATAGTTGCAACAACTACATCACAATCTTCCATCAAGAACATGTCTTGATGTTTTACACGTGTTTTTGCGTCCAAACCGGCATGATAAGGCACCGCTTTAATTCCGTTTACTTGTAAAATTTGAGCAACTTCTTCAACCTTTTTTCTACTTAGACAATAAATAATTCCAGATTTACCTTCTCTTTGTTTTACAAAACGAATAATATCTTTTTCTACTTCCTTTGTTTTTGGTCTAACTTCATAAAACAGGTTGGCTCTATTAAAAGAAGCCTTAAATCTATTTGCATCTGTAATGCCAAGTGTCTTTAAAATATCTTCTTGAACTTTTTCTGTTGCAGTTGCAGTTAAACAAATAACAGGTACATTATCAATCGCTTTAATGATATGTTTTAAATTTCTGTATTCAGGTCTAAAATCATGCCCCCATTCAGAAATACAATGCGCTTCATCAATAGCAACAAAAGAAATCGTTTGCGTTCTTAAAAAAGTAACATATTCTTCTTTTATTAAAGATTCTGGTGCAACATATAACAGTTTTGTTATACCTGCAGTAATATCAGCTTTAACTTGTGCAACATCTGTTTTATTTAAAGATGAGTTTAAAACATGAGCAACACCATGTTGTTCAGAGATACCTCTAATGGCATCTACTTGATTTTTCATCAATGCAATTAACGGGGAAACTACAATTGCAGTACCTTCTGCCATTAATGCAGGCAGCTGATAACAGAGTGATTTACCACCACCTGTTGGCATAATTACAAAAGTGTTTTGATCAGCAACTATACTTCTAATAACCTGCTCTTGTAATCCTTTAAACTTGTTAAATCCAAAAAACTTTTTTAAAGGACTATGTAAATCCATATGCATAAATATCATTTTTTATTAAAGAAAAAGCAAACCTATAAGTATATTGTTTCAAGAAACTTATTTTTATAGTAAATTTGCCCGTTTCATATATATAAAGATATAACTTTTTTTTATTCTGATAAAAACTAAAACCTTGAAAGATAATTCTAACATTATTGCGAATGCAAAAAAAACAATTTTAGCAGAAAGCAATGCAATAGCCAATTTAGCAAACTTTATAGATTCCGCATTTGAAAATGCAGTAAAATTCATTTACAAATCTAAAGGAAGAGTAATTGTTACAGGTATTGGGAAAAGTGCAAATATTGCTACAAAAATTGTTGCTACTTTTAATTCTACAGGAACTCCTGCTGTTTTTATGCATGCCGCCGATGCAATTCATGGAGATTTAGGAAATGTATTAGATGATGATGTGGTTATTTGTATTTCTAAAAGTGGTAATACTCCA
>JQIA01001989.1_pt1 | contig 10942 bp, 13 predicted proteins | sample 811431 | NCBI WGS metagenome assembly JQIA01 (sample SAMN02998118, study PRJNA258478) | marine sediment metagenome | biome: marine; feature: seafloor; material: sediment; isolation source: oil-polluted sediment collected from 3 locations (0.5 km, 0.7 km and 0.9 km)... | place: USA: Gulf of Mexico ... | reverse complement strand
CAATTGTCGCTTTGCTTCACCGTAATTTTTCATATCGCCGTGATAATCAAGATGGTCGCGCGTCAAGTTTGTGAAAATGGCGGTATTAATTTCAACCGCCTTTGCTCTAAACTGATGAATGCCATGGGATGAAATTTCCATCGCTGAAAACTGTGCACCAGAGTCGACAGCCTGAGCTAAAGTTTCTTGAATTTTTATTGCATCTGCAGTGGTATTATTTTGTATGACTAATTGATCACAAGCGCCAACGCCCAATGTTCCCATTAAAAAACATTCAAATTGCATATTCTGTAAAGTTTTAGCTATGAGGTAGCTACAACTAGTTTTTCCATTGGTTCCTGTTACTGCAATATTCTTTAATTCTTTTGAAGGCTCTAAATAAAAATTAGAAGCTATACTACTTACCTGCTCTCTTAGATTTTTAACCCATATAAATTTGTCGGTTAGCTGTTCTTTAAACATTAACTTAAAGTCTTCACTATCTAGCTCTTCTGCAATAATGAATTTTGCGCCATTTTTTAACGCCATTGGAATATAGGCGCGCCCATCATTTTGAAAACCATCGACAGAAATTCCTTGAAGCGCAATAAAAGTATCATCTTTAGTAACTTGTCTACTGTCTAAGCATAGGCGACCAACCAACTCACTCCATTGATCGGCCGCGACCTGCGCTCCGGAAACTCCCTTTAGCAGCTGCTCTAGTGTAATTTGAATTGTTTCACTAAAGTTACTCATTTGAGGCAACCTTAATTTCACGATCAGTGACTAGAGCTTTTCTATTTATTTGATTATTTGTAACCAGCTTTTTATCTGGTCTAACATTCAGAATTCTTAATGCATCACTTGCCACTTTTGCAAATACAGGAGCCGCAACTTGACCACCATAATAGTTTTCACTGGCTGGTTCATCGACAAAAATAACCATTGCAATTTTCGGGTTTGAGACAGGCGCAACACCTGCAAAAAACACACTATATTCATCGCCATACCCACCCGCTTTTGCTTTACGTGCAGTTCCTGTCTTTCCAGCGATTCGATAGCCTTTTACTTGCGCTTTTTGACCAGTACCACCTTCATCGACCACCGTTTCCATCATTGCCATTACTTGATTGGCAACTTTCTCTGAAATAGCTCGTTCTCCGATAACTTGTTCATCCAACTTCACTAGAGATAAAGGTCGTTTAATTCCTCTGGCTCCCAATATGGCATAAGCTTTTGCTAGTTGGACAGGTGTAACGGTAAATCCATAGCCATATGAAAAAATCGCTTTTTCCATATCACTCCAATTTCTACGAATATTAAATTGTCCCGAACTTTCTCCAGGAAAACCACTCGCGGTATCCACACCAAAACCAACACTATAAAATGATTTCAAAAACTGTCTGTCATCCATTTTAAGCGCTAATTTAGTCACACCAACATTGCTCGACTTTTGTAAGATTCCAGTAACATCTAAAATGCCATGATTTTTTCCATCAGGTATCCATTTATTACCAACTTTAATTCTTCCCGGTGAAGTATCAATTTTAGTTTTTGGGGTCACAACATTTGCTTCAAGTGCACTTGCAACGGTAAATGGTTTAGCGGTAGAACCTGGTTCAAAGCTGTCTGTAAATGCGCGATTTCTGGTTAATTCAGGACGTCTTAAATCAAATCGATTAGGATTGTATGATGGCTGACTCACTAGCGATAAAATTTCGCCAGTCTCAACATCAATCATCACCAAAGCACCCGCTTTAGCTTTATGTTTTAAAACCGCTGTTTTTAATGCTTTATATGCGATTGCTTGAATTCTTGTATCAATACTTAAATACAGATCCTCTCCAGCTTCCGCTTCTTTAATAGTTTTTCTTTGCTCTATAACATGCCTTCTTAAATCAACTCTAACTTGTTGTTTACCGGATTGACCCGTCAGCCAATCGTTATAAGACATTTCTAAACCTTCTTGCCCCTCATCATCGACATTAGTAAAACCAACTAAATGAGCCGATATTTCTGCGGACGGGTAATAGCGTCTTGACTCATTTTGAAGGTAGACTCCCTTTAGATCGAGCTTTGCCACCAAGTTTGCCATTTGAGGATCTAAATGCCGCGCAACCCAAACGAATTGCTTTTTATTTCTAGCGTGGATCCATTGTTTGAATTTTTCTGGTGTTTTTTGTGTGATAACCGCCAACTGATTCCATTTGGTTTCATTTAACAAAGGCGAAGCTTTTAACACTTGTGTCACATCCATCCATACGGATTTAACGGGGATGCTACTAGCCAACTCAATCCCATTTCTATCATAAATATTCCCGCGAACAGATTTAGTGCCTTTAGTTCTAATACTTCTTGAATCCGCTTGTTTGACTAACCTTTCCGACTCATCAACTTGTAAATATACTGCTCGCGCCATTAGCCCAACAAAAGCACAAGATAATACACCGCACAAAAGATAAAATCTTATGCTACAGAGTGGTATATTATTTGTCTTTCTATTCTTGCTCATAAACTAATTATTTTCTCGTTATTTGAATTAACCGTCACCATTCCTAATTCTTTAATTGCTAATTGAGTAACTCTGTTACTCTCTGAAACGGATGTCATTTCTAAATTCAAAGACTGCCATTCTATTTGTAATTGTTGATTCTCATCTTTTAACATTTGTAATTTTGCAATTGCTCGTCTTGCATCATGGCTAGTTCTAGCTTTTTGCATTGAAGAAAAAACGACTGCAACAACTAATATAGTTAGTAACCAATTTCTATAAAAAACTTCTTTAAAGATCAACATCAATAGCGATGGAGTGTTTTTTTCCCTTTTTTCTTGACTCTTTTTTCTACCCTTCATAATATTTATAAACGCTCTGCAATCCTTAATATCGCACTTCGCGATCTGGGATTATTTTTTATCTCTTCTGCACTTGCTTTAATGGCTTTACCAACTTTCTTAAATTCTGTTTTTATATCCTTTGCCATAATCGGTATATCTTTTGGTACGGGCTCACCTGTTGAAGCTCTTTTGATAAAACGTTTTACTTTTCTGTCTTCTAATGAGTGGAAACTAATGATGGACATTCGCCCACCTGTATCTAGTAATTCACTCATATCGCCTAACGATTTTTCTAACTGTCCAAGTTCATCATTAATAAATATCCTTATCGCTTGGAAACTTCTTGTCGCCGGATGTTTAAATTTATCTTTTACTGGACATGCTTGATCAATAATTTTCGCTAATTGTAAAGTTGAATTAATCTCAACGTTATCTCTTTCTTCGGCTATTCCTCTAGCAATGCGTAATGCAAATTTCTCTTCACCATATTCTTTAATCACTCTTTTCATTTCTTCGATGGGAGCACTATTCACCCAATCTTTTGCAGATATCCCTTGCGTCGTATCCATGCGCATATCTAACGGACCATCTTTACTAAAACTAAAACCTCTATCAGCTTGATCCAATTGAGGCGATGAAACGCCGAGATCTAATAAAATACCATCTACTTTTTTAGCCTCACCGAGACTATTTTTTAACATACCATTCTGTTCTAAAACAGTTCTTATTCCTGCAAAATCGTGGTGAAAAAAACTAAACCTTGGATCATCTTCAAAACGTTTTGCACTATGCTCAGCTTGAATGTCTCGATCAACACCAATCAACCGTCCATTTTTCCCAAGTTTTTCTAGTATCAACTCGCTATGACCTCCTCTGCCGAAGGTACCATCTAAATACAAGCCATCAGGCTTAATATTGAGTCCTTCAACGGCCTCTTTTAACAAAACCGTAATGTGATTCCCGATGTCTGATTCTTTTTTATTGTTATTTTCGGGCTTCATTTTGCTAGTTTATCTTCCATTTTGACAAGTAGGTTTCTGTTCAATCAATTAAGTTATAAATAGCAAATCAGTTAAAAATACATATCAGGTAAGTCATCACTGTCTAACTCTTCAGCCGTCATTACCGCCATATCCTCTTCAGCTAATCTATCCCAACAGCCTTTATCCCATAACTGAAAAGTTTTGCCATTACCTGTTAACATCACTTCCTTTTTTAAATCAGCTCGCTCTCTTAACACACTAGGAATTAATAACCGTCCGTTCGCATCCATATCGACTTCAGAAGCATGAGATAACATAATGCGTTTTAAACGTCGGTGGTTACGTTTTTTGTTAGAAAGCGACTGGAGATCAGCTTCGGTGTTTTCCCAATCTTCTAGGGTAAAGATGAGTAAACAGGTATCATAGGGGTCACAGGTGATAATTAAGTGGGAATTGGAAGATTCGCTAATTACCGGGCGGTATTTTGCAGGAACGGCAATACGTCCTTTAGAATCCAAATTTATTGAGTTTGCTCCACGAAACACGTTTTTCACCCTAGTTGGGGGCTGCTCTTAAATTAAAAAGAACGACTCCCAAAGATTTGTAGTTGAATGTACAGTTCAGCCACAAAAAGACACAATATGACACTTTTCTCCACTATGGTGCACTATAGTAAGTGATGATGTATTTTGTCAAGGTGATGCACCTCAAAAAAACAACAATTTTTGCTTATAGTACAAGGACTTAAACGTAATTTGATAAAAGTGATATGGTGATAATTTTGAATAGGAAATAAATTCAGTAAGTTAAGTGATGAACTTAAAGTAAAACGTTAAGTTTGTTCATAATTATAAAAAATTAAATTTTTTTCAATTAGATTTAACGCTGATATAACAGAGCAAAACATCATACTACTTGTATAAATAGTTAAATATTCAACTAATTCTAAAAAAGAATAACAAAGGCTCAATACTACGCGGTTATTGAATATGCAAACATCAGAGATTATAAAAAATGGACTTTGGAGCAATAATACGGCCTTGGTTCAATTATTAGGCTTATGCCCACTATTGGCCGTCACTGGTAGTATGATCAATGGGCTAAGTTTAGGTATTGCCACTACATTCGTTTTGATTGGATCAAATTTAACTGTTTCACTGGTTAGGAACATTATCCCTAACGAGATACGAATACCTATTTTCGTTATGCTAATCGCATCGTTAGTGAGCACTATTCAATTGCTAATGAATGCTTTTACCTATGATTTATATCTGATTTTGGGTATTTTTATCCCTTTAATCGTTACCAACTGCATGATTATTGGGCGAGCGGAAGCATTTGCCAGTCGAAATACGCCGATCGCATCATTGGTAGATGCGATTTCTCAAGGTGTTGGTTTTACATTAGTACTTGTGATATTAGGCGCGCTAAGAGAATTTTTGGGGCAAGGAACACTTTTAGATGACGCTCACTTACTTTTTGGAGATTCGGCAAAAGAGTTGACTGTTCATGTTTTCACTTCAGAGCAACCCTTTTTATTGGCTCTTTTACCACCAGGAGCATTTATTGGTTTAGGCATTTTAGTCGCACTCAAAAACTATGTAGATGCTAAAAAGCTTTAAACTAACCCAAGTTTAATTTATTTACGAGAATTCCGACTTAAACCATTTCTCTAATAACGGCATAAAATGAGCCAAATTACCACGATGCTTTAATCGCGTAGAATGCAAAGATAGATGTAAAAACTCTTTAATTTTATATTCTCCTTCCGATACCACGCTTCCATCATTCGCTAAAATTTTGTAATCAAAGATTAATTTCATTGGGCTAATATCTTTAACGATTCTAATATCTTGATGATTAGGACCTACACTAAACCGCAGATCTCCAGATAAATCGAGATTTGTCACACTAACAGCAATTGATTGTCCATCTTTCAAATATTTTGAAGATAGTTTAGTGAAAACCCTACTAAAGTCTTTTTCCAATATTTGTAGACTTTTGCTTCGACTATAGTTTGCTAATTCATAATCCCTAAACTTTTTTCCGTCGACTAAAACCACTTTAGCTTTTACACTAGCATTTAAGTTAGCATTTAAGTTAGCATTTTGAGTTTCCGCGCTAACCACTTGAATATTGGTAACAGCAAATACGACCAATATAATTTGTATGAGTTTAAAATTCATATTTGTACCCTCGCATTAGTTAATAATCCTAGAAAAATCACTATTCCTTATTAAAACACTCCTCCTTATTAAAACATAGTATCCATTTGTAAAATGTTAAATCCTGCCAAATTGTTGAAGTAACAACCACTAAACCTGTTATTATTCAACAATTGGCGCCTTATCTCTGACATTAAGATCTCTAAATATGACAAAACCCACTCCTGAACTAGTTGAACTAACAACAAGAGAAAAGCTCAATCAAGAAACAGCTATACTCACCTGGAAAGAGCTAGAAGTTTATTTTGCACAGGGCAAATTACTTACGGTTGATCCAAGTTGCGATTTAATAGATGTCGCTTCTAAAATATCGGACAACGATGCTAAACAGTTAGAGGATCTGATTGACAAAAACCTGATTCAATTTGCAACGCCAATTTGGATCAACGAAAACTGTAATGACGATACCAAACTCTGGACGGTAGTTATCGCTCCTTATATCGTCTGCCAGTTATATTCACCCTCAAAAATTAAGTGACACCTGCATTCCACTAAAAAACTCCGAGTCTGCTTGCCAATAATCACCATCAATTGCGCGCCATCTAACAATGCCTTCCAAAGAAAATTTACCAAGATTGAGCCCTGCACCTGCGCCTAAATATATATCAACGTCATTTCTTGAGTGAGAGTCGTACTCTTCGTAAATGGTAACTCCATTATTTGTGTAAACGACGCTATGACCATCGTCTCTTACGTCATTAAGAATTGCTTCGGTTAAATCAAAACCGGCTTCTACAAACACTGAAACTCGACCAAAATAACCGGCTTTCACACCCACTTGCCAAGCTGAATATTCTTCTAAATAGCCATCGCTCGCTAGCACTTCGGCTGTCGCAATCGATGTGTTAAATTGTACGCCAAAATTATCATTTTGAATTAGGTTAGTTGCTAATCCAATACTAGAAATAAAGTCCGCACCATTCGATTCGTAACTTGTAAAAAGCGATGAAGATAAATCATTTTCATAGTGATGTGAAGAACGAGAATCAATTTGTATGTCATGTGCAAGAGTGAGCATTGGCAGAAAAATTAATGTTACAACTGATAAGTGTTTCAATAGCGTTTTTTTCATGATATGAATAGATCAATTAAATAAATAATAAATCCATTTTACGAGCTGAATACTGAATCTAAACTGAATTATTTCAAACCTCATTATTTATCAAACTATCTAACACAATAAACGGCCAGTCATCCTTGGGCATAAAAAAACGGAGACAAGCTCCGTTTGATATCAATTTCTGTAAAACTAATTTACCAAAGTAACATAGAAACTAAATCAATAAATCCAGCTTTACAAACTTGCGCTCCGCTATTCACTAAATAATCAGTAGGCAATCCTTGTGACTGAACTGTTACAGCTAGCCCAACCAACATAATAACAGAAACTATGAGGCTAACTTTAGTGGTTGCTTTTGAGCTTTTTCGATTTAAATTCATGATTTTCTTCCTTAGCGACTAGGTTCACTAGTGTATACAAATATGCTACCACACTTGTAGTAGTTGGTCAATTTTTATTCAATCTTTTCTTTCTTCATTGGTTCTATTTATTATAACGATTGAGTAGCCGTTTTATTACGGCTACTCAATCAATTAGTTTTTACATTAATAATGTTAGGTTTCATTCCTAACACTTCGCGTGTAAATAGCACCCGCTAAGAACACTCCAGCGACAATCAATCCAATCCAAAACTCTGAATTTCCAAACACTTCATACCAACGCATCACTTGTATATCGAAGATTTCTTTATGTGTTGTAAAGTGCAAATTAGAATTCATTATGGTAAAAGTGTTAGCCACTCTCATCGCTAGCATTTCTATAAAGTTGCTGGATTTAAACACCCATCCTTCTGCTATGGTCAACATGATGATAGGTAAAGCTCCCCACATGAACGCTACTTTTTTAGCCCAAGAAGATGCAAATATCAACCAAGCCCAAAAAGGTGATAACCAAAGCATCGCCACTAACATCGCCATCAAACCGTTAAACATGACACCAAAAAAATTAGATGATGCCCATATCATAGTGCCCCAACTTCCGCCAATCCATGCCAAAATAGTAGAGAATACTAGCATATATAACTGAAATGCCGTCACCACAATAAAATAACTAACAGGTATTAATAAGCATACCGTGGCGAATTTTGATAATACTGTTTTAGTGTCCGACACTGGCATAGACTTCCAAAAAAGAATGCTTCTATCTTTTCTTTCGTCATATAGGCAGCCTAGACAATAAAATAAGCTTATTAATAACATTACACCGCCAAAAAACATCAAGGTTCCATATAACCCAACTTGAACACCCTGCTTTTGCTCTCTTTCCGATAACCCTTCGAATTGCTCAACCAAATTCGGTAAATGGTCAACGAAGTTGAATTCTTGGCTATGATTTATACTAATTGTGGAATCACCTGTCAGCGCAGCTAAAATCATTAATACGACAAACACTAGAGCCATAATAGCTGGCGTATAAAAAATAGCCCCTTTATGTTCCCAATATTCTCTTTTTAATAAAACAGTTAATGCGTTCATGATTAAACCTCCTCCATTTTAGCAACAAAGATATCTGCAACACTCGGTGAATGTATTTCACCTAAGGCTTCTAGCGCCTCACGATCTGCACCTTCGAACAAAAACACTTTGCGGCCAAATACATCTCTTTCGATAATTGGATTAAGTGCTTTTGCCGCTTCAACTTGATCTTTTCCTACCATTACTTCTGCGTAATTTTGACTAACCGTTTCCATCGAATCATTAAGAATAATTTTTCCATCTTTTACAAAAATTAAATCCGTTAATAAATTTTCAATTTCTTCAATTTGGTGGGTCGTCACCAAAATACTTCTATCTTCATTAAAGAAATCACTTAACAACTGATTATAAAAATTCTTTCTATACAAAATATCTAAACCTAATGTTGGCTCATCAAGCACTAATAACTCTGCATCAATTGCCATTACCAAAGCTAAATGTAGTTGAGCCACCATACCTTTAGATAAAGTTTTTACTTTCGCTTTCATTGGGATTTTAGTTTTACTTAAAAAACTTAATGCTTTCTCTTTATTAAAATTAGGATGCACTTCATTCACATATTCAATCGCATTTTCAACCACTAACCACTTAGGCAAAATGGCTACATCTGAAATAAAGCTCACTTTTTGCATGATTTGGTGACGATTTTCATTAGGCTTTAAACCTAAAACAGTCAAATCTCCATCAAAAGATGTTAAACCTAAAATTGCATTAAGAATGGTTGTTTTACCGGCTCCGTTTGGACCAACTAAACCAACAACTCGACCTCGTTCAACGGTAAAATCGACATTATCTAACGCTTTATGGCTACCGTAAGATTTCGATAAACCTTTCGCTTTAATCAAAGCACTCATTATTTATCCTCCGTAGCCAAATTAGCATTCTCTGGTATTACAGCTTGATTTAATTCCGTGAGCGAAAAGCCCAAACGGGAGATTCGTTTTAAGATTGCAGGCCATTCAATATCTAAAAAGTGTTTTTTCTCATTAGTTAACAGCGCTTCTCTTGCATTTTCTTTTACAAACATACCTAACCCCCGTCTTTTCTCTAGAATCGATTCATCCACTAACTCTTGGTAGGCTTTTGAAACCGTTAATGGATTTATTTGATAATCGGATGCCACTTGACGAACGGATGGAACCGCCTCGCCCTCTAGTACTTCACTATCAATAATTAGCTCAATCACTTTTTCTTTGAGTTGCTTATAGATAGGTTGCTGATCATTCCATTTTATTGCGACCATAATTGACTCTCTTTCAATTGGTATTACAAAAATAGACAGTAGATTAATTGAAACAACTCTACCGCTTGGTGTTGTATATAACTATAACACCATATCAGTGAAAGTCAAAATTGCATTAAGAAAGAAGGTTTTTAGGTTAACTTATTGTTATTATTGTGTTTTATAGGTGATTTTATCATTTGTTTACATTTTGTTACGCATTGAAGATCTTATTTCCAGATCACAAATTCACTTTGTTGAACAAATTTCGGCATTTTTTTATCACCATCTTCCTGTCCTAGGTAAATAAAACCTATCAATGATTCATTGGTTTTAAGCTCTAATAAATCCATCAAATGACGATTAAAACATAATGAACCTGTGCGCCATATTGCTCCGATATTCATTAAGTGAGCGCCCATTAACAAATTTTGAACACTAGCGCCTGCAGAAAGCCATTGTTCAATTTCTGGCACTTTAGGGTGTTCTATAATCATTACTGAAGCTACTATCACCATGGGTGCACGAAGTGGTTTAGACTTTATTTTATCAATTTGGTCTAACGTTAATTCAAAATTTTCAAACTGGCTTGCTTTCGCAAAAAAGTCGCCTAATTGAATAAGCGAGTCACCACTAAAGATCTGATATCGCCAAGGCTTTAACAGTGCATGATCCGGGGCTCTAAGCGCTAATTTCATCATCTGCTCAACTTCAGGTTCAGTAGGTGCAGGAGCGACTAATTTGTTATGAGATTTTCTACTCAATAAATTTTCTAAAACAGACATCAAACTTCCTCTAAAGGACTACATTTAGGTGATTTAGAGCCATTGTAACCGCTTTCTTTAACAATATAATCAATAAAAAGTTGCATTCCTTACTTACATTGTACTATTGTATTAATACAATCTACTCAGATAGGTTTTACACAGTTTTAATGGATATTCATCTTAATCAAAATGATGGAGTGCCGGTTTACCTCCAAATCATTAATCAAGTTAAACGTTTGATCTCATCAAATAGGCTAGTGATCGATCAAGAACTACCTGCAATTAGGGTGTTAGCAGAGCAAATACTGGTTAACCCCAATACTGTTGCTCGCGCCTATCGGGAGCTTGAAATATCCGGTTGGCTATATAAAAAACGCGGCGCTGGCACTTTTGTAT
>JQIA01001988.1_pt1 | contig 10944 bp, 7 predicted proteins | sample 811431 | NCBI WGS metagenome assembly JQIA01 (sample SAMN02998118, study PRJNA258478) | marine sediment metagenome | biome: marine; feature: seafloor; material: sediment; isolation source: oil-polluted sediment collected from 3 locations (0.5 km, 0.7 km and 0.9 km)... | place: USA: Gulf of Mexico ... | reverse complement strand
TGATTTAGAAAATCCAGAAGCATTACCAAGAACAGAAATTGACCAACCTACAATGAGTATGTTGTTTACAATTAACAATTCTCCTTTCTTTGGTAAAGAAGGTAAATTTGTAACATCTCGTCATATTCGTGATAGACTGTTCAAAGAATTAGAGAAAAACCTTGCATTAAAAGTTGAAACTACAGATTCTGAGGATAAATTTAATGTTTTCGGACGTGGAGTTTTACACTTATCAGTATTGATTGAAACAATGCGTAGAGAAGGTTATGAATTACAAGTTGGAAGACCACAAGTAATTCTTAAAGAAATTAATGGTAAGAAACATGAGCCAATGGAAACATTGTCTATTGATGTACCAGAAGATATGGCTTCTAAAGCAATTAACTTAGTATCTCTTAGAAAAGGTGATATGTTAATTATGGAACCTAAAGGAGATTTACAACACTTAGAATTTTCAATTCCTTCTAGAGGTTTAATTGGTTTAAGAAACAGAATTTTAACAGCGACGGCTGGTACAGCAATTATTAACCACAGATTTAGTGAATATGGTCTTTATAAAGGAGACTTTACTGAAGAAGTAAAAGGAGCAATTGTTTCTTCTGCAGCTGGTAAAGCAACTGCATATGCATTAAACCGTTTACAAGATAGAGGTCGTTTCTTTATCGATATTAATCAAGAGATTTATATTGGTCAAGTAATTGGTGAAAACAGTAAGTCTGATGAAATGGCTGTAAACTTAATTAAAGGAAAGCAATTAACAAATATGCGTAAATCTGGTACAGATGAAGCTATGAAAATTGCACCAAAAGTAGATTTCTCTTTAGAGGAAAATATGGAATACATTAAAGCTGATGAATATTTAGAAGTTACTCCTGCAAGCTTACGTATGCGTAAGATTGTTTTTAAAGGATAATTATTATTTCTTATCATTCTGATAAAGAACGTGTTCTATAAAATTAAAAAGCTCAAGTTTAAAACTTGGGCTTTTTTTTATTAATTATAGTATTGAATACTAAATATATTGGTCACTGTATTTTATAAAGTAAGCCAAAAGATTAACATATTTTTGAATTTTTAGCAATTTATATATATATATATAATTTTTACTATTTTTGGTTTTAGGTAAAATAAATGTGTAAAACCAAACCAATATGAAAAAAAACTATCTTTTGATTGCTGTAATTATGTTTATAGCAATTTCTATCAATTCACAAAATTCCAATAATTTTTGTGGATTTGATCAATTACTATCTAAAAAAATTAAAGACCCAGTTTTTGCTTCAAACATGGAAAAACATGAAAAAAAACTACAAACTAAAATTTCAGAATTAAGAAATAGTAAAAAAAGTGAAGAAGTTTTAACTATTCCTGTAGTATTCCATGTATTTCATGGAGGTGAAGCACTAGGTACTGGTTTAAACATTCTAGATTCAGAAATCCAACGTATGTTAGATGCCATGAACGATTTTTATCGTGGTAGAACTGGTGAAAATTCTTTAGACTTTAAAATAGAATTTGAGTTAGCTACACGAAACGAAAATTGTAGTACAACAAGTGGTATTGTAAGAGCAGATGCTTCTGGTGTTGCCAATTATTTATCTGAAGGTTTAACTTTTGATGATGGAGTAGATGGTGGAGCTTCTCTATCTGATCTTTTAGATTTAACTGGAAAATGGGATGGAACAATATATTTTAATATGTATGGTATCTACAAATATGCTAGTGGTGCAGTTGGTACAGGTAGACTTTTTGGTTCACAATCAGGAACTGGTGAAATAATATGTCCAATTGGTGCTATTGGTGCAGATAACATGAGGCTTTATATACATGAAATAGGTCATTATCTAAATTTACACCATACTTTTGAAGGAGATAAAAGAGGTGATCCAGATGCAGAACCAATTTATTGCCCAACAGGAGATGGTGATTTTTGCGATGATACAGAGCCACACACAAGAGCAAATTCAGGTTACCCAATGAGTTTAAACATTTGTAATGCTGGCCCTTGGTTAAATAACAATTCGCTTAAAAATCATATGAGCTACTTTGGTGATACTAGTTTAATGACTAATGACCAAAAGTTAAGAATAAGAGCATTGTTAGAAGGAACAAGATTAGTAAACTCTCCTGGGCTTGTTGCTCCACCACAAAATTGGTCTGCTCCACTTGCTGTGTGTTTACCTAACTCTGCAACTAGATCAAGTGGTCAGGTAGGAATTACAAGTGTAGAAATCAACGGATTTAAAGTAGAATCATTCGCTTCCGCTACAGATATAGTAATACATGGTGGGAATGTAGATTTGTCGAGTAATTGTAATAATATGTTTACGATTGATGGTAAGTCAAACTATAATATTGAAGTCAATTTCCCGAAAAATGCCCCAGCTACAAATCTTCATCAACTTGGTGTATGGATAGATTGGAATAATGATGGAGATTTTGATGATGATAATGAGCAACAGTATTTAGAGGGAAAATTAGATCCTGCAACTCCTGTACAAATTTCAGTTTCGTACCCTAGTAAGGTAACTTATAATAGTTTTGTTCGTATTCGCTTAATTGCTGATATTAGAAGTGATTATAGTCAATATGGAGCTATTGATTCTGCCTGTTTTAGCCCAAGAGAAGGTCAATCAGAAGACTACACTATTTATATTGAGTCAGAATCTTTATCTAATCAAGATTATGGTTTTGAAACAATCAATGTTTTTTCTAATAACGATGATGATAAAATTGAAATTAATGGAAATTTTGAGAGAGTTACAAAGGCATTACTCTATGATATTCAGGGTAGACTAGTTGTGCAAAACTCATTTTCTGTTAAGGAAAATCAAAACTACTTGAATACAAAATCTTTAGGAACTGGAATTTACATTTTAAAATTAGATAATGGAGTTCATCAAATAAATAAGAAATTGTTAATTGAATAAAAATTAATTTTAAAGTTTAATTTTTGTCAGTTTTGTAAAGCTGGAATATAAATTCATAAAAAAAGCTCAAGTTTTAAACTTGAGCTTTTTTTATGAAAATTTTCAAGAAATTTTGTTATCTGTAGATTTTATATAGTTATGATCTGGTCAACCTTTAGTTCATTCATAATCAAAGAATAAATACTCTTACCATAAATATTATTTATTTCTTTTTGAGTTACAACTAATTCTGCGCTTACATTGTAATTACAATTTTCTTTATCAGGTATTAAAACACTCACTACGTTACATTTTGATAATTCAATTTTTGAATCTGGCATTTTAGAAGCATAATCTAAAATTGCTTTGATATTGTTGTCAATTTCTTTAAAATATGATATTTGATAATCAGAAATATCTTTTGTATCAGAAGGAAAAACAACCTCTGTTTTATATTCTAAATTTGTAAAATTTATTTCTCCTCGGTATGCGTTTTCGCCAAAATCGGAAGAATATATGAAATCACCAATCCCTGAAATGTAATCAGCTTTAGGACTTGGTTTAGATTTCAAAAAGTTAAAAAATCCCATATTATGCTTTAAAATAATTAAAAATTAATGTTACATTTTCTAAATATGCTTTCTATAAAATATCAACTTTACTTACTCCGTTACTTTTTTTAGTGATTTGAATTTGAGTAGGAATACGTTCTTTTAAGTTTTCTACGTGAGATATGATACCAATTGTTTTACCTTGAGATTGTAGGGTTTCTAATGTAGAAATTACGGTTTCTAGTGTGTTAATATCCAAAGTTCCGAAACCTTCATCAATAAATAAAGAATCTATTTTTACGTTTTTACTCGCTAAATCAGACAATCCTAGAGCCAAAGCCAAACTGATAATGAACTTTTCTCCACCACTTGACGTATCTACTAATCTGGCTTGATCCGTTTGATAATGGTCTATTAAATTAAAATTAAGTTCTTCTTTTGGTTTATAAGTTTCTTCCATTTTTAAGGAATATCGCTTATTTAATTTATACAAATGCACGTTGGCAAGGTCTAATAAGTGTTTTAAAGTTAATCGCTGCACATATACATTAAATGCATCTTTAGAATTACCAATAATTTTAAATAGTGTTCTCCAAATATTACAAGTAGCATCTTGCTCGTCAACCTTTTTATAGACTTCTTTATTTCGATCTCTTATTTCTTTATCTTTTCTAAATGCTTCTTTTACTTCTCCTTTTTCAGCAGATAAAGTATCTTTTTGATTATTTAAGTTTATTAAAGCAAGTTTATTATCTGCTTCTAAAGTTTCAAAGTTTTTAGATGCATTTATTACTGATATTTCTTTTTCATTTTTCTCTTTTAGCGTATTTAATTCAAGTTTTCCTTTCTTTATAATTTCTTTGTACTTTGTATATTTTAATTTATCGTCTTGTGATAATAAAGCTTTTTCAATTGCTTGCTTAGATTCAAAAGCACTCTTTTTTATTTTAGATTCTAAATCTGAATTTAGAGCAATCAATTCTTCACTTAAATCCTTTTGCTCTTTTATATTGTTAACTTTTAAAGTGTTTTTTTCTGTTTTTGAATCTAATAATTTTTGTAATTCTTTTTTACTCAGCTCAACTTTTTTAGCCAATTGTTTATGGAGTCCTTGTAAATTTTCTCTTTTACTTTCTACAGAAATATTGATTGGTAAAATATCAATACGTTTCGTTTTTAATTGCTCTAATTTAATATCAGCATCATTAATTGATTTAGTTAAATCGTTTTGAGTTTTTAAGTAGGTTTCTAGTTGTTTTTTAATATTGTTATCATTCATATGAATAACAGTAATATTAGCCTTTAAAGCCTCTAAATTCTTCTCCTTTTGATTAAAATTGGTGGTTAATTCTTTTAATTGCTGAATAAAAACATTTGTTTCTTCAACCAAAGGCAATTGATAGTTGAATTTTGCTAGTTTCGTTTTTAATTCATTTTCTATATCGGAACAAGTTTTAGTTAAATTGATAATTGATTTTTGCTTCGTTTCAATTGTAATATTTGAATTTTTATTCTTCTCACTAAGTGTTGCAATTATAGTTTTTAAAGCACTTTCTTCTTTTTGATGTAACTCAACACGAGTTGATAATTTATCTTTTTCAGCTTGTAATTTCTGTGTCGCTTTTAAAGTTTCATCAACGATTACTATTTTTTCTTTTACTGATTTTAATTGAGAATCAATTTGATTTGTATCTGTTAAAGTACAATTCAATTCTAATTGTTTTACTGATGCTTGAATCGTTTTTAATTCTTCAATTATTAAATTGATTTGAGTCTTTAAATTTTCGATTTTCGTATTTAATTCGACTTCCTTTTTATCCAACTCAGTTTTGGCTTCGACAAATAGGTGTAATCTTTCTTTACGTGATTTTAGCTCTAATTCAGCTTTAGAAACATCAATTTGGTTTAAGTGTTCAGTGAATGGATGCTCTTTAGAACCACATAAACCACAAGGTTCTCCTTCAATTAAGTTTTTACGATCAGCTTCGTACTTTATAATACTTTTTTCTAACTCTAATATTTTAGTTGCATCTATGACCAACTTTTCTTGCAATTCAATGTCTGCTTTTTTTACTTTTAGTTTTTCTGATGTTTCGTTTAATTCAACAGTAAATACGTTTTGAGCTTCTAATAATTCAGATTGATTTTTATCTAATTTTACAGCTTGTTCTGCAAAGTTTTTAAACTGAATCCAATTTGATTCTTCTTTAGCTAACCGATCTTTTTGAGCTATTAAATCCGTTAATTTATTTTTTGATAAGGCTTCTGTAACCTTTGAAATTTCAGTTTCAATTAATTTTAGTTCAGCTACTTTTTTATCAATTAGTTCTTGCTGAATCTTTAAATTAGAAGTCGTTTCTTCAACTTCTTTCTTTTTACTAATAATAAATTCGGATTCTAATTTTAGTGTTTCTTTATTGGCTTTTAAAATAGTTAATTCACTTGCCCAATTTGATATTTCTGAATCTACTTCCTTTAAAAACTTGTTTTTAAGAACAAATGCTTCATCAATTTTAAGTGTAGCTTCTGTTTGATTTAATTTAGTAACTAACTTTTTCTGCTCAGTTTTACTAGTCTCAATTTGCTGATTTAATTCAACTAATTTCTGATTCGTTTTTTGCTTATTTTCGTTTTCATTTTTAAATTGATTGTCTAAAGTGGTAATCAATTCAAGTTTTGGCAACCAAGAACTAAATTCTTTATCTGCAGTTTCTAGTTCCGTAGCTTGTTTTTTAGAAAGTGCTGTTAATCTTTCAATTTCTGGTTTTAGAAGTATTAATTGTGCTTCTAATACTTTTAATTGATTTGATTTTTCAAGACTACTTTTTTCATTTCTATTAAAATCTAAAATAAGCTCTTTAAACGGTTCTGCCTTTTCATTTAAATTTACTAATTCTATTTCATCACGATGCTCTTCAATGTAAGCACCTAATTTTTCAAATCTAGTATTTAAACTTTCAGAATCTTTCGTTAACTCTTGAAACTTCTCATACCAAGTAACAATCAAATTAATTTTGGTAATTTCTTTTTCTGATGCTATAATTTTAGCATCAAGTTCTTTGTCTTTTGATGTTAATGCTGTTTTTCTTTCTTCTGATAAAATATCATCGGCATTAATTTTAGATTGAATTTCTTTTAAAATTCTTTCTTCATTAGATTTTCTATCTAGAATACCTTGACCTATTTTTTTATAAATCTGTTCGCCTGTAATTTGTTCTAATAACCGTCCTTTTTGTGGGCCTTTGGCAGTTAAGAAGGATGCGAATTCTCCTTGAGCTAACATTACAGATCTTAAAAACTGGTCGTAATCTAATTGAGTTACTCTAGCGATTTCTGTAATTAAGATCCTTTTTTGATCGGCTAAAATAATACCAGATGTAAGGTTTTTTAGACTGACTTCTTCTTGTGGATTTTGTAGTTTCTTACCAGTACTAGAAGCTAACCGAATTCCCCAAGAAGCTTCGTAAATAACGCCTTCATTTTCAAAAGTAATCCTACTAAACGCTTTTGTTGCACCATAACTCACAACATCTATCAAAGTACCTTTTGTGCCATTAAAACGAGGTACATTATGATATAAAGCAATGGTGATTGCATCTAAAATTGTTGTTTTTCCTGCACCGGTAGAACCCGTAATAACATATAAACCAACATCTTTAAAATGTTCATTCTCAAAATCTATAACAATAGGAGTCTCAGATTTTAATGAATTTATATTTTGTAATTCTATTTTTAAAATTTTCATAACAAACTGCTCTTATTGATTTTTAACGGATTGTAAAATTTCATTGAAAGCATCCCAAACTTCAGGACTTTTTTCTAAATCATAGTCCATTTCTTTGCATTTTAGCTTAAAAACTTGAGATGGTAATAACTCTTTAATGGAGGCAGTATTTTCTAATAACTCCTCAATCCCTTTTACTTTCCGTTGATTTTTTAAAGTTGTTTTTAAAATTTCAAAAGGATATTTTTCGGCAGCTTCTTTTAAATCATTGGTCAATATATTATTTTCTTCATCCAAAATAATTTCTACCCAAGGTGTTAATTCATAAGAGTTTGAAATAATCGTAGAAAATTGATCAATACAAGATTGCATGGTTCCTTTTATTCTATAAAACTCTCTAAAACGAGGAATTATATCTTCTGCAATCTTACTGATTTCATTATTTTCCATCGTTAAAATCAATACTATTTTATCGTAATTAATTTCACTGAAACTTAAAATATTTGGAGATCCAGAATACCGTATTTTTTCATTTCCACCAATTATTTGAGGTCTGTGTAAATGTCCTAAAGCTACATAATCAAAATAAACAGGAAAATCTTCAGCACCAATATGCCCCAATGTTCCTACATAAATATTTTGTTCACTATCAGAAACAGAACCTCCTGTGGCAAACAAATGTCCCATAGCAATTACAGGTGCTTTGGTTGTATTTATCAATTTACACTGGTTGGCACAAGATTGGTAGTGATTAATTAAGGCAGTTTTGTATTTATCTGTTAACTCATCAAAAGATTCGCCAGCAACAGCACGTCTAATATCTCCATCACGCAAATAAGGTACAGCACCAATAATTACTTTCTCGTTATTAATATCAATTTCAAAAACTTCGTCTTCAATGTTTTCAGTCGCTTTACCAACCACTTTTATAGATAATGCTTCTAAAATATGTTTTGGTGCATTTAATGTCCCTGCAGAATCATGATTTCCTCCTGTAATGATAATCGATTTACAAGTAGTAGCGTTTAGCTTCACTAAAAAACTATAGTACATTTCTAAACTCTGGTTGGATGGCGAACCTGTATCAAAAATATCCCCAGAAATTAATAGAACATCAATTTCTTTTTCAATTATATAACTTTCAATCCAGCTTAAAAATAAGGTTTGTTCCTCTTTTTGAGATTGTTCGTGCAGTCTATGTCCTAAATGCCAATCAGCAGTATGAAGTATTTTCATGTATTTTTGGTTTATTAGCTAGTGTAGAAAGTAACATTTATGTAAATTCTACACATGTAGCGAAGTTAGTTTTTAGTTTAAAAAACAACAACTATAAAGGCTCTTTTTAATCAAAAAGGTATTTCTATCAAAATAACTATTTTAGAATTTTACTTTCATTGGTTTAAAATACATCTGTAATATGGGAAACAAATTAAGATGTTTAAAGTAGGATCAAAGCTGCTTCCAAATCTTATCTTTTTTGTAGTTTCCCCATAAAAAAATACAATGCTATATTTTATATCAATTTTGGTACTTCTCTATATTTTATATGTAAGCTTAAAGCCAAAGAAAAAAGCGAAAAGAATACCGTTAGAAGAAGTTGTAATACCAAAACATTGGCATGAAATATTAGTAAAAAACATCCTTTTTTATGAAAAACTAACTACGGATGAACAACAGTTATTTTGTTCTAAGATGTTCTATTTCTTAGATTCAACAAATATAACAGCGATTCATTTTGAATTAGAAGAATTAGATCGATTGTTAATTGCTGCAAGTGCTGTAATTCCTGTTTTTAGGTTTCCAAGATGGGATTATTCTAATTTAACAACCGTGTTAATTTATCCTGATTATTTTGATGAAGATTTACAATTTGATAATAAAATAAAAGGTAGAAATATTGGCGGTTTAGTTGGGACAGGGAGATTCGAAAATCAAATGATTCTGTCTAGAAAAGCGTTGCATCATGGATTTAAGAATAAATCTGATAAAGGAAATACTGCAATTCATGAATTTATTCACCTTTTAGACAAGGCGGATGGTGTTATTGATGGTATCCCTGCTGCATTATTAGATAAGCAATTTACGATTCCGTATTTACAGTTAGTGCATAAAGAAATGGAAGCTATAAATAATGATAAATCTGATATTCGAAATTATGGAGGAACTTCAGAAATTGAATTTTTAGCAGTAGCAGGAGAATATTTTTTTGAAAGACCAAAGTTATTTAAAAGAAAACACCCAGAATTATATAAAATGTTAGAAGCTTGTTTTATAAAGTAATTTTAATCGCAGGGAGATAGCCAAGGGTTTAATTCCCCCTGTACTTGCATCGAGGAACTTTATTTCTTCAACTCAAACTTTACTTTTCTGACTCCGAAGGCAGTGTCCCATTGCTTAACTTCTATAAAACCTAATTTTAGATATAATTTAGAAGCAGGTTTGTTTTCAACACCTGTCTCAACAACAAATAAATTGGTTTCATAATTGTTTAGTACATGTTCCATTAATTTTCTTGCGATTCCTTGTCTGAAAAAAGAAGGATGCACAACCAAACTTCTAATGTGTATATACTTGTTTTTATCAATAATTTCGATGACTCCAGCTAAGACATCATTCATAGAATACCCTAAAAAGTCATGGTCGCTTTTTATATAATCTTCAAGCGGTCTTTTTAAAGGAGGGAAGTCAGTTGCCTTTAACAATTCTGCTTCTATTTTGTAAGATGCTTGAAAGATACATTGCATCTTTTGAGCGATATCCAATTGACTATTTATAAGTTTTTTAATCATTTTTTAATCGTCGTATAAAATTAAAAGAAGTTAGAATCCGTGTTTGTAAAGGGTTACTTTTTATCAAATTAGTTTTATACAGTATTTGTAGGAGAGTCCTATTAATATGGCCAGACCAAAACTAATTAAAGATCCTATTAACATATATTCTGTTAGTTTTCTGTCTTTAGCGCGAGATAAATCGCCAAATCGAAAAACAGATTTTGCTGCTATAAGTAAGCCAATAGCACTCCATTGATTTAAAATGATAAATCCAAATACGAAAAGACGTTCTAAAATTCCAATATATTTTCCTGCACTTTGTAAAGAATCATCAGAACTATCTTCTGTTAAAGCCCATTTACTCATCATCATTTTCATAATAATTGATGAAAAAAACGTAGTTAAAAGCAGCGCAAGAATTAATAGCAATGATTCTATGGAGTATATTTTTTCGAATTCTATTGTAAACGGATTGTTTAAATAAACGACAATACTGATGATAATTCCATGTAAAATTTGATCAATAATAAATAATAACCGATCATTAAACTTTTCTTCGAGATTTAATTTAAGCAGGTCTATACTCAAATGACTGACTAGAATCAAGATTAAATAAGGCCAGAAAGACCAATTAAATTGTAATAAAACAAGAAGTGCTATTAAATGTACAAAACCATGTGCATACAAAAAAATTGATTTGTGTTTATGTGTTTTTTTTTCTGCCACCCAACTATCTGGTTGCAATACAAAATCTCCAATAATATGAGCAATTAATAACTTTATGGTTAAAACTAACATGTCTTTAAAATTTGTGATGTATAAAAGTCATTCATTTGCATTATTTCTTCAAAGCCTCCTCTTTTAAGAGCTTCACTAACGGTACTTTGTGATTTCATCAAAAGATGAGCTATTTTTTCTTGATTCTTTTCAGGGTTTTCTATCGCAGTTGTTATCACCTTAGCTACTGTGCTGCTCCAATTATTAGCAAT
>JQIA01001987.1_pt1 | contig 10944 bp, 7 predicted proteins | sample 811431 | NCBI WGS metagenome assembly JQIA01 (sample SAMN02998118, study PRJNA258478) | marine sediment metagenome | biome: marine; feature: seafloor; material: sediment; isolation source: oil-polluted sediment collected from 3 locations (0.5 km, 0.7 km and 0.9 km)... | place: USA: Gulf of Mexico ... | reverse complement strand
AAGGATATGCACCTGCCATACCATTTACACATGGTGTTTGGGCTTGTAAAATTGTAAAGCAAGCTAAAAAAATAGGGAGTAATAGTTTTTTCATTCCGTTATGTTTTTAAGTTTTAAGGTTTTGTAACGTAAATTTTATATAAAAAGTATGTCAAGAGTTAGAGGTAATTTTTAATCTTTAAACTCTGAATTATAATTAATTCACAATAAATAAACAACTTTATGCATTTTTACCCTCCTAACTTAATGTTAATGTTATCTTAAAAATAATAATATTGTTTTTCGAATTAAACTAACATATAAAAAAATAGTCATTTTATTTTCTACCTTAGCGTATTCAAACTATTATAACCGCAATAATGAAGATTAAATTTTTATTTATCGTTTTCTCTCTCTTTCTTATAATTTCCTGTAAAAAAGAAGAAAAAAAAGTAATTCCTCCCCAGAAAATTAATGTGTATCAAATCGTTCCTAAAACAGTACCCATCTATGAAGAATTTGTTGGGCAAATTTATGGTGAAAAGGATATTCCCATTCGTGCAAGAGTGGAAGGGTTTTTAGAAGAGATTCATTTTAATGAAGGGTCAAGAGTAAAAAAAGGAGACTTATTATATGTAATTGATCCAGCGCCATTTCAAGAAGCAGTCGTTGGTAAACAAAGTATGGTGGCACAGGCAAATACTTTAGTTATACAAACAGAAAGTGATTTAAAAAGAGTAAAACCCCTTGCTGAGATGGATGCTGTTAGTATACGTGAATTAGATATGGCGCAAGCACAAAGAGATGCTTCCATATCTTCATTAAAAGCAGCTAATGCAGAGTTAAATATTGCAGAAATTAATTTAAGCTATACTAGAATTTTATCACCAATAGATGGAATAATAGGTAGAACTTTAGCGAGAGAAGGAGAATTTGTTGGAAAAGATCCAAACCCTGTAATATTAAATACAGTATCTAATATTAATACGATTAGAGTTCAATTTTTTCTTTCTGAAAATGAATATTTGAGGGCAGCAAGAGCTTATGCTAATGAATCGAATAATAAAATTGAGAGAAATAATGATAGAGTAGTAGTGCAATTAATTTTATCTGATGGTTCCTTATATGACCAGATTGGAAAAATTGATTTTATTGATAGAAATGTTGATTCATCTACCGGAACAATATTATTACAGGCATCTTTTCCAAACCCCAAAGGGATTATTCGGCCAGGACAATTTGCTAGGGTAAAATTAAAAATAATGGATGTAAAAGACGCAATTATTATACCTCAAAAGTGTCTTACAGAACTCCAGGGTCAGTATTCTGTTTTGGTTGTGAATGCTGAAAATAAAGTAGAAACAGTACAGGTTACCATAGGAGAAAAAATTCCAGGATTTACGATTATTAAAGATGGACTTAAAAGTGGAGATCAATTAATTTTAGAAGGATTACAAAAAGCAAGACCGGGCATGGAAGTAATCCCAGTTGTAACTGAATACGAAAATAAATCAACCAACAAACAATAGTTATGGCTGAAGATAAAGGAAACTTTTTTGTACACAGGCCAATTGTGGCTATTGTTATTGCAATAGTAATTGTAATTGTTGGTACTGTTTCATTGATAGGATTACCGATCGAACAATACCCAAACCTTACACCTCCTATTGTTCAAGTTCGTGCAAATTATACTGGGGCAAATGCCATTAGTGTTGAAGAGTCTGTTGCTACTCCTTTAGAGCAACAAATTAACGGGGTAGATAATATGATTTATATGAAATCTACCAATGCCAATGATGGATCGATGTCTATCGACATTTCATTTGATGTAGGTACTGATCCTGATATGAACACCGTTTTGGCACAAAATAAAGTGTCTGCTGCATCTGCTAAATTACCAGCATCGGTTACAAAATTAGGGGTGACTACCCAAAAGTCATTACCCAATATTTTAATGTTGGTTACGCTAACATCGGATGGTAGATATGACCAAGACTTTTTAGGAAATTATGCTTTAATTAATATAAAAGATAAGCTGGCAAGGATTAAAGGTATAGGTAGAGTAGATGTATTAGGAGCTTCGGATTATTCCATGCGAATTTGGGTAAAACCAGATAGATTATCCCAATTAGGATTGACCGTTCCAGAAATTATCAATGCAATAAATGAACAAAATATTATTGTTCCTGGGGGGAAGTTTGGTGCAGAACCCGCTCCACCAGGTACTGATTTTACGTATACAGTTCGTCTCCCTGAACGTTTCAATTCTGAAGAAGCTTTTGGAGATATTATAGTTAGAACACAAAGTGATGGGTCGCAAATAAAATTAAAGGATGTGGCATCTATTAGTTTGGGAGTGGAAAGCTATAATATGAAAGCAAGGTTGAATGAAAAAACCGCAGGAATCATTGCCTTATATCAAGCTCCAGGATCGAATGCAACCGAATTGGCCGCAACTATAAAATCTGAAATGGAAATTTTGGCAACAGAATTTCCAGAAAGTATAGAATACAACATCTCATTAGATACCACAAAAGCAATTGATGCTGGAATTAAAGATATTGTAGTAACTTTAATTATCGCTTTATTTTTGGTAGTATTAGTAGTATTTATTTTTATACAAGATTGGAGAGCAACCTTAATTCCAACATTAGCGATTCCGGTGTCATTAATTGGTGCTTTTATGTTCTTTCCCGCGCTTGGTTTTACCATTAATGTACTATCCCTTTTAGGCTTGGTACTTGCAATAGGAATTGTAGTAGATGATGCCATTGTTGTGGTAGAAGCGGTACAGGTAAATATTGCAAAAGGGATGAAAGCTAAAGAAGCAACTTTGGATGCTATGGCTAAAGTAACAGCACCTATTATAGCTACTACCTTAGTATTGGTGGCGGTGTTTATTCCAGTTGCAGGAATGGCTGGGATTACGGGTTTGCTTTACCAACAATTTGCGATTACCATTGTGGTATCTGTTTTGGTTTCATCTGTTAATGCATTGTCATTGAGTCCTGCATTATGTTCTTTATTATTAAAAGAACCCAAGCCCTATAAAGGTCCTTTAGGTTGGTTTTTTGGAAAATTTAATAAAGGAATGGATAAAACTACTGACTCTTATATGAGCTTTACCAATATTGTTAGTAGAAAATTAAAGCGAAGTGTAATATTTATTGTTATAATGACACTTGGTGCTGGTGTTTTTGGAAGCTTGGTTCCTGGAGGATTTATCCCTGAAGAAGATATGGGTTACTTTTTTGTGAATGTTCAACTGCCCAACGCAGCATCTATCCAACGAGCTGATCTTGTTACAAAAGAAATTGAAAAATTATTGTTAGAAGTTCCAGAAGTAGAATATGTAACAACAGCAACAGGATATAGTATTTTATCTGGTGCAATGATTTCTAATACAGGGTTCTTGTTTGTGTCTATGAACAATTGGGCGGACAGAGATCGAACTGCTGAAGAAGTGATTTTAGATCTCAATAAAAAATTAGCTGTCGGAATTAAAGGAGCACAAGTTTTTGCTTTTGGTCCACCGGCAATTCCAGGTTTAGGTAATGGATCTGGGTATAGTATTATGATTCAGGATAGAGCTGGAAATACTCCCGAATACCTTTCTCAAAACACGATGAAATTTATTCAAGCAGCAAATGCACGTCCAGAAATAGGGAGAGCGAGTACTACTTTTCAGGCAACTGTTCCGCAACGATTTTTAGATATCGATAAGGAGAAAGCCTTAAAATTAGGGGTTAATTTAAATGATCTCTATACTACTATTGGTGCTTTTATGGGGGGTGCCTATGTCAATGACTTTACAAGATTTGGTCGCTTGTATAAAACGTATATTCAGGCTGAACCGGAATACCGTGTAGACGAAACAGGAATTAATAAATTCTTTATTAAGAATAATCGTGGAGATATGGTTCCATTATCAACGGTAGCTACTATAAAGCCAATTTCAGGACCCGATTATACAACACGCTTTAATTTATATAGATCTGTTGAGGTTACTGGATCTCCCGCAGAAGGATATACCTCTGATGATGCCAGAAATGCATTAAAAGAAGTTGCTGCTGAAATACTTCCAGCAGATATGGGATATACATGGAATGCCATGTCATTTCAAGAAGAAAAGGCATCTGGATCCTTAGGTATTATTCTTACTTTCTCATTGGTGTTTGTATTTTTAATTTTGGCAGCTCAATACGAGAGCTGGTCTTTACCTTTTGCTATATTAATGGGAACACCTTTTGCTATTTTTGGCGCTTTATTTGCGCTATGGGCAGCTAGATTAATCAGTCCAACTTTCGAAAATAATATTTTCGCTCAAGTTTCCTTTGTGATGTTGATTGGGATGGCGGCCAAAAATGCCATTTTAATTGTAGAATTTGCAAATGATGAATTTAAAAAAGGATTGAGTCTTTTTGATGCAGCAATGGCTGCTGCAAAATCGAGATTTAGACCCATATTAATGACAGCGTTTTCATTTATATTAGGAGTATTTCCATTAGTGGTTGCTTCTGGATCTGGAGCAGAAGCAAGAAAAGTAATGGGGATGGCACTTCTTGGCGGGATGGCATTAGCAACTTTCTTGGGCGTGTTTTTATATCCTATGCTTTTTGTTTTTATCGGAAAAATTGCAGGTTATGAAAAGAAAAGAGATCAAGAGAAGTTAAATCAGTTAGAATCAACAAACGTATAATGAAGAAATTAAATTTACATACCGTCTTTTTATTGTTGATAGGCTTAGTACTGGTACAATCATGTAAGGTTGGTCCAAATTATCTTCAACCCGAAGAAAATACTACAGCGTCTTATAGACATGCTGAATTAGATACAGATAGCATTATTAATTTAAAATGGTGGGAATTATTTAACGACCCTGTTTTAGATACCTTAGTTGTTACGGCATTACGGAATAATAAAAACACTCTAATTGCCGCAAGTAGAGTGGAACAAGCAAGAGCTAATGTTGGTTATACTAAAGCGGATATGGGGCCTAAAATTGGTGTAAATGCTGGGGCAACTAGAGGAAATTTTGCTAATGGACTTGGGCATTTAAATTCAACTACAAATAATTATTCTGGTACAGCTGTTGCTAATTGGGAGCTAGATTTCTGGGGTAAATTTAGAAGAGGCAACGAAGCTGCCCAAGCAGATTTATTAGCTACTTTTTATGGTAAGAGAGCATTAGAAATTGCTTTGATAAGTGAAGTAGCTGATAATTATTTTCAGTTAATAGACTTTAAAGCACGTTTAGAAATTTCTGAAAGTACACTAGCATTAAGAGATAGTACTCTACAAATAATTCAAGCTAGATTTGATGAAGGTTATACTAATATTATTGATGTGAATCAAGCTCAAATCCAAAAAGCAATAACGCAAGTTTCGATACCACAATTTAAAAGGGCGATAGCTTTTACAGAACATAATTTAAGTATTTTATTAGGAAAAACACCAGATTCTATTCCTACTTTAAAGACGCTTCAGGAATATAAACTACCAGATTCTATACCTACTGGAATTCCTTCAGAAATATTACAAAGACGTCCAGATATTTTGGAGTCACAAGAAAACTATAGAGCTTCAAATGCAAAAGTTGGGATCGCTCAAGCAATGCGATTCCCTTCTATAAGTTTAACGGGCTTATTAGGTGTTGGTAGTTCCGACCTATCCAATATTGTTTCAAATGGAATTGGATGGAGTGCAGGGGCTAGCCTCACAGCTCCATTATTTGAATGGGGAAAAAATAAGAAACGTGTTGATATTGAAAGAGAAAACGCGCTTCAATCCTTATATATGTATGAATACACGGTTTTAAATGCATTATTAGAAGTAGATAATTCATTAGTAGAACTTTCAACTTTAAAAGAAGAATTAGTTGCCAATAAAGCAATGCTAGAAGCTGCAAGTAATGCGAGCTATTTATCTAGAGAGAGGTATTATGAAGGAATTACTAGTTATTTAGAAGTTATAGAAAATCAAGGGGTAGAATTTGATGCTAGATTGGCTTATTCTGAAAATTACCAACGTTTATTAACTTCTTATGTTTATTTATATAAATCACTTGGTGGCGGATGGATTTCTCCTGAAGAGTTAGAAAAATATGCCCAACAATTAGCAGATGAACAAGAAGTGGATGTTTCTACCATTAATAAAGAAGAACTTTTTTATGATGGGCAAATTGTGGATCTTCATTTAACACCTGAAGAAAAACAAGCAAGAAAAGAAGAACAAAAAGCGCAACGAAAAGCAGATAGAGAACGACGTAAACAGGATCGGCAAAATAAATAGTACAGATAGTTCTATATAATTAATTGTAAAATGCCAACAAATGCTTTTGTTGGCATTTGTTATTTATAAAGATTTTACTCCTATTTTTGCAAAAATATTTCAGGAACCATGCTCGAAAATAAAAACACTTCAAAAACTAGTATTTCAGATTTAGGTGAATTTGGATTAATTGATCACCTTACTAAAAATTTTAAAATAACTCAAAAATCCACTGTCAAAGGTATTGGTGATGATGCTGCAGTTTTATCTAGTGATTCATCTAAGGAAATAGTAATAACTACAGATTTGTTATTTGAAGGAGTGCATTTTGATTTAAGTTATATGCCTTTAAAACATTTAGGTTATAAAGCAGTAGTTGTAAACCTGTCTGATGTTTATGCAATGAATGCCGAGGCAACACAAATTACAGTTTCTATTGGTGTTTCAAATCGTTTTCCGGTGGAGGCATTAGAGGAATTGTATGAAGGGATTCATACTGCAGCTAATTTTTATAATATTGATGTTATTGGTGGAGATACCACTTCTTCAAAAACAGGATTAATTATTAGTGTTACTGCAATAGGGAATGTAACTAAAGGTGAAGCTGTTTATAGAGATACCGCAAAAGAAAATGATTTACTAGTGGTGTCTGGGGATCTGGGAGCAGCGTATTTAGGCTTGCAAGTATTGGAGCGTGAGAAAAAAGTATTTGAAGTAAACCCTCAGTCACAACCAGATTTAGAGAACTATACTTACCTTATTGAAAGACAATTAAAACCTGAAGCTCGTAAAGATATTTCTGAATTACTAAAAGAATTAGAAGTTAAACCAACCTCTATGATAGACATTAGCGATGGTCTTTCTTCTGAAATATTACACATTTGCAAACAATCTAAAGTAGGTTGTAATCTATACGAAGATAAAATTCCTTTGGACCAGCAAGTAATTTCTACATGCGAAGAGTTTAAAATAGATAGTACGACTATAGCTTTAAGTGGAGGAGAAGATTATGAATTACTTTTCACAGTAAGTATGGAAGATTTTCCAAAAATTAAAGCAAATCCAAACCTTTCAATAATTGGTCATATTACTAATGAGAAAGAGGGAGTGCATTTAATAACTCGTGGTAATGAAAAAATTCCATTGATAGCTAGAGGGTGGAATTCTCTAAATGAAGAGGATTAAAATTTTTGTCCCTTTTTCTTTATTAGTTTTGAAAACCTATAATTTTTCCTTATTAATGGGTTGATGCGTATTGAAGTTTTTTCTTGAAAAATGCAGAAAGACATTCATTTATTTCTTTGTTTTTAAATGTTAGTAATTCTATGTCTCCAGAAGCAACTTTTGTTACTTCTTGACTACAGGATTTACATTTATATTCTTTGATATAATTTGTAATCTTATTACTAATTTCATAATGATGTCCAAAAGTGGAACAATAAAGACTTGTGAGGCTGAAGTTTTGAGTTGGGGATATAGACTTCATAATTATTAAATTTTAATATTATAGGAATAAAACTACAAAATATTATTTTAATAATCGATAAAATGTTATATAAATTCGATGAAATGCACAATATTGATGATTTCATCGATATTTTCGTTAACACTCATATGTCCACTTTTTACACTTTTTAGGTTAGTTTTGCTTTTAATAGCAACCTCTTTTACTTCGGAAAAAGGTATAATTAGGTCATCTTCACCACAAATCATGTATTTGTCACCTTTAAAAGATTTAAGAATAGCTGTTCTATCTTTTCTTATTTTCATTCCGTTAATTGCGGCAATGATTCCTTTTCTTGGAAAACCCAAAGCTTCTTTTATAAAGAGATCAATTTCTGAAGTAAATTTATTTTGTTTGTTTTCAGGAAAAAGGCTCTTTATTGCCATTTTAATAAATACCTGAGAATTATTTTGAATAACCCTTATAGCTCTATCTCTATTTATTTTTCGTTCTGGAGAATCTGGAAGAGTCGTTGAGTTTAATAAAACTAAAGTTTTTACTTTAGTTTTATATTTTTCAGTAAAAGCTAATGCAATATAGCCCCCCATAGAATGACCAATTAAACTTGCCTTAAGAATGTTGTTTTCCACTAATATATAATTGACAACTTCAGCCATTAATTCCATAGTATGTATTTCAGAAATACACCCACTTTTACCATGACCGGGTAAATCTATTGTGATTACTTTATTCTTTTTAGATAAATTAGGAGCTAAATCAACCCAAATAGAAGAACTTAATAAAAACCCATGCAACAACACTATACATGGACCTTCTCCTTTTATGGTATAATGAATAGGGATTTGGTTGAAGTAAGTAATCATTTTTATATATTTAACGCAACAAATATCTCAGTTTGAAACACAGCAAACAAACCATAGTCATTGCTTTTGCATTATTTTCTTTATTCTTTGGTGCAGGGAATTTAATTCTACCTCCTTTTTTAGGTTATAATGCAGGAAATGGATGGATTTGGGTACTTGTCGGCTTTACAATTTCTGCAGTGATCATTCCTATATTAGCAATTTATGGGCATGCAAAATTACAAGGAACCATGTTGGATTTTGCCAATAAAGTGTCTCCAACATTTGCGGTTGTTTATTCGGTATTGATTTATATAATTTCGATTTCGTTACCATCTCCTAGAACCGCTTCCGTTACTTATGAAATGGCTATAGAACCGTTTTTTCAAATTTCATCCTTGGAATTAAGTAGTATTTATTTTGCTCTGGTATTGGTCTTTGTACTGAATCGCAATAAAATGCTAAGCATCATTGGAAAGTTTTTAACTCCTTTAATTGTCTTTATACTCTTAATAATTATTTGTTTAGGCCTGTTTACCAAAGTGGAATCCATTCGAAATTCCATATTCAATAATTCTTTTGCAGAAGGAATCCTAGAAGGATACCAAACATTTGATGCTATAGGAGGTATTGTAGTTGGGGGTGTAATTGTTATTTCACTTTCTCTTCAAGGAAAATTTAATTATAAGGAAAAGAAACGAATGATTGCAAGATCTGGTTTAATCGCTGGGCTTGGATTGTTTGTAATTTATGGAGGACTGATTGCTTTAGGTGCCCATAACAGCAATGTTTTTGTGGTAGATAATCGCACCGAATTATTAAGTGCTTTAAGTCTTCAAACTTTAGGAAACATTGGGAATGCATTTTTATCAGTTTTAGTTGCTTTAGCTTGTTTTACGACAGCTGTTGGAATTGTAACTGGAACTGCTGACTTTGTGAAGGGATTCTTAGGAGATTCTCAAATAGCTTATACTGTTACTGGAATTGTTGGTTGCCTCTTAGGGGTGTTAATGGGACAATTTGATGTGCACTATATAATTAATGTAGCGCTACCAGCATTAATGTTTATTTATCCAATAACTATTGTTCTTATAATTTTGAATGTTGTTCCTGAAAAATGGGCTTCAAGATTAGTATTTAGAGGTGTCGTTTTAGCAACCTTTATTTTTAGTATTCCCGACTTTTTAAAGTTTGTAATATCTGAAGAAAAAATTACTCCTTTTAAAGATATGATTCCATTATCAGAATATAGTATGGGGTGGGCTTTACCAGCTATATTTGTTTTTGTTCTTTTGAATGTTTTAAATTTCAGAAATAAAAAAACCGATACAGAATTAATATAATTCTATATCGGTTATTATAATGTGAATGAATTTTATGAATTCATTAAATCTTCAATTTCTTCAGCTTCAATAGGAATATTACGCATTAAGTTAAATGGCGCTCCATTTTCTTGAATCACCACATCATCTTCTAAACGAATTCCAAACCCTTCTTCTGGAATATAAATTCCTGGTTCTACAGTAAATACCATATTGGCAGTCATCGGCTCCCAAAGCAATCCATAATCATGGGTGTCTAATCCCATGTGGTGAGAAGTTCCGTGCATAAAGTATTTTTTATAAGCAGGCCAGTTAGGGTCTTCATTTTGAACATCTTTTTTGTCAATTAATCCTAAGCCGATCAATTCAGATGTCATTAATTTGCCAACCTCTATATGGTAATCTGCCCAATTAGTTCCTGGAACTAGCATATTAGTTGCATCATTTTTTACACGATTAACAGCGTCATAAACTTCGCGTTGACGTTTTGTAAACTTTCCATTTACTGGAATAGTTCGTGTCATATCACTACTGTAGTTGGCATATTCAGCGCCTACGTCTAGCAAGATTAAATCTCCATCATTACAAGGTTGGTTGTTTTCAATATAATGTAACACGTTTGCATTATTTCCACTTGCTACAATTGGAGTATATGCAAATCCTTTAGAGCGATTACGCAAAAATTCGTGCATAAATTCTGCTTCAATTTCATATTCGGTTACTCCAGGTTTTACAAAACCTAATACACGACGCATTCCTTTTTCAGTAATGTCACAAGCTTTTTGAAGAAGGTCTAGCTCAATAGGATCTTTTACAGAACGCAGTCTTTGTAGTATAGGATTACTTTTTGCTACACTATGCGCAGGGTATTTGTTTAAAAGCCATTTGGTGAAACGGGTTTCTCTTGTTTCTGTTTCAATGCTAGCTCTATAGTGTTCATTGGTGTTAATGTGAACTGTATCGCATTGAGCCATCAATTCGGCCATTACTTTTTCCATTTCTTGTAACCAATACACGGTTTTAATTCCACTAACTTCTAATGCGCGTTCTTTGGTTAGTTTTTCAC
>JQIA01001986.1_pt1 | contig 10948 bp, 6 predicted proteins | sample 811431 | NCBI WGS metagenome assembly JQIA01 (sample SAMN02998118, study PRJNA258478) | marine sediment metagenome | biome: marine; feature: seafloor; material: sediment; isolation source: oil-polluted sediment collected from 3 locations (0.5 km, 0.7 km and 0.9 km)... | place: USA: Gulf of Mexico ... | reverse complement strand
GGCTATAGCTCAGCTGGGAGAGCGCTTGCATGGCATGCAAGAGGTCGGCGGTTCGATCCCGCCTAGCTCCACCATAATTTTGTCCCCATCGTCTAGAGGCCTAGGACATCGCCCTTTCACGGCGGCAACAGGGGTTCGACTCCCCTTGGGGACGTTAATTTCTATTAACTTCCTTTTTTTCAATCAACTTTCAATTAAGTAAAGCCTGAAATCTAGAATCATAGCGTATTTTATCAAAATCTAGGTCAGTGCTCGCCATCTCAATACATTGTTTATCCAATAATATTGCACTCTGCAATACCTTAAGAGCAAGTTCAGTTTGATCCAATAACGCATAACAACAAGCTTGATTATAGAATAAAGAAAATTCCTGTGAATTTGCCTCAATTGCTTGGTTAAAATAAATTATAGCATTTTGATAATCACCAGCATCCATATTATTGAAAGCTTTGTCATATATAGACTTAGATTCTTCAGATTTAATAGCTAACTTATTTTCTTGTAGTACGTTCTCTATTGAGACTTCAGCCATGTCAAGCTGAGTTTCCATAGAAACCTCTAATGTTTCAAGATTATTTTGTAAAACTTGTTGGATTCCTTGGGTCAATTCAGTTAAGTTTTGTTCAATTTTAGGAAATGAATCATTAGCTTGAATATGGAGTTGTTGTAAACTTTCTAAATAAGGTTGTATTTCTTGTAAAGATTTTGCCAATTCAGTATTTGAAACTAAGTTAATTTTATTAACAATATTTTGCAAAACTTGCTGGATTTTATCTATATCATCTTTTTTATCTAATTTGTTAAATCCATTAATTATTTCAACTTTAATTTGTTTTATTAATAAGCTTTCATCAATAATATCATTTTTAACTGTTTTTAATAAATCCAATTCTTGAGATACACCAATTCCATGTATTTCTATTATTCTTTGGGTATTTTCTTGAATTAATTTAAGCTGCTCAAAAATACGGTTAAGTAATGGTTTTTGAGTAATATTATTATAAGTACTTAGTTCCCGTAAAGTAAGGTATATAGCAGTTGGGGTTATTTCAGTGCTTTCAATTTTTACAGTTCTACGAATATTAATTAATCTCAAAACCCATACTAATGATAAGTTAAAAAAACCAAATATCAGTGCTATACCAAGATCATTTAATAAATCTGGTATATTATTTTCTACAGCACTAGTATTAAATTTACTAATGCTAATAAATATAATAAGAATAGTAATAAAAATACCTAAACTAGTTAATAAAGATATAATAATTTTGATATTTTTATAAACTGCGATCCAAAATAAAACCAAACTAATGACTAAGAAAACATCCGCAATATAATAAATATTTAGATATTGTAAGCTTATTATTATTATTTTAATTATAGATAGTTCGGACATACTGTTTCCTTATTGGTAAAATAATTAAAAATAACGTCCTCCAGTTGCTATTATAACCGTAATTATTCCTAATAGTAAATTAAAACCAATAATGGAACGAATTTTAGCTAAATGTTGGCCGGCTTGTTTAAAATCTTCTGTGGAAATTGCCAGTTTTAAATTAGGAAATGGTATAAAAAATATATAGATATATAATGCTGTCATGATAGCTGCTAAACTGAACATAATATGAACTGATATTCTTATACTAGCCATTCCATCAAAAAACCCAAAAATAATCCATAAACCTGTCGCCCACAACAATATTACTGCAATCCATACCCATAAAAAAAAGCGTTCTAAAACTTGTGCCATTACTTGTAATCGTATGGGTGGTTCTAATAAATTAGCCACAACTGGACGTAATACCATATGTGCGAAAAACATCCCTCCGATCCATACTATAACAGATAGAATATGTAAGGTTGTTGCTACAGCCATAATGTTTTGTAACATATGTAATTTCCTTTGTTATTTTAAATAAGTAAATTGTCAATAGTTTGGACAGTTTAGATATTGACAATCACATAGTTATATAGCGCATCAAAGCCATTTTTATATTTAATAGAATTCAAAACCTAACCAAGAAGAGTTGGAGTAAGAACTCTGTAACTGATCCTATAACTTAATAAGATTAAGTGCAAAAATGAGCTCTTGGAAAAATCGAAAAAATATTCACTCTACGCGGCTATGTAGAATGTTTATCATGCTCAATTTTTTTCAAAGGAAGCATAGCATCTCCTATACCACTCCAAAAACTCATTTGATTAATCATGATTGTAGAAAGAAGACTAAAATGTAAAAAGAAAATACCGATAAGATTGATTGGTAATGGTATAAGACTAATCATAAGACTTTTTCGCAATTGGCTATCCAAACCATTGGCAATATCAAATAGCTTACATAGATGAGATAGACTGCCATCCATAAAAACCACTTGTGCCAAATCTGTGGCAATGGAAGTTGCACCACGTATGGAAATAGAAACATTGGCTTTTTTCATGGCAACTGCATCATTGACACCATCTCCGACGAAACAGACTGATTTACCTTCTTGCTGGAGTTTCTCAACAATTTTAGCTTTATCTTCTGGTAAAATATCATAGAAATAATTATCCATACCAAGTTCTTCAGCCATTTTTTTGGTGGGTTGCTTATGATCTCCTGATACAATGGCAAGATATTTAATACCACGTTGACGTAACCCACTGATAATACTTTTCATTTCCGGACGTAGTGCTGGTTGTATTTCAATCGCTCCTTCTATTTGATTATTAATAGCAACCATTACCAATGAATAACCTTGAGAATGAGTAGGTGCCATTGCTTTTTCTATGGTTTCTGGAATGATCATGCCTTCCATAGTCATAAAACGAAGACTACCCACTTTGATAACCAGTTTTTTGATACTCACTATGATACCATAGCCAATTTGATAATTGGAATCTTCTACCTTGGGTAAGCTTAAATCAGAATTAATGGCTTTTTGAACGATAGCTTTAGCAATTGGATGTGCTAATTTACGTTCAGCCGCTGCTGCATACATTAAAATTTCATCTGCTTCGTAGCCATCACAAATAGTTATTTTACCGACTTCAGGTTGTTCTTGGGTCAAAGTACCAGTTTTATCAAATAGAATAGTATCTATCCCTGTTAACAATTCAAGAGAACGTCCATCTTTGATTAGAATGCTATGATAGGAAGCTAGATTAAGATAATTGAGTGTGCCAAGTGGCCCGCTAAGTTTTATACGGTAGCCAAAATTGGTATTGAGAGTCGCAGTGGCACCGATTGGACCGATTACCAATAAGGCTAAACCAGTTATACCCAACATAGGCCAAGCTGATTCATCTGCCCATTGTTCAGCTTTCAACTGTGCGGTAGTTTTGAAGTCCGTGGTACGATTTAAAATTTGTCCAATTTGAGCGATTGTCGTATCAATTCCGGCTTTTTCAATCTGAACATGGATTCGACCAGTTATAATTGTTGTCGCTGCAAATACTTTATCATCCACGCTTTTTTCTGCTGGCTGTGATTCTCCAGTTAATGCGTGTTGGTCAATGGTTGCCATGCCTTCTATGACAATACCATCAACGGGAACTACTTCACCAGTGTTGACCACCACAATATCATTGATATGCACAGCTTCTAATGGCACTTCAACTTCAACATTGTCCTTTAAAATCCATACATTGCGAGGCTGTTGCTCAAAGACATTAATGAGCATATCTTTAGATTTATCTTGGGTTTTGGTTTTAATTTTGCCGGAAAGATAATAAATCATATCCATAAAACTAGCCGCCAAATATTGGTTAGTAGCGATAGCAGCAAAGAAGAGTATCGTATCAATCATATGCCCACTGAGCTTTCGTTCTTTCAACAGTGTTTTTTCGGCTTCTTTCATATATGGTACAGAGTTGTACATAATGAGACCAAGATTTAAAAATACGACCAGTGGGGATGAATAAAAAAATTGCCTTATGGTTGAAACAACCATTGAAATATAGCTGATGTTTAACCGATGTTCGAGTTGCTTATTGGTTTTGTTATGAACAACTAATTTTTTATCAGTATTATCCACTGATTTTTCTAGCACCGAAGGTTGAATTTTTTTGTCCGGTTGATTAATAACAATATTTTCTGTAGGCTTGTCACGATTTTTTTCAAACAGCCTTATCCCACTATAGGCGGCAAGTAAAATTCCGGCTTCTATTAACATAAGAACTCAAATTTTCATAAATTATAAATAAATGGGTTATATTTTTTCTGATGGGGTTTGCAACTGGGGTATTAAATCTACCAGAAAATGGTAGTAACGAAACCTTCAATATTTTGAAAACATTGAAGGTTTTTATCTGACAACTTAAGCCAATTTTCGTACCAAAACCAACTCGTGGTTGCAGCTACTCAAAACACTGAACCTCGTTTTAAAAACTTCACCTAAAACCCCGTCAACATAATACTTTTTGAGTTGGTTGTAGTAAAAGTCGTTATCTTCTACTCTCAAAGCCAGCAAAAATAAGCCTTCAGGTTTTAAAATACGAATCAGTTCTTCAAAAGAATTTAAGGGAACCTGTTGTCGGGTAAAAACACCGCATGATACTAAGGCATCAAATGAGTTATCTTCAAAATTCAGTATTTTTCCCAACTCTGCTTTGGATAAACCTTGATAAATATTAAAGGTTTCAGCAAACTGCAAAGATTTTTCGCTGATATCGATCCCATTCAGGTTTTTGAAACGGTATGAGTTAAGTTCTTTACCAAGTAAACCCGTTCCGCAACCGATATCTAATATTTTATCGTCCCCATTCAAATATGATGTTAAGGTATAAGCAACATGATTCAACAAGCCTTTCCAACCATTTTGCTGGTGATGCTGATCGTAGTTAGATACCCAATTATCATACTTGGATATGACTTCATCTAGGTCCTCAAAGCGGTCAGCCAATCCTGTCGGATAATCCGCCTTGTTCTCTGCTGCCACTATCTTGTACAAAGTATCCTTAATGATGTAGCCCATCAAGTCAATGTCATTGGTGTCAAATGACAAGGATAATTTTAGGTCACAAGCAAAACGGACGATTTCATCTGTTTGTGTTAAAATCGGCACTTCTTGAAATGAGTATTGCCAGTTCTTAAAATAACGAGCGTTATCCTTATGACCAAATAATTGTATTTTGACTCCTCTTTCCGAGGTGTGTTGAACCAATTTTTCGGCTTGTTGAGTCGTCACATTGATGAGATTAAACTGTAAACTATCGCACACAGGAGTCACGGATTCCAAAGAAGAAGGTATATCAATGTTATCAGCCGTCGCCAAAATATTGGCTAATTGCTTATATCTCTGGTTATATGCAGAAATTCTTTCTTCTAACATTGGAATTTGTGGTCTGAGAATAGCAGCCGTTAAGTTATTCATTCTCAGACTGAAATTAGGGACGGAGAGCTTGATTGCCTCAAACAGCTCATCATCAAAAGGCCGGGAAAGATGTTTTTTGTACAATTTCTCATAAGAGCCTGCTGCCAAAATACAATAGGCCGCCATTTTATCATCATCCGTTGCAACAAAACCACCTTCTCCTGAATTTAAGAGTTTGTAACTTTGCGTACTGAAACAGGCCATTTTCCCGTGATGACCAACAAGCTCATCTTGTCCTAATTTTGGGTCGTACCATTTTGCGCCTAAGCTATGGGCACAGTCCTCAATTAAATAAATTCCTGCCTCATCGCAGAGTGCTTTGAGCGTTTCCATTTCTGAAACGTATCCCCGCATATGAGACACAATAAAAAACTTAGCATCGGGATTTGCTTGGATTTTTCTTTTAAAATCGTCTATATCTACCAAATATTGACGATTACATTCGACATAAGTTGGAATCCCGCCAGCGTGAACAATACTACTGGAAACGGCTGTAAATGTAAAAGCATTAGTTAATACTTTGTCGTTATGTTGCAATCTAGCCGCCTTAAGACTTAAGAAAAGCGCACTACCACAGGAATTAACGGCGACCACGTATTTATGACCCGTATAACGACTGAATTCATCCTCTAACTTTGCGACTTCAGTTGCAGGCTCATTCTCTAAATCCGAGGAGATTGTTTCTTCACTAATTTCGGCCTCAAAATGGTAGCGAAACAGATGACCTGTTTCCATCAATTTAACTACCTGTTCGATTCCTTCTTGGGGAATTGGAGCAGGATGAGTTTTTTTGGTGAAATTTAAGATTTTTTTCTCCTTTGGAGTTAATGGGGACAAAGTAAAATTCAATTTAATTGTTTATTTCCTACAGGCTTATTATGTTATCTTAAAAACTTTAGCATGATCGACTACTTCGGGGCAACGAACTTTAACCCCAAGTTTTTGTAAAGTTTCTATAAATGTTTGTAAATCTTCTTCAGTTTCATTAATGACACAAGAAGGAAAAGCACCGAAAGGAATATCTTCCCATTTTTCAAGTTCTGGAAAATCTATCGCATGTTATGTGGGAACAGTTTCCCTTCTTAATGGACTTGTGTAACTTAAATTAATTATTGGGAATATGTATAGTATTTCCCGATTTGATAAATTACAGCAATGCTAAATAATTGATATTTTTTGAATTTAATTAAGAGTTAAACATTATAGAATTAAGAATTACTATACTTCCAATTAAATCATTAACTGTTTCCCAGATAAAGAGCAGGAAGTTTTAACTTTATATATATTGGTTGGTGGTGTCCAGTTCATAGAAAGTTGGGCTTTCAGGTCTAATTGTTCTGCTAATAATGGACCACTCGGTAAATAATCAGCAAATGATGATGGGCTTCCTTCGCTAACTTTAACTGTGAAACTGCTTAAATTAGTGGCAATACGGTGACCGCAAGGTGTATTAAGTAGTCCACTTGCATCAGAAAAATTATCTGACATTATGTATAAACTTTCAGCCGAATTTTCATCTGGAGTATCAATAGCTACTATGCCATCTAATCCAAATTCTGAAGATGCACTGATAACTTCAGAAATTGCAAGCATATTAAAATTATAAATTCCATTAGTTAAAATATTAATATTACCACCAGCCCCCTTCTTTGCTCTGGCAAAAATTTTACCTTGATTTAATACCACAAATTCTGGTTGTAAAGTAATATTACCGCCATTTCCAAAACTTTCATTCACACTAGTAGAAATTTGACTATTGGATAGATAAACATAACCCAGTGAATTTATAGACATATTACCACCATCAGCCTGAATAGCTGAAGTTTCAATAATACTATCAGTTAGATATAATTTATTACCAATTGTTAATTGAATTTGACCAGCATTACCAGAACCTTCACTACTAGCACTGATAAGGCTATTATTACTTAAACGTAGAGTTTCTGCCTGGATGGTTATACTACCACCAGCTCCTGTTCCAAAAGTTTGGGCAGCTATCAAAGCTTCAGTATCTAAATTTAAGCTATTTGCTGTTAATATAATAGTCCCAGCATTACCACTTTTTTCAGTTGCAGATTCAGTAAAAATACCACTACTATAAGCGTTTTTACTTTGATCTTTACCGGAGAAATTAGCAGTTTCTACATCAATTATAATAATTCCACCTTGACCAGGACCATAAGTGGCAGTGATTATATGACCTCCATCTAATAATTGGAGATTTTTAGCTGATATTTTAATTGTGCCACCATTACCAGTATTTAGCGTATTAGCTGTTATATTACCTCCATTTTTTGCAGTATTGACTCCTTCTAGTTTTAAATTATCAGCTTGAATAACAATATTACCACCTTGGCCTGTTCCCCTACTAAATACATTTATATTAGTACCATTTAAAATATTTAATTGTTTGGCTGTCAATGTGATTATGCCACCATCTCCAGAACTATAAGCTATGCTTGAAATTCCACTATCAACTCCTCGGTTGTCATTACCTATCAAAGTAATATTATCAGCTTTCATTGCAATCCCCCCTCCTTGACCAGCTCCAATAGCATTAGACCCTATCAATGCTCCATCATTAAGTTGGATATTTTTAGCTTCCATTGTGATCTCACCACCAGTACCAGCATTACTTGCTTTACCTCTAGTGTTTGCTGCAATGGAACTACCTTGTTTTGCACTACCAATACCAGAAAGATTAATATTTTCAGTGGCTTTAATATAAATATTACCACCTTGACCGGAGCTATATATAGTAGCATTAATAGAAGCACCATCAGCTAATTTTAAACTACCAGTTTCTATATTAACCTTACCAGCATTACCACTACTTTTTGCCGAAGTATTGATTCCAGAAATTGAAAGAGAGCCGTTAGTTTTAATTTCATTACCAGTAAATTCAGTAATTCCTTTAATTTTAAGGATTATATTGCCACCATTACCAGAAGCAGTAGTAGAACTCATCAATTTACTGGCTTCAGTTAATAGAAATTCATCTGCTTTTATATTAATATTACCAGCATCATTAGCATCTTTAGTATTAGCAACTATTATGCCCTCATTTTCGATTAATAATTTTCCAGCCTGAATAAAAATACCTCCAGAACCGCCGCCACCACTTACAGTAATTATTGAATTGTGTATTGTTATATTACCAGCTTGGTTAGATGTTGGTGATAATGCAGAAATTTTATCTTTACCAGCAACGCTCACAATATTGATTTTTCCGGATGAGGCTGTGATTCCACTTTTATAGATATTGATATCTCCACCAATAAGTGAAAAAGTTTTACCGATTGGAGTAGCAATTTTTCTATTATTTTCAATTGATAATGCAGCTGGTGAATCAGTTAAAAATCCAAAAGCTGCTATTGGAGCAACAGTCAAATTACTATTTTGTGGATTGATAGCATTAAATTGTCCACCATCTTGTAGATATAAAGTATCAGCACTACTAGCGTGAAAAGAACCTTGCATATCTAACACGGCATTTGGACCAAATATTAAACCGGCTGGGTTAATTAAATAAAAATTAGAATTTGGAATGTTATTGGTTAATGTGCCATCAATATTGGAAATTGATCCGCCAGTAACTCTGCTAATAATGTTATTAATATTATCAGGACCAGAAAAGGTAGCACTTTCATTAGAGTTTAAATTAAATTTAGCAAAACTATGAAATAAATTATTCCCATGTTGTTGCCCAAATTCTGCTCCAATCGCATAATCAGGCCCATCTAAAATACTACTATTGAGAGTATTATCTAGTGTAATTTCTGCATATAGATTGGTATTAAGTAACACTAAAATGAGTAAATGTAAATACTTCATAATTATACTCCTTATTATATTAAAATTCTTTAACAACTAAAAAGTTTTAGAGCCATTAATATTATATTAGTTCACGAACATATATCTTTCAAGCAAATAGATAATTGTAATTTAAACATTTTTTAAAACTAATATTTATTTATGATTTAAATAATTGAATTATATATGTTATTTGGATTATTGGCAGAATATATTGAAATTAAAAATATTGATGGGATATACATTCGTATCGGATAGAGTATGAAGATATCCGATAACTTTATCACTAGATTAATAGTTATTTGATATTGGTTTGAGCAATATGATAATTTTTAGTTAGCTAGGATATGGAATTATATGCAAATCTAATAGAAATTCGTGTATATTCTCTGTCCATATCCTAATTCTATTAGAGTAGCATATAATTAACGTTAAGAAGAATAACCTAACTGTTGTAAAGCTCTTTCGTCATCACACCAACCTTGTTTTACCTTAACCCATAACTGTAAAAAAACCTTATTATTAAGCCATGCTTCCATGTCTTCACGAGCTTCTTTACCAACTGATTTTAAAATCTGACCTTTTTTTCCAATTACAATTCCCTTTTGACCCTCAGTTTCTACCCAAATTAATGCACTAATATTAGTTATTTTAGGCAAGTTTTTAAACTGTTCTATTTGGACTGTGAGACGATAAGGTAATTCATCTCCTAAACGACGTACTAATTTTTCACGCACTATTTCAGAAAATATAAATTTCTCTGAACGGTCGGTAATTTGTTCTTCTGGAAATAATTGGATACCATTTGGTAATAAATTAACTATCTTAGTTTCAAGCTGTTCTAAATTCTGATCTTTCAATGCAGAAATAGGAAAAATTTCAGTAAAATTATGCTTGATAGTAACTTTTTGTATATATGGTAATAAAGTATTTCTGTTAGAAATTTTATCAATTTTATTAACAGCTAAAATTACCGGAACGGAAGTTTTTGCTAAAGCACTTAATACATAGCTATCTTCATTAGTCCATTGTAATGCTTCAACTAACCAGACAATAACATTAACTCCTTCTATGCTATTTATAGCAGCTTTATTTAAATAACGGTTCATCGCATTATGCATGCGTTGATGTAATCCCGGAGTATCTATATATATTATTTGATTATTATTTTTGGTTTTAATACCAAGTAAACTATGACGAGTAGTTTGAGGTTTACGAGAAGTTATACTAATTTTTTGACCAAGTAAATAATTAAGCAGAGTCGATTTACCAACATTTGGTCGGCCAATAATGGCTACATAACCACAACGTCCTTCATTTAACATTTAATACACTCAAGGCTTTTGCAGCCGCAGATTGTTCAGCTCTACGCCGAGTTTCACCATTACCATAGGTAGGTTTTTTTAATCCCTGTATTATACATTTAACTTCAAATATTTGGGCATGAGGACTACCTTTGATATTTAGTACTTTATAATCAGGTAAAGATTTTTGTTGAGATTGTAAATATTCTTGTAAGCGAGTTTTAGGGTCTTTAATTTGTTGAGGTAAATTTTTTAATAATTTTTTCCACAATTTTATTACTATTGCTTGACAAGTATTAATATCACTATCTAAATAAATAGCTCCTATCACTGCTTCAACTGCATCTGATAAAATCGAAGCCCGTTGTTCACCGCCAGTTTTTAACTCACCAGTCCCAAGCAGTAAATATTTTCCTAAATCAATTTGATGAGCAATTTTAACTAAAGCATCTCGTTTAACTAAATTTGCTCGTAAAC
>JQIA01001985.1_pt1 | contig 10949 bp, 7 predicted proteins | sample 811431 | NCBI WGS metagenome assembly JQIA01 (sample SAMN02998118, study PRJNA258478) | marine sediment metagenome | biome: marine; feature: seafloor; material: sediment; isolation source: oil-polluted sediment collected from 3 locations (0.5 km, 0.7 km and 0.9 km)... | place: USA: Gulf of Mexico ... | reverse complement strand
TGGCAAATCACTAAAGCTTGCACCCCAGGGGCACTTGCTTCGCAGCGTAGATGGGACTTTTTACGACGCCATCATTATTAATCAGCCATCCGAACATGTTGTTGCGGCTGAACTGATATGAAATACAGCTTATTTTGATGCTTGTTATACAACGTGTTGTAATAAAAAAAGGAGACCTCAATCCGGAGCATAGCAAAGGGATATCTTCCTGTATGTGAAACTGATCACAGAGTGGTTCTTTTTTACGTTAATTTTAAGCAGGACGGGCCACAGCTGCCATTGACTTTGAGCCTTACCGCTGTTATCATGCGTACCATGTTAATTGGAACTATTATTGAATATATTGATCAGCAAAAAATAATTTGTGCTGCCGTCATGGATATAAAAAGCAAACGTTTGCGTTTGTTAACAGAATCGGACCGTGAAGTAACATTATCAGAAAGCAGGATTTCATTCAAGTCTTCCAGCACGATTGATATTTCATCCGGTCGTAGCAGTATTGTGAATTCTCTTAAAGCGACTGCCGTAAGGCGGGAAAAACTGAAAGAGTCCATAGACCTGAAATCCCTATGGGACCTTATCAATGAAGAGAACGAGTGGGTCGACCTTCCGGTTATGGCTGAATACTGTTTTCCTGCGCCAAACGATTCTGATCAACAGGCAGCTGTGATTAGAGCCTGTTTTGCAAGCAGACTCTACTTTAAGTTTGACCATAATCGATTTCTACCCTATACGCCGGGACAGGTTGAGAAGGCACTTGAGCTTGTTGAAGCGGCTGCAAGGAAAGAGACACTTATGGAGAACGGTGCCCTCTGGCTTCAAAAAGCGGTGACTGAAAACAACCCCGAACGGCCGGACGGCATGCCTGAGGTGCTTGATATAATCAAGTCCTATTTTCTGTTAGAGAAAGAGAGCCCTCATTATAAAACCGGGAAAGAGCTTTTTGCAAAAGCAGGGATTTCACCCGGTGCCTCTACGTTCAATCTCCTTGTAAAACTCGGCGAGTTTAAAGATAATGAAAATCTTGATTTCCACAGATTACAAGTGCCGGTACATTTTTCTTCGGACGCACTTCAACGAACTGAAGATATCAGAAAAGCAGATCAGGCAGTGACTGCGTATCAGGGTAAAGAGGACTATACACATATTTCTGCCATTACAATTGATGGAAAGTCCACAAGTGATTATGACGATGCACTTAGTATAGAGAAAATTGGCGATTCGTATGTGCTTGGCATCCATATCAGTGATGTCTCCTGGTATATAGAAAAAGGTGATATTCTCGATCGTAAGGCGCTTGCAAGAGGGGCGTCAATATATACGCCGGACATGAAAGTGCCAATGCTTCCTGCAGGGTTATCTGAAGATATCTGCAGTCTTGTGGGTGGTGAGCTTCGGCCAAGCCTCAGCGTTATCGTTACGCTGAACAGATTTTTTGAAATTAAGGACTATGAGGTTGTTTCGACACAGATCAGAATTGATCGACAGCTGACATATTCAATGGCTGAAAACCTTGCAAAAACAGACAGTGATATTGCAACACTGGTAAAAATTGGTACTGCCTTTCGTGAAAAAAGGCTCCAGCAGGGAGCGCTTCAGATCACATTGCCCGAGGTGAATCCGTATCTGGAGGAAGATGGTACAGTTGGCCTTGCAACAGTCGATAGAGAGAGCCCGCCCAGAATGATGGTCGCTGAGATGATGATTATGGCTAACTGGCTAACGGCTGGCTTTATTGCACGGCATAATCTGCCTGCTGTGTTCAGGTCACAGCCGGAACCCAAAGAGCGTCTTTACAGAGGCGAGAGTGACTCTCTTTTTCAGAATGCCCTCCAACGAAAATTTGTAAGCCGGGCCATTATAAGCCATAAATCTGCATTTCACTCAGGACTTGGCGTAGATGCCTATACGACAGCAACGTCACCCATAAGACGATATTATGATCTGATATCCCAGCGGCAGGTAAAAGCGGCTTTAGGCCTTTACGAGCCTTACACGGTAAATGAGATCACCCGTCTCATTCAGATACTGGATGCACCAATGTCCAATGTAGGCCTGATCCAGTTTAAACGTAAACGCTACTGGATGCTTAAATACCTTGAATCAAGGAACGGTACAAGGACACCTGCAATCGTTCTTAATAAGAGAAGAAACAGTTACACTATTTTACTTACTGAATATATGCTTGAATATTTTCTTCCGACAAGCGGACTTAATCTTAAACCCCAGGATATGATTTCGGTAGTAATTCAGCATGCAAACCCCCGTAAAGATTCATTCTCAGTTTACCCCGGATAGCGAGCCCGTTTGACCGGGGGGCATATCTCTGTTATAATTGACTATAACCAGCAAATCATAAATTAATATCTTTACCTGCCAGTCGTATAATCAGATTTTATTTTACTGCTTTTCTCTTACGGGAGGTCTTAGGGTGGACACTGGTATCGCAAGCGGAAACAACAAACGCTCCGGATATGAAAAGCTTTGGAAAACCGGGGAATACCCGGCTACAGGCATTGTTGCGCTTGAGAAGAGAATGATTACCAAAGATCAGTTTGATGATGTTTTTAAGCATTGGAAACAGGCAAAAGAAAAAGGGGCTGAAATATCGTTTGAAGAGATACTTGTAAAAAAAGGAATGATCTCTTCTGATAAAATGATGCTGCTTATCCCGGCAACAATACGTAAGATGAATGTTGAATTTGGCGAGATTGCTGTTCAGAAAAAGATTGTTTCAGGTTCATATATTGAAAAAGCTTTGAGGGTGCAGGCTGAAAAATATAAAGCCGGTGAGTTGGTTTTATTGAGTGATCTGCTGATTAAAGCAGGATTGCTGTCTGAGATGCAAAGAGATGACATTTATGAAATCCAGAATATAAGAACCCATAACTGGATGATTTCCTATGGTGGCGGCCGCCGATATGGTGGGGCAACTCAGAACATCAGAGAGAATGAACAGTTTCAACATGAGTTAACCCAGGGCGAACTTGCTGTGACCTATCAGTTTATCTCAGGCGAGCAGCTTGAAACAGGGTTAAAACTGCTTGAACAAGCCTATAGAAAAGGACTGAAAATATCGCTTGAAAGAATTCTGCTGGAAAAGGGGTTTCTTGATGAGCAGAAGGCAATATTGCTTAAGGAGACAAAACTCTTTCTCGAAACCCGTGATCTGGACAGCCAGTTTGTACTTATTGCTGTCCAGGAAGGTATATTGACCAAAGAGAATGCAAAGGCGATTATAGCGAAACAGGCAAGTCGTTTTGAAAAAGTTCATAAATGTGTCACTGCAATTGAGATTGCCGTGGAAGATCATTTGATGACTCAGGAACAATGCAATGCCATTTTGGTCAAGCAGAAACGAGCCATACCGAACGGGACCGATGCAATAGCAGACGAAATGGATTCGAAGACGGTTCAGGACCTTGAAGATGACGTTAGATTAAATGATGACGATTCGATTGAAGAGTCAGATATTGGTGCCGAAATTATTGTTAATATTGGGAGTGATTATCTAGTTGCTGAAATTATTATTCCGGCATTATACCCCGCGGTGGTTACAACGGCGGATATCAGGCATCTGCTGCAGGATCGAAATATTATATCTGGAATTATAGATGATCACGCTGTTGATACGTATTTGTCTGCTGATACGTCGGGTATAAGACGATTCATTGTAGCCCATGGAAGACCGCCGGAGCCGGGAGCAGATGCAGAGTTGATTGTTCATTTTCAAAGAGAATATCTGAATCCTGGAAAATTAACAGAAGATGGTAAGATCGATTTTAAAGACAGGGGGGCTGTTCCCTTTGTCTTAAAAGGCGATCTTCTGGCACAAATTATCCCGGAAAAACCGGGGAAACCGGGAGAAGATATTTATGGGGACGTTATTCCTGCTCCTCTTGTGAATGAAGTAATCGTCACAGCGGGTACAGGGGCAGAGCGTTCAGAAAATGGTTGTAAAATTTTTGCTTCTGAAGACGGTCAGCCCGGAATGACTGTTGCCGGAGAAATCTCAGTGTTCCAGGACTTTAAGGTGGATGGTGATGTGGATTTTAATACAGGGAATATCGTCTTTGACGGACATATTACTGTAAAAGGGTCGGTTAAAGAAGGGTTCAGCGTTATAGGCGGTAGTCTTACCACAGGCGCTGTTGATGGCGGGCATATCCGATTGAGAGGCAACCTTGAAGTCTCCAGTGGGATTGTTGATGCTGAAATAAGGACTGAGGGAAATGTTCAGGCCGTGTATGTGGCCGGCTCCATCATTGAAGCCTATGGCGACGTTATTATAAAAAAGGAAATAATAGATTCTGAGGTTAGTACAAGCGGTGGTTGCAAAAGTGACGGGACAACGATTGTTGCATCAACAATATCGGCACTCCAGGGCGTTGAAGCTGCTCAGATTGGTACGGAAGTGTCAGATAAATGTACGATCCGTGTTGGCGTGGATTTCCATACAGAGAATGAAATAAAAAAGTATAAGGCCCAAATAGAAGCCCTAAAGAGTGCGCTGGAAACAAAGCAAAAAGAGATTGAAAAAAATGAAAGGGAACAATCCGTCATTAATGAAATGGTGTCGAGTACCGCTTATACAATGGAACTCGCACAGGCCCGGCTGAAGGAACTGGAACTGAAACTTGATAATAAGGTCGGTGATAGTAATGATGAAACGCTTATAGATGATAAGAAAAAGCTTGTGGGTGTTGTCAGAGAGGCTGAGATGGCGCTCGATAGATATTTTGCACAGCAGGAAACATTGATGGCGGTTGCAGAAAAGGGGCGGGATGAATGTGCGCTTCTGATCGGAAAAATTGAAAAGTTCAATAGTGCAATCCGGGAAATAAAACAGTGGTTGAAACAGCAAAAAAAAGAAGCCGTGGTAAAGGTCTCGAAAGCTATCCATCAGGGGACATTTATTTCTGGCCCTAAGGCGTCAATAACGCTTAAAGAATCATGCCGTCACAGCAGTGTCAGGGAACTTGTTGGCGATCCTTCAAAAGGTGAAAACTCGTGGCTGATGAAGATCATACCTGATTAATGCTGTCAGATGTATTACAGCTTCGACGGGTATCTAGTAATCAGTCAGTGCGATCTTAATCTGCTGGGAAAGCCGCTTCAGGTTAAACGGCTTCTGAATAAATCCATTGCAACCGTTGTTTAGGAGTGTGTCGGCTTTTTCATCAAGGGCATATCCACTTGAAAGAAGTGTCTTTACTTTTGGATCCATTTTTTTCAGGATGTTATAGACATCTCCCCCATCAACTCGCGGCATTACCATATCGAGGATTACGAGGTCAATTTTGCCCTTGTTAATTTCATAGACAGTGATGGCTTCTTCGCCGCCCCTGGCGACAAGGACATCGTAGCCAAGTTCTTCAAGCATCGGTTTACCGACTTCAATAATCATCTCTTCATCGTCAACAAACAGGACAGTTCCTGTACCGTTTTCCTGAACAGGTGCGACAGGATTGTCTTCTGTTTTTTTTCTTTCCGAAACAGGCATGTACACAGTATAGGCAGTTTCATCAGCATTGTGTTTTATAAATTCAATGATGCCATCGTAACTTTTTACGACTTCTGAAGATGATGTGATACCGATTCCTGCATTTATTCCTGTTTTTATATCACTTGCAGGTTGGTGCCCCTCTATAGGCTTGGTGTCTGCCTCATAATTTGATATGGTGATTGTGCTGTATGTTCCGGCACAAATTCCTTTTTTTCGGGCTACTTCGTCATTACAGGCCTGCTCACCGGTTTGGATATAAATTCTTTTTTTATCGGGAGAGGTCTGCCAGATATTAATAAAAAGGTTAAGTATTACCTGTTTTATCTGCCCCTGATCAGCTTCTATCCGGCCAATTGTGTTAATATATTTCTCTTCAAGCTGAATTGCTTTTTTAGTTCGCTTGAAAGTATTGGCCGTCTCTTTTGCAATATCGTTAATATTTATGATTGAAATGGTGGATTTTTTTCCCCTGGCAAACCCAAGCAGTTGCTTGGTGAGTTCGGCACCGCTGTGAATACAGTTCTCAATATTGATAAGCTTGCTGTACAGAGGGTTGTCCCTTGTCATGTTAAACAAAAGAATTGAGGTGTTGCCCTGAATTGCCATTAACAGATTGTTAAAGTCATGGGCAATGCCGCCCGCAAGGGTCCCGATTGCTTCAATCTGCTGGGAACGCTGTAACTGTGCTCTTAAAAGATCCTGGTTGTTCTCAGCTTTGTAAAGAGCGGAAATATCACGTACAATACATCTGAAACCTTCCGGGTTTCCCTTAGAAGTTCTCATGAGGGACGCAGAGATCGAAACGATTCTTTTCTTATTGTCTTTGCCTGTAACTTCGATGTTTTTTATTTCTTCGGGCTGACCGGTAATGAATATACTTGAAAAGACGTTGGTGATGTTGTTGCTGTCGGTCACGGATAAAAGTCTGGAGTAGTGCTCGCCAATTAGATCGTTTATTTCACATTTAAAGATTAGTGCAACTTCATGATTGAGGTTCTTTATGTCGCCCTGAAGATCAATCTCGATATAACCATCTGTTATTGCATTCACAATATCCGCGTATTTTTGAAGCAGCTCCTTCTCTTTTTCAGAGGTTTCAGCCTCAGAGACGGTTTTGCATTCTGGTCTGCGGGCAATACGTATAGCCTCATCAAGTTTTTTTCGCATCCTGAAAAGCAGAAACAGTGATACAGAAAAGCAGGCTGCAAGAACGCCTAAAACCAGAAATATTATGTAGGCGTGTGATGTAACAAAACAATCAACAACGTGGTTTTCTTCAGCTGAAGCGATGCTGCTGCCGACTGCAAGAGTCGCCAAAAGGGCGATAAAATGAATTCTTAGTAATGTTTTCATATTGTAAATAAATTGATCATTTGTTTGACTCTTCAATAAGAGTTAATACTTCCTGAGGATCATCAGTGATTTTAAAAATATCAAGATCGGAAGGAGAAATAGTACCTTCTGCAAGCATTGTTGTTTTTATCCAGTCAATAATACCCTCCCAGAAATCGGTGCCGACAAGTATTACCGGAAGCGGTTTGATTCGCTGGGTTTGAATCAGCGTAACCGACTCAAAAAGTTCGTCCAGTGTTCCGAACCCGCCCGGCATGATAATATAAGCAGACGCATATTTTACAAACATGACTTTTCGTATAAAGAAATAGTTAAACTGGAGTTTTATGTTTGAATAAGGGTTTGGATCCTGTTCAAACGGAAGGGTAATATTTAAACCTACAGATGTGCCACCTGCTTCAGCTGCGCCTTTATTTGCGGCCTCCATAATACCACCGCCGCCGCCTGTGATGACACCGTACCCGTTTTTTACCATCAGAGCCGCGATGTCTGACGCTTTTTGATAATAGGGGGTCCCTGGTTTTGTTCGGGCTGAGCCGAATATACTTACAGCTTTTCCTATACTATGAAGTGTGTCGATACCTTCAACAAATTCACCGAGAATTTTAAACAAACGCCAAGATTCTTCAAGCTTAAAATCATCAATTAAAAATTGATTTGTACTGTCCTTCTGCATAAAAAACTCCTGAAATCATTTCTGTATTTCTTAAAATAAGATTACCTGAAATCTGTTTTCGGCTACCGGCAGACTGCCGGCAAAGTCAGACCCGTCAGCCTTTGCCATTAAACCCGATTGTTACATGGTTGCCTGTGACAATTACGGGGATTTTACGGTCGCCTTTTGAATATCGAAGCATCGCCTCGAGTTGTTCCGGATTTTCAATTACGTCAATATAGTCGCAGTCTATGCCCTTTTTTTTATGATCATCGATTGCTGCCAATGTAAAAGGACAGGATGATTTACCATAAATTACAGTTTTGTCATGCATGACATATTTCCTTACGATTTATTAATCACTGTTGTAAATGCGGTTTGTACCGGTACCCTCATTAAGAACACTGGCAGTAGCACCAGATGATTGGCAGATCAGAAGAAAAACATCCCGCTATATGGAGGGCAGACTAACAGCAATGTCGGAAATTGTCAATGGAATCACATTGACTATACGGGCGGTTTATGGTAAACAGGCCTTGAAAAGTATTTTGTAATATTCAAAAGCAACGTAATCAACAGTTAACCTTTACAGGTATTCATATTAACAAGCAGACAAGAAAAGTTATCGTTGCAAGTCCTCTGGGAATACATGCCAGACCGGCAGCACTTATCGCAAAACAGGCAGCAGGAGCGGCGGGGAATTTATATCTTGTCAAAGATGATGAGAAAGTAGATGCCGCAAGTATTATAGATATTCTGACGCTTGGCTGTGTTAAAGGTGTAGAACTTACACTTCAGTGTGAAGAGGCTGCAGACGAGAAAATATTTAATCGGATTGCTGAGATTATTGAACTGGGATTAGAGGAATAGAGCAAATGGATCATCAGGATCCGCAGAATGAGATTATCTTAACAGGGGTCAGCGCCTCGCCCGGCATTTGTATAGGACAGGCTTATCTGGTTGATACGGAAGGGGTTAATGTTGTCGAAAAATACCCTGTATTGGCCGAGAATATTGATAAAGAGATAATCCGGTTTAAATCTGCAGTAAAACAGACCCGCGACGAACTTTCAGAAATTATCAGCAGTCTTCCTGAAGAGTTAAGCCAGCATATTAACATCCTTGAATCACACATGGCGCTGTCCAATGATAAAATGTTGTATGGCAAAACCATCGATGAGATAGAGGCGCAGAAAGTTAATGCCGAATGGGCGCTTAAGGTAATCGTTACGAATATCAAAGAGATGTTTAAAACAATTCCTGATCCCTACCTGCAGTCACGTGTTGCAGATATTGAACAGGTCTCTGACAAGATTATGCGAAACCTTGTTGGTGCTGAAGAGGTCAGTATCTCTTCCATCAATAAGCGTGTTATTCTTGTCGCTAACGACCTGACTCCGGCAGACACAAGTCAGATCCAGCTTGAAAAAGTCATGGGCTTTGTTACAGATCGGGGGGGGAAGACATCTCATACCAGCATCATCGCAAGAACACTTGAAATTCCCTCCATTCAGGGGCTTGGTGACGCTACCTCCGTAATCAGGAGTGAAGATATTATCATCGTTGATGGCAATGATGGTGTTCTGATTGTTCATCCAACAGATGAAACGCTTTTAAAATACCGGGATAAACGGCTTAATTACGAATTATACAAAGCCGATATAAACAGAGCCAGCAGAAATCCGGCAAAGACTCTTGACGGGTGCTCCATAAAGCTTAAAGGGAATATTGAACTTGCTGAAGAACTCGTTGCTGTTCTCGATCATGGTGGGGAAGGCATCGGGCTTTACCGGACAGAATTTCAATATCTGAGCCGCAACAGTTTTCCGAGTGAAGATGAGTTGTTTGAAGGGTATAAAGGGGTTGCTGAGTTGATGGCTCCAGAACCGGTAACAATCAGAACGCTTGATATTAACGGCGATAAGGCATTGTCGTATTATGATGATACCGATAAAGAGATGAACCCTGCACTTGGACTGCGTGCTATCCGTTTTTGCCTTAAACGGCCGGATGTTTTTGTAACGCAGCTCAGAGCGATTATGCGTGCCGCTGTTTATGGAAACATTGAAGTTATGTTTCCGATGATTTCCGGCGTGGAAGAGGTTCTTGAGACAAAAGAACTCATACAGCAGGCCTCCGATGATCTGGCAGCTGAAGGGGTGGCCCACAGCAGTGATATCAGAATTGGTATTATGATTGAAATACCCTCTGCCGTTGTTATGGCTGAGGAACTCGCAGATGAAGTCGATTTTTTTAGTATCGGTACAAATGATCTCACGCAATATATGCTTGCAATCGACCGTGGAAACAGAAAAGTCGCTTATTTATACAATTCCCTTCACCCTGCGGTGTTAAAAATGGTGAATCATGTTGTTAAGGTAGCAGAAAAGAAAAATATTGATGTCTGCATGTGTGGTGAGATGGCATCTGACCCTTTTAATATGCCGGTACTTATTGGTATGGGGTTGAAAGAATTAAGTATGACGCCTCAGTCTATTCCGGCTGTTAAGGATGTTATCAGAAAGATAAATCAGAAAGACTCCCGGGAAATTGCTAAGAAAGCCCTTGGCATGAAGACGACAGGGGAAATTTCACAGTTGATAAAAGAGACAGCAGCCATACGGTTGTCTTAGTATTTCAGGAGAATGTAACGAACGTGGAAGAGAAAAAAATAAGGCAGGTTTCTGATAACAGAAAAGCAAGGCATAATTACACCATTGGCGACCAGTATGAAGCAGGTATGGTTCTTGTCGGCTCTGAGGTAAAATCGATCAGAAACGGTGAAGTAAATCTAAAAGATGCATACGCGCGGTTTAGTGAAAAAGGCGAACTCTATGTTCACCAGTTGCATATAAGCCCATACAAATTTTCCTATAATGACAATCACGACCCACTTAAGAAACGAAAGCTCCTCCTGAAGAAAAAAGAGCTCAAAAAGATCAAAAATAAGGTGAACGAAAAAGGGTTTTCGATTATCCCCTTAAGCCTTTATTTTAAAGGGAGCAAGATTAAGCTTAAGATTGGTATGGGCCGTGGTAAGAACCTGTATGACAAACGGCATTCTCTAAAAGAGAAAGACGCAAAAATGCAGGTACACAGGGCAAATAAATTCAGAGAATATTGATCACATAACTTACGGGAATTCCATCAGAACCTGATTTACGGTCTCCGAAAAATCTATATTTTTATCCATTCGGTTATGATATAATTTGACTTATAAGGTGAAACTGATTAAATTGTATTTTTATTCCATGGGGGCGCAACGGCTTCGACTGGGATATGAGATCTTTGACACTGCACTTCGAGGATGATTGTTGGCCTCGTAAATCCTCAATCGAAAAATAATTGCAGATGATTATGATATGGCTCTAGCTGCTTAATAGCAGTAAAAGCTTAAGTCATGCGCCCCAGGGCGCACATCGCCTTTGCTGTCTC
>JQIA01001984.1_pt1 | contig 10951 bp, 9 predicted proteins | sample 811431 | NCBI WGS metagenome assembly JQIA01 (sample SAMN02998118, study PRJNA258478) | marine sediment metagenome | biome: marine; feature: seafloor; material: sediment; isolation source: oil-polluted sediment collected from 3 locations (0.5 km, 0.7 km and 0.9 km)... | place: USA: Gulf of Mexico ... | reverse complement strand
AAAATTTGCCAAAAAAGGAGATATAATTTTAATCGCAGGTAAAGGACATGAAACCTATCAGGAAATAAAAGGAGTCCGTTCACATTTTGATGATTATGAGAAAATAACGCAATTACTAAAAGCCATAGAAAGTTAATACGATGTTATATTATTTATTTGAATATTTAGAAAATCACTATAATTTGGCAGGAGCCGGGTTATTTCAATATATCTCATTCAGGTCAGCCCTAGCTTTTATTCTTTCGATACTTTTTTCAACAATTTATGGAAAAAGGATTATCAATTATTTGCAAGCAAAACAAGTAGGAGAATCCGTTAGAGATTTAGGGTTAGAAGGACAAGTAGAAAAAGCCGGAACCCCAACGATGGGTGGTATTATTATAATTTTGGCAACATTGATACCAGTTGTATTATTTGCTCGAATTGACAACGTATACATTTTTATGCTAATAATAACGACGCTATGGATGGGAGCCATTGGTTTTTTAGATGATTACATTAAAATCTTTAAAAAAGATAAGGACGGTCTAAAAGGAAGGTTTAAAATTTTAGGGCAAATTACTTTGGGAATTTTTATTGGAGCTATGTTTTATTTTCATCCGGGTGTGACAATGAAAGAAAAATTACCTCTAAAATATCAATATGTTACTGAAAAAGGAGTTCCAGTGTTATTCGCAGATGCAAAAAAATCTACAAAGACAACAATTCCATTTTTTAAAAATAATGAACTGGAATATGCTAATGCATTAAATTTTTTAGGAAACGGGTTTAAAAAATATGCTTGGTTAATATTTATTCCAATTGTGGTTTTTATAATTACAGCAGTTTCCAATGGAGCAAACTTGACAGATGGAATAGATGGATTGGCCGCTGGTTCTTCAGCAATAATTGTACTCACCTTGGGTGTTTTTGCATGGGTTTCAGGGAATATTATTTTCGCTAATTACTTAGACGTCATGTATATCCCAAACTCAGGAGAAATGACCATTTTTATTGCTGCATTTGTAGGTAGTTTAATAGGGTTTTTATGGTATAACACGTATCCAGCTCAAGTATTTATGGGAGATACCGGTAGTTTAACTATTGGTGGAATTATAGCAGTATTGGCTATTGCAGTTCGAAAAGAGTTGCTAATTCCAATATTGGCAGGTGTTTTTGTAATTGAGAATTTATCTGTTATTCTCCAAGTAGGATTTTTTAAATATACCAAAAAAAAATATGGAGTGGGTAGGAGAATTTTCAGGATGTCTCCATTGCATCATCACTATCAAAAATTAGGATACCATGAAAGTAAAATTGTAACACGATTTTGGATTGTAGGTATCATGTTAGCGGTATTTACCATAGTAACTCTAAAGTTGCGTTAAATGAAAAAACTAGTTGTTCTAGGAGCAGGTGAAAGTGGAGTAGGAACCGCTATTCTTGGGAAGCAAAAAGAATTCGATGTTTTTGTTTCAGATAGAGGAACAATTAAAGATAAGTATAAAAAAGTTCTTTTAAATAATAACATTTCATTTGAAGAAGGAAAGCACACTAAAGCTAAAATTTTTAATGCTGATGTGGTAATGAAAAGTCCGGGAATTCCTGATACAATTTCATTGATAACAACATTAAAACAAAAAGGTGTTTCTGTAATTTCTGAAATTGAATTTGCTTCAAAATTTACGGATGGAGTTATTGTTGGAATTACTGGTTCAAACGGTAAAACAACCACAACAATGCTAGTCAATGATATTTTGAAAAAAGGCAAGTTAGATGTGAGTATGGGTGGTAATATTGGCGAAAGTTTTGCACAACAAGTGGCAGAAAAAAAGTCAGACATTCATGTGTTAGAGTTAAGTAGTTTTCAGTTAGATGGTATTGAAACTTTTGCACCACATATTGCAATTATTACCAATATAACACCAGATCATTTAGATAGGTATGATTATAAATTTGAAAACTATATCAACTCAAAGTTTAGAGTAACAGAAAATCAAACAGAACATGATTTTTTGATATATGATAATGATGATGAAGTGATTGTAAATTGGTTAAAACAACACAAAGTGAAGGCCACTTTATTACCATTTTCAATAGAAAAAGATGTTGCGCAGGGCGCGTATTTAAGAGATGATAAAATAATATTAAAATATAAAAAAGAAGAAACAATAATGGGGATTTCAACTTTAGCATTAAAAGGAAAACACAATACAAAAAATGCAATGGCTGCTGCAATGACAGCATCATTGTTAAAAGTTAGAAAAGACACTATTAGAGAGAGTTTAGAAGATTTTGAAGGTGCAGAGCACCGACTTGAATCTGTACTAAAAATTAATGGTGTACAGTACATTAATGACTCCAAAGCAACTAATGTAAATGCAACATTTTATGCTTTAGACAGTATGCAATCTCCAACAGTATGGATTGTAGGAGGTGTTGATAAAGGAAACGATTATTTAGACCTAATGCCATTGGTAAGAGAAAAAGTAAAGGCAATTATATGTTTAGGTGTTGACAATCAGAAAATAATTCAAACTTTTCACAATGTGGTTGATTTGATCGTTGAAACAGCAGGTGCTGAAGAAGCAGTTAAGGTTGCTTATAAAATTGCAGAAAAAGGAGATTCGGTGTTGTTGTCTCCTGCCTGTGCAAGTTTTGATTTGTTTGAAAATTATGAAGAAAGAGGGAAGAAATTTAAAAAAGCAGTTAGAGAATTGTAAATGAAAAATTTGCTAAAAAATATTGAGGGTGATAAAGCCATTTGGGCAATAGTTACAGTGTTAGCTATATTATCGTTTTTGCCAGTGTATAGCGCAAGTACCAATTTGGTATATGTGGTAAACAATGGTACTACCACTTTTCATTTATTTAAGCATGCTTTTTTGTTGGCTTGTGGGTTTTTAATTATTTATGCTGTCCATAAAATTCCGTTTAGATATTTCAGTGGAGGGTCGGTATTAATGCTTCCATTGGTTATACTTTTATTGATATATACATTAACCCAGGGAACTACAATTGGAGGTGCAAATGCGAGTCGTTGGATTCAAATACCGTTTATAGGGGTTGGTTTTCAAACTTCAACATTGGCAGGTCTGGTTCTAATGATATATGTATCTCGCTATTTGGCTCGTAATAAGGATAAAGAAATCATTCTAAAAGAAACAGTGTTCCAATTATGGTTACCAGTAGCCATAACTTTACTGTTAATTTTACCAGCTAATTTTTCAACTACAGCCATTGTTTTTTCAATGATTTTCTTATTGATATTCATTGGTGGTTATCCTATAAAATATTTAGCATCTGTTGTGGGAATAGGTGTATTTGTGTTGGCTCTATTTGTGCTCACGGCTAAGGCATTTCCTGAAGCTATGCCAAATAGAGTTGATACTTGGATGAGTAGAATTGAGAATTTTTCTAATAAAAATGCGAAAGAAGGATATCAGGTTGAAAAAGCTAAAATAGCTATTGCAAGCGGAGGATTAAAAGGAAGAGGACCGGGAAAAAGTAATCAGAAGAATTTTTTACCACAATCGTCTTCAGATTTTATTTTTGCCATTATTGTTGAAGAGTATGGCTTATTAGGAGCATTGGGCGTAATGTCCTTATATTTTTTATTGTTATTCAGAATATTAATTGCTGCAAAAAAGGCAGTAAGCATATTTGCAACCTTACTTATAATTGGAGTAGGATTACCTATAATTTTCCAGGCTTTAATAAATATGGCAGTAGCAGTAAATCTGTTTCCAGTAACAGGACAAACACTACCTCTTATTAGCAGTGGAGGAACATCAATTTGGATGACTTGCTTTGCTATTGGAATTATTTTAAGTGTAACAGCAGATAAAGTAAAAGAAGAGAATACAGATAATGAAGAGAACCCTTTAGATATTTTACATGAAGCAATCGGTTAATATCATATTAAGTGGAGGTGGCACAGGTGGGCATATATACCCAGCTATTTCAATAGCAAATGAGCTAAAGGAAGTATTCCCTGAAGCTAAATTTTTGTTTGTAGGTGCTAAAGATAGAATGGAAATGGAGAAAGTTCCACAGGCTGGTTACCAAATTAAAGGGTTATGGATCTCAGGAATACAACGTAGTATTTCCTTGAAGAACTTGGTATTTCCTTTTAAGCTAATAAGTAGTTTATGGAATGCATATAAAATTATTAAAAAATTCAAACCTAATGTGGTAATTGGTACAGGTGGTTTTGCAAGTGGACCAACATTGTTTGTTGCCAATAAAAAAGGAATAAAAACGGTGATTCAAGAGCAAAACTCATATCCAGGAATTACGAATAAGCTTTTAGGAAAAAAAGCTGATAAAATTTGTGTTGCATATGATGGTTTAGAGCGGTTTTTCCCTGCTGATAAAATAATTAAAACTGGAAATCCAGTTCGTCAAGATTTATTAGCTATTGAGGGAAAACAAAAAGAAGCCAGTGCTTATTTTAAGTTGAGTGCTGATAAAAAAACATTGGTAATTATAGGAGGAAGCTTAGGAGCAAGAGCTGTTAATAATTTAATTGAAAAACATATTAATTGTTTAGTATCAAACAATGTGCAAGTGATCTGGCAAACAGGTAAATTATATTACGAAGAATATAAAAAATATGATGAATTGGAAGGAGTACAAACACATGCATTTTTAAATAGAATGGATCTTACTTATGCAGCAGCTGATATTTTAATTAGCCGAGCAGGAGCAAGCTCAATTTCTGAATTGTGCATTGTTGGAAAGCCAGTTATTTTTATTCCATCTCCAAATGTAGCAGAGGATCATCAAACAAAAAATGCATTGGCTGTTGTTAGTAAAAATGCAGCATTATTGCTAAAAGAAACGGAATTAGAGATTTTTCAAACCATGTTTGATGAATTGTTAAATGATGAGAACTTAAGAAATAAATTAAGTAAGAATATTAAAAATTTAGCATTGCCAAATGCTACAAAAGAAATAGTTGAAGAAATTAAAAAATTAATGATTAGTTAGCAGATTTGAATTTAGATAAAATACATAATGTTTATTTTATAGGTATCGGTGGAATCGGTATGAGTGCTATTGCGAACTACTTTAAAAGCAATGGTAAAAATGTAGCTGGATACGATAAAGTTTCAACTGACATTACCAAATCGCTTCAGCAAATGGGAATACCTATTCATTTTGAAGATGCTGTAAATTTAATTACTTCAGCATTTAAAAATAATCAAAATACACTAGTAGTCTATACACCTGCAATTTCAATCAACAATTCAGAATTATCCTACTTTTTAGACCATAATTTTAGCGTTTTAAAGCGTTCAGAAATATTAGGAGAAATAACAAAAAACACGCAATGTTTAGCCGTAGCAGGAACCCATGGTAAAACAACTACTTCAACAATTTTAGGCCATATCTTAAAAGAAGCAAATGTGAATGCTACAGCATTTTTAGGTGGTATATCTGAAAATTATAATTCCAATTTAATATTAGGAGGAAGTGAAATATCAGTAGTAGAAGCAGACGAGTATGATAGATCTTTCTTACAACTTTCTCCAAACATAGCATGTATCACATCTATGGATGCAGATCACTTAGATATTTATGGCGATCATTCAGCTTTAGAAACATCATTTAAAGATTTTGCAGCAAAAGTTTCAGATACTCTTATCGTAAGAAAAGGAACCCCTATAAGTGGTAAAACCTATGGAATAAATGAGGAAGCAGACTATAATGCCCACAATGTAAGAATTGAAGATGGAGCTTACATTTTTGATGTGCAAACACCTACAGAAATTATAAAAAACGTAACAATAAATTTATCAGGAAAACATAATGTGCTAAATACGGTGGCGGCTTTGGCAATGGCAAATATATTTGGAATTTCACTCCCTGTCATTGCTAAAGCTTTACTTACATTTAAAGGGATAAAAAGACGCTTTTCTTATAAGGTAAAAACCGAAAATTTAGTACTAATTGATGATTATGCACACCATCCTACAGAAATAAATGTAGTTATAGATGCCGTGAGAGAAATGTATCCAACAAAAAAAGTGTTGGGTGTTTTTCAACCTCATTTATATAGTAGAACAAAAGATTTTGTAGATGATTTTGCAACAAGTTTGTCACAATTTGATGAAGTAATATTGTTAGATATTTATCCGGCAAGAGAACTTCCTATTGAAGGTGTTACATCTAGTTGGTTGTTAGATAAAATTACATTGGAAAATAAACTTGTTTCTTCAAAAGAGGAATTAGCAGAAAATATTTTAAAATCTAAAGCCCAAATTATCGTTATGATGGGTGCTGGAGATATAGGAGAGTTAGTTGAAGTAATTAAAAAAAGTTTGAGCATTGAAAATTAACTGGAATTACATAAAAGGATTTATCCTACTAGCGTTAGTAGTGTTTTTATATGGCTTTTCTCATCAAAAAAATGCTGTTAAAAAAGTACGAGAGATAGCCATTGAATTTGAAGAAGGAAACAATCTTTTTATGAATTATGAAATGGTTAATAAATTGTTAATACAAAATGGGACAACAGTTAAAAACCAAGCAAAATCTGTTATAGATTTACATTTACTAGAGGAAAAAGTACTGTCACATCCCATGGTAGAAGATGCAGCTATTTTTTTGACAGTCGATGGTTTGTTGAAAACAACAATAAAACAACGAACTCCAATTGCAAGAGTACTATCAAATAAGAGTAGTTATTACATTGATAAACAGGCGAAAATAATGCCTTTGTCAGTAAATCACTCGGCAAGAGTTCTACTGGTTTTTGGTGCTATTAAAGAAGCAGATATTAATGAAATTCATTTCTTAGTTACAACAATTTTGAAAGATGAATTTTTAAAAAAACAGCTCATTAGTATTCAAAAAATGCCGAAGAATGAGTTTGTTTTGAATACTCGAGTGGGTGGTCAGAAGATATATTTAGGGAAAATAGGTGATTTGAATCAAAAATTCATGAATCTAAAATCGTTTTTCAGCAAAACAATGGCTGATGAAACAATTGAAAATTATAGCACAATTAATTTAAAATACAACAACCAAGTTGTGTGTACAAAAAAGTAAATTATGGAACACGATGATATTTCAGTAGGGCTAGATATAGGAACAACAAAAATTGTTGCTATGATTGGGCGTAGAAATGAATATGGGAAAATAGAGTTGCTTGGTACTGGTAAAGCCAAAAGTCTAGGAGTACACCGTGGAGTAGTTAATAATATAACGCAAACAATACAGTCTATTCAAATGGCTGTAGATGAGGCGATTGCGGTTTCTGGTATAAAAATCTCAGAGGCTGTTGTAGGTATTGCAGGTCAGCATATTAGAAGCTTACAGCATAGCGATTATATTACCAGACCAAATGCTGAAGAAGTTATAGATGATGCTGATTTGGAAAAATTGGAGAAACAAGTTTACAAATTAGTAATGCTTCCTGGTGAAGAAATTATTCATGTACTTCCCCAAGAGTTTAAAGTGGATGGACAAGCAGAAATAACAGAGCCTGTTGGAATGTATGGAGGTAGATTAGAAGCAAATTTCCATGTGGTGGTTGGACAAGTATCATCCATTAGAAATATAGGTCGTTGTATTAAAAGTGCAGGATTGGATTTGGCTGGAATTACTTTAGAACCTTTAGCATCTGCAGAAGCAGTATTAAGTACTGAAGAAAAAGAGGCAGGAGTAGCACTTATTGATATTGGTGGTGGAACCACAGATTTAGCCATTTTTAAAAACGGAATTATTCGCCATACAGCAGTAGTGCCTTTTGGAGGTAATGTGATTACAGAAGATATTAAAGAAGGGTGTTCAATTATTGAAAAACAAGCTGAATTATTAAAAACAAAATTTGGGTCTGCTTGGCCTGGTGAAAATAAAGAAAACGAAATTGTATCTATTCCTGGTTTACGAGGAAGAGATCCTAAAGAGATCACTCTTAAAAACCTTTCAAAAATAATTCATGCACGTGTAGTAGAGATTGTGGAGCAAGTATTTTTGGAAATTAAAAATTACGGACACGAAGAATCAAAGAAAAAGTTAATTGCTGGTATTGTTTTAACGGGTGGAGGAGCTCAATTAAAACATATCAAACAATTGGTTGAATACATTACAGGAATGGATACCAGAATTGGGTATCCAAATGAAAATTTAGCTGGTGAATCAGATGAAAGTTTATCCAGTCCGCAATATGCAACAGCAGTAGGGCTTTTAATGAACGGGTTGAATAAAATTGAGAAAGCAAAAATTTACCAACAAATTCATGAAAATGCTGAAGAAGAAGACGGAAATGATATTGAGGAAACAATAGTAGAACCAAAAAAATCAATATTTGAAAAATGGGCTGATAAGTTCAGGGATTTTTTAGATAATGCAGAATAAAGAAGAAAATAAACCAAAGAAAAAGACCAATAACCATATATTATGAGCAGTTCAGATTTTAACAACATTTCATTCGATTTACCCAAAAATCAGTCTAACGTTATAAAAGTTATAGGAGTCGGTGGCGGCGGTAGCAATGCCGTTAACCATATGTACTCACAAGGAATTAACGGGGTTGATTTTGTTATTTGTAATACCGATGCTCAGGCATTACAAAACAGCTCAGTTCCTACAAAAATTCAATTAGGAGTTTCATTAACTGAGGGATTGGGAGCTGGAGCAAACCCAGAAGTGGGAGCTCAAGCAGCAATTGAAAGTATCCAGGAAATTAAAGATATGCTATCGTCCAGCTCAAAAATGGTCTTTATTACAGTTGGTATGGGTGGAGGAACTGGTACTGGTGCTGCGCCTATTATAGCCAAAGCTGCTCGGGAGTTAGATTTGTTAACTATTGGTATTGTAACTACCCCATTTTCTTTTGAAGGAAAAATGCGTAATGAACAAGCTCAAAAAGGAATTGACACTTTACGCGAATATGTAGATTCTTTGGTTGTAATTAACAATAATAAATTGAGAGAAGTGTACGGAAATTTAGGCTTTAAAGCTGGATTTTCTAAAGCAGATGAAGTATTATCAATAGCTTCTCGTGGTATTGCTGAAGTAATTACACATCACTATACACAAAACATCGATTTAAAAGATGCTAAAACCGTACTTTCAAATAGTGGAACTGCTATTATGGGATCGGCTACAGCAGCTGGAGTAAATAGATCTGAAGTAGCAATTTCTACGGCTTTGGATTCACCATTATTGAATGATAATAAAATTACGGGAGCAAAAAATGTATTATTGCTAATTGTTTCTGGAACTGAAGAAATTACCATTGATGAAATAGGTGAGATTAACGATTATATCCAATCGGAAGCCAAATCAGATGTAAATATTATCATGGGTGTTGGAGAAGATGAAAGCTTAGGTGATTCAATTTCAGTGACTATTGTAGCTACGGGATTTAATAAAGATCAACAGCACGAAATTTCAAATACAGATCCAAAAATAATCATGCACACGTTGAATGATGAACAGGAAGCAACTTTTGATTTTACTGAGAAAAAGATAAGCACCCCAATAGAAAAACAACACAAACCTATTGATACAACTCCCATAGTTGAAGATAAAATTATTTACGATCTAGGAGAAGAAATTGAAGAAGAAATTGAAATAATTCCAACAACAGACTTTATTAAAAATATTGATGTTGTTTATGAAGAGATTGCATTGGATATTGATGATGAATTTGTAATTACATCAATTGCTTCTGAAAAAGAGGAAGAACCAATTCAAGTTGAGGAGGAAAAGCAAATTTCATTTACGTTTGATTTACCAATTGCTGAGGTTAAAAAGCAAGCAATAATTGATGAGCCAAAAGAGGATATTACAACTATTGAAGTTGTTGATCATCAAGTGGTACACGCTGTAAAAGAAGTTGATGAGGAAGTGCATTTTTCATTAGAAGATTATACGGAATTGGAAGATAATTTATCTAAAGCAACTAAAAAAGCATCCTTAGAAGAAGAGGTGTCAGATGAGTTGAATTTCACCCTGCGTTCTGAAGTTAAAACTGAAGAGGAAATTGATGTTAATGAGCAAATTGTAATTGATCATAAAGAAATTTCTCCATTAGATTTAACAATTGACGAATTGCAAAAAAGAGCAGCCGAACGTCGTGAAAAAATGAAAAATTTTAATTATAAATTTATAAATAAAGTAAACCATAATATTGAAGAAATAGAAAAAGAACCTGCATATAAAAGAATGGGGGTTGAATTAGACGAGACTACACATTCATCAGAAATTAGCCAATCAAGAACTTCATTAGAGGTGGATGATAATGATGATATTCAATTTCGTTCTAACAACTCTTTTCTTCATGACAATGTAGATTAAAGCAAAGCCCAAAGATGAGTACCCTTAGATTAATTTTCTAAGTTTTGGACTCGAAAATCTTCTTTGTAAATTGAAGATTTTCGGGTTCTTTTTTTTTATCTTCGCAAAACAAAAATAATTGAGCATGAGTTTACAACAAGAATTAATGGTTAAAATGAAAGAAGCAATGAAGGCAAAAGATGCTGTTGCTTTAGAATCTTTAAGAGCTATAAAATCTGAAATATTATTGGCTCAAACAAAAGGAGGAGCATCTGGAGAACTAGTAAAAGATGATGAAATTAAGCTACTTCAGAAATTGGTGAAACAACGTAAAGATAGTGCAGCCATTTATAAAGAACAAGGTAGAGATGATTTAGCCCAGCCCGAATTGACTCAAGTTGAAATAATAGCTCAATTTTTACCCGAGCAAATGGGTGAAGAAGAATTGAAAAAAATAATTGCTGAAATTATGGAAAAAGTTGGTGCAACCTCAATGAAAGATATGGGGAAAGTGATGGGAATGGCATCCAAAAAATTGGCGGGAAAAGCTGATGGTAAAGCAATTTCTACGATGGTAAAACAACTCTTAGGATAACAAGAATAAATAAGGCCTCGTGGCGCAACTGAATAGCGCACTGGATTTCGGCTCCAGCGGTTGCAGGTTTGAATCCTGCCGGGG
>JQIA01001983.1_pt1 | contig 10955 bp, 9 predicted proteins | sample 811431 | NCBI WGS metagenome assembly JQIA01 (sample SAMN02998118, study PRJNA258478) | marine sediment metagenome | biome: marine; feature: seafloor; material: sediment; isolation source: oil-polluted sediment collected from 3 locations (0.5 km, 0.7 km and 0.9 km)... | place: USA: Gulf of Mexico ... | reverse complement strand
GGACAAATTCGCCGGGCCGTTGCTACTTTACTCGAGGCAAAGAGGCCGATCATTTATGCCGGTGGCGGGGTAGTGCTGGGCAATGCTTCAACACAACTAACGAAATTGGCGCAAATGTTGAATTATCCGGTGACCAATACCTTAATGGGTTTAGGCTGTTACCCAGGTAGTGACCGACAGTTTCTTGGCATGCTGGGTATGCACGGTACCTGTGAAGCGAATATGGCCATGCACGACGCCGATGTCATCCTGGCGGTAGGGGCGCGATTTGACGACCGAGTGACCAATACCCCGGATCGCTTTTGCCCGGGTGCAAAAATTATTCATATTGATGTTGACCCCTCCACCATTGCCAAGACCGTCGATATAGATATTCCTATTGTGGGTTCATGTGATGTAGTGCTGGACGATATGATCGCGCTGATTGAATCTGATACCAAAACTGAGGGGCCTGATGAAGAGGCTCTCGCCACCTGGTGGGCGCAAATTGACGAGTGGCGCAAACGTCACGGTATCTATACCGCAACGCGATATGAACCTAGTGTTGGGGCGTTGATTAAACCGCAAGATGCGGTTAAAGCTCTGCATAAGGTGACTAAAGGTAATGCCTATGTGACTTCAGATGTGGGTCAGCACCAGATGTTTGCGGCGCAGTATTATCTGTTTGATAAACCGCGGCGCTGGTTTAACTCTGGTGGCCTCGGCACTATGGGCTACGGTCTGCCAGCGGCGATGGGCGTGCAAATGGCGTTTCCCGATGCTGATGTTGCCTGCGTTACCGGCGAAGGTAGTATTCAGATGTGTATTCAGGAACTGTCAGCGTGTACGCAACACCATTTGCCGGTGAAAATTATTAATTTAAATAACCGAGCTCTGGGGATGGTGAGGCAGTGGCAGGATATGCAGTACGGTAGCCGTTATTCACAGACCCTCTATGAGGACTCTCTCCCTGACTTTGTTAAGTTGGCAGAGGCCTACGGACATGTCGGTATGCGAGTCGAGCATATTGATGAGCTTGAAGATAAGCTAATCGAATGTTTTAGCCTGAAGGATCGAGTGGTGTTTATGGATATCCTGGTGGATACCAACGAGCATGTTTATCCTATGCATGTGGCACCGGGTTCCATGCGTGATATGTGGCTAAGTAAAACGGAGCGCACCTGATGAGACGTATTCTTTCTGTATTGATGGAAAATGAGCCTGGCTCACTGTCTCGGGTGGTCGGTTTGTTTTCACAGCGCGGTTATAATATCGATACGCTGACGGTAGCGCCTACCAATGACAAAAGCCTGTCGCGTCTAACGATGACGACTCATGGTAACGACAGGGTGATAGAGCAAATTACCAAGCAACTCAACAAGTTGGTTGATGTAGTTAAAGTAAATGATCTTTCGGAAGGGCCGCATATCGAGCGTGAACTCCTGCTCATCAAAGTTCGAGCGTCGGGTGCTCAGCGGGCTGAAATTAAACGCTGTGTCGACATTTTTCGTGGTCAGATTATAGATGTGGGTGTGACGACTTACGTTATTCAGGTGGCTGGTAGCAGCGATAAACTGGATGCTTTTGTAGACTCTCTCGGTGATGCCAGTATTTTAGAGGTGGTACGTTCTGGCGTATCCGGTATCATGCGCGGCGAAAAGGCCCTTAGGGTATAAGGCCGGGCTTTATATTTTTTTAATTAAGTCATTGCCATTTAACGTAGTCTTTTAACTTAGTCATTTAACTTTTAATCAGAAGATCGGGTAACTCATCATGCAAGTGTATTACGATAAAGATTGTGATCTTTCCATCATCAGCAGCAAAAAAGTCACCATTGTCGGTTATGGTTCTCAAGGCCATGCTCACGCGCTTAACCTGCGCGACTCCGGCGTCGAGAACGTCGTGGTTGCTTTGCGTAAGGGTTCATCGTCCTGGGCGAAAGCTGAAGGCGAAGGCCTGAAGGTTGCGGAAATTGCCGAGGCGGTTAGCGGTGCCGATGTGGTTATGGTTCTGGCCCCCGATGAACATCAAAAAGCTGTTTACTACAACGATATCGAACCTAACCTGAAGCAGGGTGCAGCACTGGCCTTTGCCCACGGTTTTAACGTTCACTTTGAAATGATTGAGCCAAGAAGTGATCTCGATGTCATTATGATTGCACCGAAAGGCCCCGGTCACACCGTACGCAGCACTTACCTGGAAGGTGGTGGTGTTCCCTCGTTAATCGCAGTGTTTCAGGATGCTTCCGGGCAAGCGAAGAATATTGCCTTGTCTTATGCCTCCGGTAACGGTGGTGGACGTTCGGGAATTATTGAAACTAATTTCCGCGAAGAAACAGAAACCGATCTGTTCGGTGAACAGGCGGTATTGTGTGGTGGTGCAACGGCTCTGGTTCAGGCCGGTTTTGAAACTTTGGTGGAAGCGGGTTATGCCCCAGAGATGGCTTACTTCGAATGTCTCCATGAACTAAAACTTATTGTAGATTTAATGTATCAGGGCGGCATTGCTGATATGCGTTATTCAATTTCTAATACCGCTGAGTTTGGAGATTATGTGAGTGGCCCTCGTATTATCACCGAAGAAACGAAGAAAGAAATGAAGCGCGTTCTGGACGATATTCAGGCGGGTAAATTTGCCAACAAATTTATTCTCGATAATCAGGCCGGTAACCCGATTCTGAAAGCGGCTCGACGTCGTAGTGAAGAGCATCCCATTGAAGCCGTAGGTGCTAAGCTTCGTGGCATGATGCCCTGGATTGGCGCGAATAAGCTGGTCGACAAAAGCAAGAACTAAACGTTCAAAGCAGAATGTTTAGAAGTATTAAAGGGCAGGCTTCGGTCTGCCCTTTTTATTAGCTCCGGCTTTTTAGATATTATTTTATAGATATTGCTTTATGGGTTTTATTTGAGAGAGAACTCTGAATTCAAATGTTGCGAATTAACGACCTTAAATTACCTCTTGAGCACAGCGCCGATGAACTGGCAGAAGCGATTATCAAAAAGCTGGTAATTGACGCCGACGATTTGCTGGATTTTAGTATTTATAAGCGCAGTTATGATGCGCGCAAAAAAAACCATATTTTACTTAGCTACCAGGTGGATGTACGGCTCAGCGAATCCGCGAATAAAAGTGTGCTGGAAAAATTCTCTGGGCAGTCTTTTGTCTGGCCCAGCCCGGACACCCGTTATCAATTGGTGGCTCAAGCCTCGGAGAATTTCCCAGACGCTGAGCAACAGCGGCCCATTGTTATCGGCTTCGGCCCCTGCGGAATGTTAGCCGCGTTGCTGTTGGCGCAAATGGGGCTCAAACCGATTGTATTGGAGCGCGGCCAGAGCGTACGTCAACGTACTCAGGATACCTGGGACTTTTGGCGTAAGCGGAAATTAAAGGCGGAGTCGAACGTACAGTTTGGTGAGGGTGGCGCAGGTACATTTTCTGACGGAAAGTTGTACAGCCAGGTTAAAGATAAGCGCCACCTGGGGCGAAAAGTATTAAATGAGTTTGTGGCGGCGGGCGCGCCGGAGGAAATTTTAAGTCTTAGTAAGCCTCATATCGGCACCTTTAAGCTGGTCAAAATGGTCGAGAACATGCGCGAGGAAATTATCCGCCTGGGCGGAGAAATTCATTTCGACCGTAAAGTCGAGACGATTCAGCGCGAATCATCTTCGCTTGTTCCCGAAGGTGGGAAAATCACCGGAGTGACTCTAAGCAACGGTGAGACCTTGCGCAGCCGCCATATTATTTTGGCCATTGGACACAGTGCCAGGGACAGTTTTGAGATGCTGTTGAAGCAGGGGGTCTATATTGAGGCCAAACCCTTCTCAATTGGTTTTCGCATAGAACACCCTCAGTCTGTGATAGACAAGGCTCGTTTCGGTGCGCAGGCGGGACACCCGATTTTAGGTGCTGCGGATTACAAACTGGTTCACCATTGCAAAAATGGACGCAGTGTTTACAGCTTTTGTATGTGTCCTGGTGGCACGGTGGTCGCGGCAAGTTCAGAAGAGGGAGGCGTGGTGACGAATGGCATGTCCCAGTATTCTCGTAACGAGCGCAATGCTAACGCGGCAATCGTCGTTGGCATTACTCCGGAACAGGACTATCCTGGCCATGTCCTGGCCGGTATTGATTTACAGCGTAAACTCGAAATTCTAGCCTATGACTTAGGCGGGAGAAGTTATAAGGCTCCTGCTCAGTTAGTGGGGGACTTCTTGCAGGGTCGAGCTTCAACGCAGTTGGCCAGTGTGACACCCTCCTATCAGCCGGGCATCACTTTGGGCGATTTATCGGAAGCCTTACCTGACTTTGCGATTGACGCGATTCGGGAAGCGATTCCCGCTTTCGATAAAAAAATAAAAGGCTTTGCTATGGCCGATGCTGTGTTAACTGGAGTTGAGACTCGTACCTCCTCGCCAGTCTGCGTCAAGCGTGGAAAGAGTTTTCAAAGTATTAATACCCAGGGGCTGTACCCAGCAGGAGAGGGTGCGGGTTATGCGGGTGGTATATTGTCGGCAGCGATAGACGGTATTAAAGTTGCTGAAGCCCTGGCTCTGGATCTATTAAAATAAGCTCGTTGGGCATTGGCATAGATATGTCTATAGATATAGACAGCTTTAACACCTCGGCCGCATAATACAGCTGACGGTAACCTGTACCTGGACACACGAAGGTAAAATCCCATGTCGGAACCTATAATTTCTATTGATAAAAAAGCAAGGGCAGAGAGCAGTCAGTCGCCTGATAATTCGCAGAAAACTGGAGAATCTTCTGCCGAAGCTGTCGATCATGAAAACGACGTGCATCGACGTAAGGGTATTTACCTGCTGCCGAATTTGTTGACCAGTGGTGCCATGTTTGGTGGTTTTTACGCCATTTTAGCGGCCATGGACGGAAATTTTGCCTTTGCTGCGATCGCTATTTATGTCGCCATGTTATTTGATGGTCTGGATGGGCGGGTTGCTCGCTTAACCAATACCCAGAGCGAGTTTGGAGTGCAATACGACAGCCTTTCAGACATGGTGTCCTTTGGGGTTGCGCCTGCGGTACTTATGTTTAGCTGGATCCTGGAAAGTTTGGGTAACGTTGGTTGGGCGGCGGCATTTGTCTATGCGTCATGTGCGGCCTTACGCCTGGCGCGCTTTAATGTGCAGGTGGGCTCCACCGATGAACGGTTTTTTATAGGTTTGGCGAGCCCGGCAGCGGCAGGGCTGGTTGCGGCTTTAGTCTGGTGTGCCCACGGCTGGGAAGAGACGCGAGCGCTGGCGGTGATAGCGGCATTGGTTACCGCCTCAGCGGGTTTGTTGATGGTGGCGAATGTTCGTTACTACAGTGCGAAAGCGATAGATTTGAAGGGCCGGGTACCTTTTGTTGTCATCCTGTCTCTTATCATGATCCTGGTGATTATTAGTATTGACCCACCACGGGTCTTGCTAATTATGGCGGTTATTTATGCTTTTTCAGGCCCCTGCCTGTGGGCGTGGCATAAATTAAACCCTGCTGTTAACAAGGCTTGAGTAAGGGGAAAATAAGTCTTGCGGAGAAGGAAATGCTTGGCAGATGCACTATAATTTGTTTGAATGGTTGCTTGTTTCTGAACGTTTTAGACTTCAGTAAATAAATAAGTAAACAGCGCATAAATGACATCAGGTAAATGACAAACAGTCTCGCAAATAATATCGTCTATCGCCTCGAGCTTCCTTGCTCGGGTTTGTTGTGTGCTGGCTTCCTACTACTGCCCTGAGGGGCATCTATTCGTACTGACATTTTCTATTTCTAATTTTTTGCATATTGCCTTCTAGCGAGGCAAAATTCAGTTTACTGTGTACCGCTGCAAGCGGACTCTCCAGGAGTGAATACCCATGGACAAAGAACGTCTTATTATTTTTGATACCACCTTGCGCGATGGCGAACAAAGCCCAGGCGCAGCCATGACTAAAGAAGAGAAGCTCCGGGTTGCCAAAGCACTGGAAAAGCTGAAAGTTGACGTCATAGAGGCTGGTTTTGCGACCTCTAGCCCTGGTGATTTCGCAGCGGTAAAAAGCATCGCCGAAACGATCAAAGATTGTGGTGTCTGTAGTTTGGCGCGCACCATGCCGGGTGATATTGAGCGTGCGGCAGAAGCGCTTGTTGGTGCCGTGGCACCGCGGATACACACTTTTATTGCGACCTCGCCCATCCATATGGACTATAAGTTGCAAATGACCCCGGAGCAGGTGTTTGAGCAGGCGGTTGGCGCAGTCAACATCGCCCGTAACCTCGTCGACGATGTGGAGTTCTCTCTCGAGGATGGTAGTCGCACCGAGTTTGATTTTATGTGTCGCATCGTTGAAGCGGTGATCGATGCAGGTGCAAGCACTATTAATATCCCGGATACCGTCGGTTACGGCTCACCGGATGAGTATGGCGAAATGATTGGCCGGGTTATTAAGAATGTACCGAATTCTGATAAGGCGATATTTTCGGTTCACTGTCATAACGACCTAGGTCTTGCCGTGGCCAATTCGCTGTCTGCCGTTTTGCACGGTGCACGCCAGGTAGAGTGTACGGTGAACGGTTTAGGCGAGCGTGCCGGTAACGCCTCACTGGAAGAAATTGTGATGGCGATTCGGACCCGACCCGATATTTACCCGGTTGAGGTGGGCGTGGATAGCAGGCAGATTGTGCCGACTTCGCGATTAGTCTCAACGGTCACCGGGTTTCCGGTACAGCCAAATAAAGCCGTGGTCGGTGCGAATGCTTTCGCTCACGAATCAGGTATTCACCAGGATGGCGTACTTAAATATCGCGAAACCTATGAAATTATGCGGGCTGAAGATGTTGGCTGGAATACCAATCGGATTGTGCTGGGCAAACTTTCTGGTCGCGCCGCATTTTCTGCACGACTCGAAGATCTGGGCATCAGTTTTGACAATAAAGCCGACTTGAACCGAGCCTTTACCCGCTTTAAAGAGCTTGCCGATAAAAAACGTGAGATTTTTGACGAAGATCTGCAAGCCCTGGTTTCTGATATTCAGTTGGGTGAATCTGCGGAAGATGTGAGCCTGGTGTCTATGGATGTTGCCTCCAGAACCGGACGCGCACCCCATGCCGAGTTAACGCTGCGTAGTAAAGGTAACGATCACACCGTCGCCTCAGAAGGTAGTGGACCGGTCGATGCGGTGTTCCGAGCGATTGAAAAACTGGCCGATAGTGGTGCCGAACTTTTACTGTATTCGGTCAATGCGATTACCACTGGCACCGACTCTCAGGGAGAGGTGACCGTCAGGCTTGAGAAGGGCGGTCGGATCGTCAATGGGCAGGGCGCAGATACCGATATTTTAGTCGCGAGTGCTAAAGCTTATATCCATGCGCTTAACCTCCTGAGTAACCCCGACCGAGTACACCCTCAATTGGGTGGGATTTGAGGCTCTAAAATATGAAGCCTGATCGAGCAGCGGTTTAATTTCATTTGAGCTCGCTTCGTAGCCAGTATTTCTCCGCTTTGGGTATTGTGCAGTACCGGCCCAGAGCGGAGCGTCTGACCGAAGAAGAAGCGGCAGGCTTGTCTGATACAGATGGCGATACGTCGGGTTTCGAAGCTCAGAACACCCACGTTGAGCGATCCGAACAAGTTAAAGGATCCAAAAAAACAGAGTTCCAGAAATCACCAGCTAATACTTCCAGCCTGGGTCGTGAGCACTTAAGCCAGTTGGCAAGCGAGCTGGAGGTTCCCCTTCAAGTGCGAACAAAGCAGACCTTGCCCGCGGCAGATAAGCCATTAAATCAGGAGGAAGGCCCTGGTTTAACGGTGCAGCTGCAATTTCGTCTGGCCTGCTGGCGCGTTTCCGATCACTTGCTGGTACTCGATTCTCTGGAGCCAGGAGAGCGTCCGGATGCCCGCCGCGTAACCCTGCTGGGTAATATTCTCAGGGCCATAGGGCAGCAACCCGATCTCTTACCGCCCGCAGAGTTTCTGGACTGGCCCTTATCTGCCGGAGCGGACGCCAGCCTTGCCGGGGCGCGAATTTCGATTCAGACCTTCTTGCAGGGACGTATGAGCCAGGCTCCCTTTCGCTGGGTGCTAGTAATGGGGGACTTTGCTATTCAGTGTCTGGCGCCGGAGAATGAAGCCAATACGGACAGCTCGGATGACCTGGGTTTTGATCAAAGCTTAATGGGGCAACAATTCTCCCTGTTTTCTGAGCTTACGGCCTTGTGTGTTCCGGGTTTGGGGCAAATGTTAGAAGACCCAGGAACTAAGACGGTAACCTGGGAGACACTTCGGTTTTTAAATGAAAGCGCCGATATCTAATCCTTTTAAAGCGTAGCCTTTTTAAACTAGACCTTTTAAATATAGATCTTTTAAAACTTAGCCCCTTTAAAATTTAGACCTTCAAAATCAGGTTCGACACCGCATGCCATTATTTTCAGCAGCACAAAAAATAATCCCTGCCCGGGTTGAACACATAGTTGATCTGCATATCATTGAAGAGCAGGTGTCTCCCTCACCATGGAGCGCTGGGCAGTTTGAAGAAAGTCTGAATCACCACTCAGCCTATGTAATAGAAGAGTCGGGTGAGATTTTAGGCTTTCTTATCTTTACCTGCGTTGCCGGGGCCGCAGAGCTAATTAATATTGCAGTTCATCCTGATTACCAGGGGCAAGGCCTGGGTTCTCGACTGCTGGAGTTTTGTCTCGACAGTGTCAGAGACCGGGCAGACAGCATTTTTCTGGACGTGCGCGTCAGTAATTTTTCAGCGATTTCTCTGTATCTGGCTAAGGGCTTTGTTCAGGTTGGAGAGCGGCGTGACTATTATCGCAAACCACCGGGTCGTGAAGATGCCCTGGTAATGGCTTACGAGTTGTCAGAAACCCTGTTTGGCGGTGAAAAGACGGATTGATCTCCTTATCATTTGTGATGGCATTCAAATAATTAGAGATGTACTCAGGTCTAATTACACGTAACATTGCCAACCTGGGCGCTCGCATTATTCGTGTGTGAAGCTTGCTTTAAAACGGGAAGGGAATGACGGATGGAAACCTTTGAAATGCTCTACTGGCACTGGATTGTGTTAGGCCTTGTTCTGGCCGTACTCGAAATTTTTCTGGCGAGTTTTACCGTGCTTTGGTTTGGTGTGGGCGCTATTTTAGTCGGCCTTGTACTGTGGGTATTTCCAGCCCTGTCTTTGGCGCCGCAAATGATGCTCTGGATTATCGCGTCGTCGGCCCTGGCGGTCTTCTGGTTTAAGTACTTCAAACCTCGTATGCTCGACAAAACCGGTGCGGGGATGGCGCGGGAAGCGGTCATTGGCGAATCGGGGCAGGTAATCAAAGCACCGCGCGCGGGTGGCCGGGGGATGGCACGATTTAGTATCCCCATACTAGGCAGTGACGAGTGGGAAATTATTAGCGAGGAGCCAGTCGAGATTGGTGATCGTATCGTAATTAGAGATTTTTCGGGTAATACCCTTGTGGTTGGCAGAGGATAGGTCGTTAGCAGAGGGGGATGGTTAGCGGGGCATCACTCTCGGCTTGAGCTTAAAGTATTTGCCATGAAGGTATGGACTAAATTATCGCGGAATGAATTAACGCGAAACAAGTTAACCCGAAACAAGTTGTTTCAGAACAAACAGGAGATAGAGTAATGGAAAGTGTATGGATGGTTGGGGTTTTACTGGCAGCGGTAATCATTACTGCGTTTAAAGGTGTTCGCCAGGTGCCTCAGGGCAGTAAATGGGTTGTACAAAGGTTAGGGAAATACCACCAAACTTTATCACCTGGCCTGCAATTCATTATTCCCTATATAGATAATGTAGCCTACAAAGTAACCACAAAAGATATTGTTCTCGATATCCCTTCTCAGGAAGTGATTACCCGTGATAACGCCGTTATTATCGCGAATGCGGTCGCTTATATAAATATTCTATCTCCTGAAAAAGCAGTCTACGGGGTTGAAGATTATGAGCTGGCGATCCGCACTTTGGTGCAAACGTCTCTACGCTCTATTGTGGGCGAAATGTCTCTTGATGACGCCCTGTCTTCTCGGGACCAGATTAAAGCCAATTTAAAAATGGCTATTTCTGATGATATCGCGGACTGGGGTATTACTTTAAAAACGGTCGAAATTCAGGATATTAACCCCTCGGCCACGATGACAGGCGCGATGGAAGAACAAGCCGCTGCCGAACGTCGTCGACGCGCCACAGTGACTCGTGCCGACGGTGAAAAGGAAGCTGCGGTGCTAGAGGCGGATGGACGCTTAGCCGCATCTCGTCGAGATGCAGAGGCGAAGGTCGTATTGGCGGAGGCCACCAAAGAAGCCTTGGTTAAGGTGAACCAGGCGGTGGGCGATAACGAGCTGCCCATCCTGTACTTGCTCGGCGAGAAATACGTTGAATCCATGCGCGAGATGGCCAGTTCCGATAATTCTAAACTGGTGGTTATCCCCGGAGATTTACAGGCAGCCGTTAGAGGCCTGATGGGAAAATTTAAATAAGAGTGGTAATTAAGTAGGAGGAGCACGCTTTAACATTGACTGGAGGCCCCGGCTCTCTAGTTAGAGCGGGGCGAATCCGTTAGAATGGCTGTCTTTTCTGGATGGCTATTTTCATGCTTGAAATCAACCCCATTCGCACTACCCTCGAAGATCTCAAGGCGCGTACCGACGTGCTCAGGGGGTATCTTTGACTATGCCACAAAGCAGGAACGCTTAAGCGAAGTCGAGCTGGAGTTGGGAGACCCTTCTGTCTGGGACGATCCGGAGCGAGCACAAACCCTGGGGCGCGAGCGTTCTTCTCTTGAGGTGGTGGTTAATACCATCAGCAGTCTGGACTCTAATCTGGGCGATACCGCTGAGCTGCTGGAAATGGCGGCTGAAGAGGATGATGAAGAGACACTTGCTTCCGTCGAGGAAGATGTCGCCGAACTTAGTGAAAAGCTCGAGAAACTCGAATTTCGCCGTATGTTTTCCGGCGAGATGGATGCCAATAACGCGTATC
>JQIA01001982.1_pt1 | contig 10955 bp, 12 predicted proteins | sample 811431 | NCBI WGS metagenome assembly JQIA01 (sample SAMN02998118, study PRJNA258478) | marine sediment metagenome | biome: marine; feature: seafloor; material: sediment; isolation source: oil-polluted sediment collected from 3 locations (0.5 km, 0.7 km and 0.9 km)... | place: USA: Gulf of Mexico ... | reverse complement strand
GCAAAGTAAAAGTTTTTGTCTCAATCGATTTGACGTGGATATTCAGGGGTCGGTCTGACGGGCCCACCGGATTTAAAAAAACGCTCTTGCAATGCGGCCCTGAGCCGTTAATCTGGAGTTGGGTATAGCGTTTCCTTCAATACCCATTAACCGATACAATTAACCAATAAGCTCTCGGGCCACTGGCAACTCATCTTTAAACTGTAAGTGCTACAGGAAACAGCAATGGCAATAACCCTCGGTGTGGTGATGGATCCCATCAGCCTCATTAGCTACAAAAAAGACAGCACCATGGCGATGCTTTGGGCCGCACAGGACAGAGGTTGGACGCTCCTGTATATGGAGCAGCAGGATATTTACCTTCAGGATGGTCTTGCCCGGGCCCAGGTGAGCGAACTAAGGGTATTCAGGGATCCCGATCATTGGTTCGAGCTGGGGGTTCGCCGGGATATAAGTCTTGCCGAGCCCGATCTCATACTGATGCGCAAGGATCCGCCCTTCGACATGGAGTTTCTCTATTCAACGTATATTCTGGAGCAGGCTGAAAGAGAGGGTACGCTGGTCATTAACCGACCCCGCAGCCTGCGGGATTTTAACGAAAAACTGTTCGCCACACAGTTCCCCCAATGCTGCCCTCCATTGCTGGTGACTCGAAACCTCAGCCGATTGAAAGCCTTTCACCAGGCACAGGGGGACGTGATATTTAAGCCACTTGACGGCATGGGTGGGACCGGAGTATTTCGCGTGCGTGAATCTGACCCCAATATTAACGTAATCCTCGAAACCCTGACTGATTTAGGGACGGCGCAGATCATGGCCCAGAAGTATATTCCGCAGATCACCTCGGGGGATAAGCGTATTCTGATGATTGACGGTGAACCTTTGGACTATGCTCTGGCAAGAATTCCCGCCCAGGGTGAAAGCAGGGGCAATTTAGCTGCGGGAGGATCGGGGGTCGGGGTTGAACTTACAGAACGTGATCGCTGGATATGCAGTCAGGTCAGCACTAAACTCAAGGAAAACGGTCTGCTTTTTGTCGGACTCGATGTGATTGGAGACTATTTGACAGAAATTAATGTCACCAGCCCTACCTGTATTCGGGAGCTGGATAATGCCTTTTCACTGGATATAGGGAATCGTCTGATGGACTGCATTGCCCTTAGATTGAGGCGCTGAATCAGCTGCGAACACCCATAGCATGAGCCAAACACAACCCGCCACCCCCCCGGCAGCAAGCGCCGGTGACAGATTGGTTTTTGCCCTGTTTCTGGCCGCCAGCCTGCATGTTACGCTGATTCTGGGTATTGGCTTTGATCTGTTCAAATCCGCAGTGCCTCGCCAGATCATCGAGGTTACACTGGCTAACAAACCCACGGAGGAAAAGCCTAAAGAGGCTGACTTCATGGCTCAGGAAAATCAGCTTGGGGGTGGTGATCTCAAAGACAAGCTGACGCCGACTACTACCGAGCCGGCCAATTATGCCGACCAGGAGATCAAGCAAACCCGGCCGGTATACCCGGAGGCGGCGCCTGAGCAATATGCCCAGGTGAACGACCAGATGCTGATGAGTGAAATCAGCGCGCAAAGCATCGACCAGGAACCCATCACCGAAGAACAGGTAAAAAGACAGGACAGCGTCAGCACTGACCTGTCGCTGTTTCGAAAACAGCTTTCGCTGGCAAGCCTCGATGCCGAACTGGATTTTATTGACAACAATAGAACACGTAACACCCGCATCCACCGGGTCAGCTCTGTTTCTGCTCTGAAGACGACCGATGCCTACTACGTCACCCAGTGGATAAAAAAAATTCATCGCATTGGCAAATTGAATTACCCTGAAGAGGCCAGAAGGCGTAAAATTTATGGTGATCTCCGGTTAACCGTTGCACTTCTTTCCGATGGCACGGTCAAAAATATTCAAATACAACGCTCCTCCGGGCATAAGTTTCTGGACGATGCAGCGATACGAATTGTGAGGCTGGCATCACCCTTTGCACCATTTCCCGACAAGTTGCGGCGTGAATACGATGTGCTGGAAATTACCCGAACCTGGGTTTTCAGCAAGGATGGCCAGACACCTGTACTTTGATTTGAGCCCCGAGAGGGTAAATGATCCATTACCAATATCTGTTTAAACTGACATGACTGATACAACCTACAGTAGTTCACTTAAAAATCAGTTTCTGATCGCGATGCCGCATATGGAAGCTTCGGGTTTCGAGAATACGGTTACCTACATCTGCGAACATGATAAAAAGGGGGCTATGGGGCTGGTAATCAACCGCCCCACGGGGATTTCCCTCAAGGAAATCCTGCATCAGATGAATATCGATACCGATACCGGCAATCAGGATATGCAGCCCATCTATGTTGGAGGCCCGCTCCAGACCGACCGGGGTTTTATCCTGCACGGCAAAAAACGTGACTGGCAGTCCACTATTTCGGTATCTGCAGCAATCAGCCTGACAACTTCGCGGGACATATTGGCCTCAATCGCGAAAAATGAAGGCCCTGAAGACTGTATAGTGACGCTGGGTTACGTCGGCTGGGGGATGGGCCAGCTGGAACGTGAGTGCGCGAACAATTACTGGCTCACGGTGCCGGCCGATGCGGATATTATTTTTCATACCCCCAGTGAAGAGCGCCTCGAGGCTGCCGCCCGTCTGCTTGGTATCAGCCTGGATCAAATATCCAGCTACGCGGGTCATGCCTGAATTTAATGGTGGCGATAAGCGCCGAATCCTTGCCTTTGATTTTGGCACCAAGCGTATTGGTGTGGCTGTGGGTCAGGCAATAACAGGGACAGCCACAGCACTCTCTGTTTTGCCAGCAAAGGATGGCATTCCAGACTGGGACCAGCTGGCCAGGCTGATCGCCGAGTGGCAACCCGATGCCTTTTTGGTGGGCAGCCCCCTGAATATGGACGGCTCGCAAAGCGAAATGGCTGGCCGTGCCCGAAAATTCTGTAACAGGCTGCACGGGCGATTTCACAAACCTTGTTTTAATATGGATGAAAGATTATCCACTTTCGAGGCAAAATCACAGATAATGCCCCTCGAATCTTTCCAGGGACAAACTATCAGCCTGGACAGTATGGCAGCCAAACTGATCCTTGAAAGCTGGTTTCGAGGCCAGCAAAAAACCAACGATAATGAGTGACCTTATGGGAACACAAAGTTTACCCTCCGCCGATGAAATGCTGGATTTGCTTTATACCAAACTTGCAGCTTATATCGAGCGCAAAGGTATACAGGCCCCCCTGCTGGTAGGTATTCATTCGGGCGGAGCATGGCTGGCGGAAAAACTGCATCAGCGGATGGTTAATGCAGGTAGGGTTCTGGATCCGCTGGGGACACTTGATATTTCCTTCTATCGGGATGATTTCACCCGCGTCGGCCTTAATCCCAACGTCAAGCCATCGGCATTGCCGGTATCGGCGCAGGACAGAAATATCATTCTGGTGGATGATGTGCTGATGTCGGGTCGTACCGTGCGAGCAGCGCTGGACGTCCTGTTTGAGGTTGGGCGGCCAGCCAGTATTACTCTGGTGGTACTGATTGATCTGGATGCCAACGAATTGCCGATCAAGGCCGATGTTGCCGCACACACACTCAGACTTGCGGATAATCAGCGGATCAAGCTGTCAGGACCGGACAACCTTAAGCTCGAAATACGCGAACTGCCATCACCTTGATGATCATTGGCAAAAATGGCATTGAAATAAAAAACCATAAATTCTTTTCCCAAACAGCCTATTTTAGGTAAACTGCGCAGCTTATGGGGCTAGTGGCTGAATCACCGCAAATACAACTCACGGCAAGTGGGCAGCTCCGTCATTTTCTGACCGTTGAAGGCCTCCCCCGTTCGCTGCTGACTGAAATTCTCGATACTGCCGATTCCTTTATCAGTATGGAACAGCAGTCGGTGAAAAAAGTCCCCCTATTGCGCGGCAAGACGGTAGTTAACCTTTTCTTTGAACCCAGTACCCGAACCCGAACCACCTTTGAGCTGGCTGCCAAGCGGCTGTCCGCTGATGTGATCAACCTGAACATCAGCACCTCCGCGACCACCAAGGGTGAAACGCTACTCGATACCTTGCGTAATCTTGAGGCCATGGCCAGCGATATGTTTGTGGTTCGCCATTCCGATAGCGGTGCTGCCCACTTTATTGCCGAGAGGGTGACGCCCCAGGTGGCTATCATCAACGCCGGTGATGGCCGGCATGCTCATCCGACCCAGGCCATGTTGGACATGCTGACCATCAGAAAACATAAGGGCAATTTCGAGCAACTGAGTGTCGCTATTGTCGGTGATGTGCTGCATTCGCGTGTGGCGCGCTCCCAGATACACGCCATGCAAATTCTCGGGGTGCCCGATATCCGGGTCATAGCGCCCAATACCTTGCTGCCCTTTAATACTGAATCGCTGGGCGTGAGGGTCTTTAACAGAATGGCCGATGGCCTGGCTAACGTCGATGTGGTGATTACGCTACGTTTGCAGAACGAAAGAATGCAGGGCTCACTGCTACCCAGTGCCCACGAGTTTTACCGGCATTATGGCCTGACCCGCAAGCAGCTCAAACATGCAAAACCCGATGCCATTGTGATGCACCCCGGCCCTATCAACAGGGGGGTCGAAATTGAATCCGAAGTTGCCGATGGCAGTCAGTCGGTCATTCTGGATCAAGTCAGCAATGGCATTGCGGTGCGAATGGCTGTGATGTCTATGGCGATCAGCGGGCAAACCCTCCAGGCGGGGGAGGAAACTGGAAAGCTCCCCTCAGAAACGGGACCCGGGGCATATGAATAACCAGGCAATGTCGACGCTGATAAAAAATTCCCGTCTGCTGGATCCATCCAGCCAGTTTGACGCCGTGACAGACCTCTATATTGCAGATGGACGTATCGTAGCGATAGGCGAAAGTGCCGCTACATTTGCTGCAGACAACACCCTTGATGCAAAGGGTCTGATTACTGTACCCGGGCTGGTCGACCTGCAGGTTCGTATTCCTGAACCCGGGTACGAGCACAAGGGCACGGTGGCCAGTGAGACCCGCGCTGCCGCCGCCGGGGGCGTTACTTCGCTCTGTTGCTCGCCCGATACTCTGCCCATTATTGATACCCCCTCGGTCGCGACACTGATCCAGGATGTCGCAAGGAAGCAGGGGCTGGCGCGGGTATATCCGGTAGGTGCGATCACCAGAAAACTCGCCGGCTCTCACCTATCGGAATTGAAGGCGCTTGATCTGGCAGGATGTGTTGCCATGACCAACCTGCGTAAACCCTACGCCGATAACAGGGTACTGCTCGGATGCCTCGAATATGCAGCAACCCATGACATCACGGTATTTTTCAGTTCGATAGATACCGCACTGGCGCAGGATGGGTGCGCCCACAACGGTTCGTACAGCAACCGCCTCGGCTTGATTGGTATTCCAGATACCGCGGAAACAGTGGCCCTTAGCCGGGATCTGTTGCTGGTCGAGCAAACCGGCGTGCGCGCCTATTTTGGGGAACTATCCTGCGCGCGCTCGGTGGAGTTAATCGCTGCCGCCAAGGCCCGTGGCAGTAATATCAGTGCCGGGGTTTCAATTTACCACCTGATCGAGACTGAACAGGCGATTCAGGATTTCAACAGCCTGTACCACCTGCAGCCACCGCTGCGTACCGAAGCCGACCGTGACGCACTACGTGCCGGCGTTATGGACGGAATCATCGATGTTATATCGTCCAGCCATCAACCCCATGAGACAGCGGCAAAAATGGCGCCCTTCGCCGCCACAGAGCCGGGCATTTCCGGGATTGAAACCCTCTTGCCGCTGACACTGAAGCTGGTCGAGGCCGGCGTCCTTGATCTGACCCGGGTCATTGAATGTCTGGCCGGTGAACCGGCAAAAATTGTCGGCATCAATGCGGGTTCGGCGGGCATAGGAAATGTTGCTGACCTGTGTCTATTTGATCCACAGGAATCCTGGCAGGTGGACAGGGCCAACTTTTTTTCAGCCGGCCATAACAGCACCCTGTTGGGCAAGACGCTCAAGGGAAGGGTGAAATATACTTTTCTCGGCGGCCGGATCGTCCACCAGGCCTGAATTAACGCTGGTAATTGGCGTCCAGACTCAAGCTCCCCGCCGCTTCCATGGAATCTTCAAGATAGGAATCGGAATCCAGTTTGATCATCAGCCGCAGATCGTTCATTGAGTCTGCGTGGGCCAGTGCCGCTTCGTAACTGATGTTACCCGCCTTGAATTCCTTGAACAAAGACTGGTCGAAGGTTTGCATACCGGTTTCATTGGAGCGGGCCATAATATCCTTGAGCAAATGGATCGCTCCCTTGCGAATATGGTCCGCAATAATAGGAGTGTTGATCAGGACCTCCACAATCACCTGACGACCCTTGCCGTCCTTTCTGGGGATCAGTTGCTGGGCGATGATCGCCTTGAGGTTGAGCGACAGGTCCATCCATATCTGGGGGTGTCGTTCCGCCGGGAAAAAGTTGATGATTCGCCCGAAAGCCTGATTGGCATTATTGGCATGCAGGGTTGCCAGACACAGGTGTCCGGTATCGGCGAAGGTCACCGAGTGTTCCATGGTTTCCCGGGTGCGCACCTCACCGACCAGAATCACATCCGGTGCCTGGCGCAGGGTATTGCGCAATGCCACTTCAAAACTTTCTGTATCAATACCCACCTCACGCTGGGTGACGATACAACCGCCGTGCGGATGCAGAAATTCAATCGGATCCTCAACGCTGATAATATGGCCGTTACTGTTCTTGTTGCGGTAGCCGATCATTGCGGCCAATGAGGTTGATTTCCCGGTGCCAGTGCCGCCCACAAACATGATCAGGCCGCGTTTTTGCATGGCCAGTTCATTAACAATCGGTGGCAACAATAATTCTTCGGCGGTTGGAATCTTGGTCTGAATGCGCCTTAAGACCATGCCCACCAGATTGCGCTGATAAAAAGCACTCACCCGAAACCGCCCCACGCCCCGGGAGCTGATTGCAAAATTGCATTCGTGGTTAAGCAGAAATTCCTTGCGTTGCGCCTCGTTCATCGCCGCCAGGACACCTTCCCGTGCTTTTTCCGGACTCAGGGCTTCCTTGGTGACTGGATGTATCATGCCATCTATTTTGATACTTGGTGGTAAGCCCGCCGTGATAAAAAGATCTGAGGCCTTTTTGTCGACCATCAATCGCAGCATTTTATCCAGTTCCAGCATCACATTCTCCTTAGGCTATCAGGTCCCCTGATATTTTGTTTCCACCAACAATGCCATACATCAGGCTGTACTTCACTAGTCTATAATGCTGTTGGCGTTCTGTGCGAGCTTAAGGGCCGCATCCTTGGTGATCAGGCCCTTTTTCAACAATTCCTTGAGTGACTGATCCAGAGTGACCATTCCGTAACCCGCGCCGGTTTGAATGGATGAATACATCTGTGCCACCTTGTCTTCCCGAATCAGGTTGCGGATGGCCGGCGTGGCAATCATGATTTCATGGGCGGCAATTCGACCACCCCCGGCCTTTTTCATCAGGGCCTGTGAAATGACACCCCGCAGGGATTCGGAAAGCATCGAGCGTACCATGGATTTTTCGTCGCCGGGGAATACATCCACAATCCGGTCAATGGTCTTGGCCGCCGAAGTGGTGTGTAGGGTGCCGAACACCAGGTGCCCCGTTTCCGCCGCTGTTAGCGCCAGGCGAATGGTTTCCAGATCCCTCATTTCGCCGACCAATATCACATCCGGGTCTTCGCGCAGTGCTGAACGCAAAGCCTCGCTGAAACCGTAGGTGTCGCGATGCACTTCGCGCTGGTTGATAAGACATTTTTTGCTTTCATGCACAAATTCGATGGGGTCTTCAATGGTCAGCACGTGGTCATAACGGACATTATTGACATAGTCGACCATAGCGGCCAGCGTGGTGCTTTTTCCAGAGCCCGTGGGTCCGGTGACCAGAACCAGACCCCGCGGCAGCAAAGCAAGATCCTGAAAAACCTTTCCAAGCCCCAGATCCTCCATGGTCAGAACCTTGGTTGGAATCGTTCTGAATACTGCGGCCGCACCACGATTTTGGTTAAAGGCGTTGACCCGAAAACGAGCCAGCCCAGGCACTTCGAAGGAAAAATCCGTTTCCAGAAATTCCTCATAATCCTTGCGCTGCTTGTCATTCATGATGTCATAGATCAGGGCGTGAACTTCGCGGTGCTCCATCGCAGGCACATTAATTCGACGTACATCGCCATCGACCCGTATCATGGGGGGCACCCCGGATGAGAGGTGTAAATCTGAGGCATTTTGTTTTACGGCAAACGAAAGTAGCTCCGTAATATCCATAGTAAGTGTTCACCATTCAAATTTTTAATAATTAATGTTAGCCTTTGACTGACAACAGAAGCAGGCACTGAATGCAGTCACAGGCAATTATGAATCATTCTATTAGCGCTAACGTTGCAGCAGTGCGCTCGCGTATTCAGGCAGCAAAGGCAAATTCAGATCGTACATCGGGTATAGTACAGCTTATCACAGTTAGCAAGACACGGTCGGCAAATGAAGTAAGAAGTGCCTGGGGCTGTGGGCTTGAAAATTTTGGCGAAAGTTACCTTCAGGAAGCGCTGCAAAAGCAGCAGACACTTTCTGGCCTGCCGATCATCTGGCATTTTATCGGTCCGATTCAAGCCAATAAAACAGCCGGGATTGCCGCTCACTTTGATTGGGCACACAGTGTTGACCGGTTTAAAATAGCCCAGCGTCTCAATGACCAGAGGCCCGACGATTTGCCACCGCTCAATATTTGTCTGCAGGTCAATATCAGCGCAGAGCCGACCAAGTCAGGCGTTTCACTGGATAAATTGGCCCAGCTGGCGACACAGGTTAGTACACTGCCGCGATTAAAACTCCGAGGCCTGATGTGTATTCCCGCAGCGAGCCGGGACCCGCAGGCACTTTCGGATGATTTCGCCAGAATGAAACAGGTACTGGAACAGCTGAACCGGGGGGAATTTAACCTGGATACGCTATCGATGGGCATGTCAAATGATTTAGAATGCGCCATCAGGGCAGGGGCCACGATGGTGCGCATAGGCACAGCGATTTTTGGTCCGCGAAACTATTCTTCAACAACCAGTCCGTGACTGGCTAGCGGGGCATTAACATTGTCAGAAAAATACGCATCACTGGCTTTTATCGGCGCGGGCAATATGGCCAGCAGTATTATTGGTGGACTGATCGCCAAAGGGTACCCAGGGGATTTAATCTGCGCCTGCGACCCGAGTGAAGACCAATTGGCCCGGCTGGGTGACACGGCTCCTATAAAAACCACCACCGATAATAGCGAGGCGGTGGCAACCGCTGACATCATCATTCTGGCGGTCAAACCGCAGGTGATGCAGCAAGTGCTTGCACCCCTGAGTGATCTTGTACAACAAAACCAACCGCTGGTGATATCCATAGCGGCGGGCATTACCGTAGCCAACCTGCTGGGCTGGCTTGGGCCTGATCTGCCGGTGGTAAGAACAATGCCCAATACCCCGGCTCTGGTAAAACAGGCCGCCACCGGACTTTACGCCAACCCGTGGGTTAGCGCAGATCAAAAACAGTCTGCCGAACTGATCTTCAATGCGGTAGGTATCGCCTGCTGGTTTGAAAACGAAGCTGACCTGGATGTCGTGGTGGCCCTCTCCGGCAGCGGCCCGGCCTATTATTTCCTGGTCATGGAGGCGATGGAGAAGGCCGCCGTTCAACTGGGGCTTTCAGCCGCCGCCGCCCGCCAACTGACACTGCAAACGGCGCTGGGCGCGGCGCAACTGGCGCTACAGAGTGATGACTCGCCCGAAGAATTGCGGCGCAAGGTAACTTCCCCGGGAGGCACCACGCAGGCAGCTATCGCTTCTTTCGAGGAAGATGGGCTGGAAGATTTGTTTGCCCGGGCGATGAAGGCCGCCTATGATCGCAGTATCGAGTTGGCCGGTTAAACCCATTTAAAATAAGGAAAACTACTGAGTGGAACCTCTCGCCGCCGCAGGCATTTATATCGTTAGAACGCTGTTTGGGCTATATACCTGGCTGGTGCTGTTGCGCTTTTTGCTGCAACTGTCCCGTGCAGATTTTTACAACCCTATTTCCCAGGCTATTGCCAAAATCACCGATCCGGCACTGGCCCCGTTACGCCGCTTTATCCCCCGCGTGGCGGGGGTGGATGTCTGTGCGCTGGTATTAGCCGTCATCGTGCAGGTTGCGGCCATCTGCCTGATTTATCTGCTTGTTGGTCAGCCGATACCCGGTTTTGTAATAGTGATTGGCTGGTCACTGGTGGCCCTGCTTTCGATGGCGTTGAATATCTATTTCTTCGCCCTGCTGATCGTTATTATTCTAAGCTGGATCGCCCCACAATCAAGCCATCCGGGTGCGCTGCTGGTCTATCAGATTACCGAGCCTGTCATGCGCCCGGTGCGCAATCTCATCCCGGCAATAGGCGGTCTGGATCTGTCGCCGATCGTTATTTTTATTGCGATAAATCTGTTTGAGAAGCTGGTAGTTATCCAGTTGGCCGCAGCCTTGAACATGCCTCGGCAACTGGTTTTGGGCCTCTAGGGTTGGATGTTATCTGCAAACGGGAAGGCAGCCGGTTATTGCTGCAGTGCTATCTGCAACCGCGCGCATCCCGGGACGAATTTGCCGGTATCCATGGCAACAGTCTAAAAATCAGAATCACGGCACCGCCGGTTGACGGACAAGCGAATAAACATCTGGCGCGTTTTATTGCAAAACAGTTCGGGGTGGCTATGAGCCAGGTCCAATTGATGAAGGGGCAAAACAGCCGCCATAAGCTGCTGGCGATTCAATCCCCCGCCAGCATCCCTTCTTGCCTTGATGCCACGCTGTCATTAGACTGCAGCGAATAACCTGAATAAATCGCCTTAATGTCTAAAATACCTGAAAATTCTGTGGGCC
>JQIA01001980.1_pt1 | contig 10963 bp, 5 predicted proteins | sample 811431 | NCBI WGS metagenome assembly JQIA01 (sample SAMN02998118, study PRJNA258478) | marine sediment metagenome | biome: marine; feature: seafloor; material: sediment; isolation source: oil-polluted sediment collected from 3 locations (0.5 km, 0.7 km and 0.9 km)... | place: USA: Gulf of Mexico ... | reverse complement strand
GGGCATTTCTTATCGAGTTTATGGATTACCTTGTGACAGAATTCTCCGGTGAAGTCACCTCCGGCTCTTTTAATCATGGCAGGGTTCATATACTCAACACGAAAGTCCGCAGAACAAATATATATTGCATCATTCTGAGCTTCCATCATCGATCTGTATTTTTCTTCACTCGCTTTAAGAGCTACTTCTGCCAGGCGACGTTCTTCAATCTGGGCCATTAACTGTTTATGCTTTTCCATTAATTCTGCAGTACGGATGTCAACCTGTTTTTCTAAAGTTTCGCTCTCTTTACGTAAACGATCTTCAGCCATTTTTATCCGGAGCATTGCCTTAACCTGAGCCGCCAGTTCAAAACGGTCAATCGGTTTGGAAAGAAAAGCATCCGCGCCAATTTCCAGTCCTTTAACCCGGCTGGGAGAATCTGTGTTGACAGCCGTCAGCATAATTACAGGGATGTGATTTGTCTCATTCTTAGACTTTAAAAGGCGGCAGGTATCAAATCCATCCAGCACTGGCATGTTGATATCAAGAAGGATTGTATCTGGTTTATCAGTGCAGGCTTTATCAAGCCCAAGTTGGCCTGACGTTGCTGTAATAACGCTGCACTCCGGCATCATTGTTTTGAGGAGTGCGGACAGGCTCAAAAGATTATCAGGATTGTCATCTATTGCCAGTATTATCGGCATGCCGTCTCCTCTTTGGTTTTAGATTCTGTTGGCGTCATCTTAAATCAGTTCTTTAATTATTTTTAAAAGGTTATCTTTTCTTACAGGTTTTTTTAAAGTTGTAACGGCACCAATGAGTTTCGCTGTGTGCAGGTATCCGGCCGGGAGGATTTTACCCCCGCCGGATATGGCAATTATTTTTAAATCAGGGTTTATTTCAAGCAGCCCCGCAATAGTGGCAATTCCTTCCTTTCCAGGCATTACAATATCTGTAATAACCAGATCAGTGTTGTACTTTTGATAAAGCTTAATGCCCTCTTCACCTTCAGATGCCACAGTTACAGAATAACCTGCATTAGTCAGTAAGGTTTTCAGAAATGACCTTATCTGTTCTTCATCATCGATGACAAGGATATGCGTCATGGGGTTTGACCTCCCTTAGGATTGTTCAACAGTCGCCTTATTTGATACGTTAATTCACTTTTTATAACGGGTTTCATCAGAAAGCCGTCAATCCCCAATTCGCTTGCGTTTTCCTCGGTAATTTTTTCACTGTAGCCGGTACACAATATAACAGGAAAATTTTGTCTGATCTCTTTAAATTTAAGTGCCAGTTTATCGCCTGTCATCCCGGGCATTGTCATATCAGTAATAAGGATATCAAACTTGTCCGGTGAGGAACGGAACAGATCAAGGGCTTTCTGGCTTTCTTCTAAGGCCGTAATCCTGTAGCCAAGGCGTTCCAGTATTTGTTTCTCCATTCTGAGAACCGATGTCTCATCATCAACTATAATGATATGCTCATTACCGCCTTTAATCGGTGGCCTTTTTACCTGCTCGGTTTCTGTTACGTCTATTCCATTAGTGATCGGCAGGAAAATATCAAAAACAGTACCGTGCCCGGGAGTGCTTTCGACACGGATTTCACCCTCATAACTTTTAACAATACCATGGACGACTGACAGACCCAGGCCTGTTCCTTTTCCTTCTTTTTTTGTTGTGTAATAGGGGTCAAATATACGGTCAAGAATTTTCCTGCTGATTCCGGTACCTGTATCTGATACAGAAAAGTGTATAAAAGGGCCTGTGGTAAGGCTGTATTGTTGTGATTCTTTAAGACTTAATTGTTTTAAAACTATCTTCAGGGTCCCACCATTCTCTTCCATTGCATGGAAAGCATTTGTGATGAGGTTCATTGCTATTTGTTGAATATGTGTGGGGTCAACAAGAATTGCGCTGCAACCCGGATCAATATCCTGCTCAATCATAATTGTTGTCGGGAGTGAGGACCTCATCAGTTTTAATACTTCACTGATGATTGTATCCGGTTTTATATGTTGAAGATCCTTTTCAGTCTGATTGCTGAATGTAAGTATCTGTTTAACGAGGTCGCCTGCCCGAAGTGATGCTTTAAGAATCTCACTCAGGCTGTCATGGAGAACGCTTCCTTCAGGCGTATCATCCAGACTCATTTCCGTATGTCCGATAATTGGGAAAAGTATATTGTTGAAATCATGGGCAATTCCTCCTGCCAGAAGGCCTACTGCTTCAAGCTTTGTTGTCTGCTGCAATTGCAGTTCAAGTATGTGTTTCTCCGTCTCGGCCTTTTTTCTGTCTGTAATATCACGGATTATTGCTGCGAAAAACCAGTTCTTCCGTGACTGCCATGAGGATAAAGAGAGCTCTAATGGAAACAGGCTTCCATTTTTCCTGATGCCTTCGAGTTCCAGGGTTTTTCCGGTATGTCTCCCTTTGCCTGTTGAGATTATCCTGTTAAGACCCTCCATATGCCTTTGGTGAAAGGCTGAGGGCATAAGATTTGTAACCGGCTTACCAACTATTTCATGTGCTTCAAAACCAAAAATTATTCCGGCACCATTGTTCCACATTGTTATATGTCCATTCTGGTCAGCAATGACGATTCCATCGGGTGCAGATCCAATTAATGAACGGAAACGGTTTTCTTTTTCACGAAGATCAGTTTCTGTAAGCTTGCGTTCATCAATTTCTGCAATCAGCTGTTCCTGTTTTTTGACTAATTCAGCCGTGCTTTCAGCAACTTTTTTTTCGAGGTGCTTGCTTTCATTTTTGAGAATATCTTCTGCATACTTAATTCGAAGCATGGCTTTTACCTGAGCGCTTAGCTCAAATCTGTCAACAGGTTTTGCGAGAAAAGCATCAGCACCAGTTTCAAGCCCCCTGACACGACTGGCCGAATCCGTGTTGATGGCTGTAAGAATTATTACGGGAATGTGTTTTGTGGTTTGATCTGATTTAAGAATTCTGCAAACTTCAAAACCATCCATCTCCGGCATATTGATGTCGAGTAGAATTGTGTCGGGGTGCTCACTCCTTGCTTTGATAATGCCCTGCCTGCCGGATGATGCCCTGAGAACACTGCACCCGGGTATCATGCTTTTCAGCAGGGCGGAAATACTTATAAGATTATCCTCTTTATCATCGATGGTTAATATGACTGGCATCAGATTTTATCCTTTTGTTTCTAATTTCAGACCAAGTTGTTTTTCGATCGTCTCCAAAATTGTTGCAGGGTCTATCGGTTTTGAGATAAATTCATCGCACCCTGCAGAAAGGATTTTGTCTTTATCTCCTTTCATTGCGTGAGCCGTCAGGGCAATGATTGGTATTCGACGGGTTATTTCTTCAGACTTAAGCTTTTTTGCAATAGTATATCCATCCATGCCGGGGAGTGATATGTCTAAAAGTATTATATCCGGCAGATCCAGGAAAACTTTATTGAGTCCGGTTTTTCCATCATTTGCTTCAATTGTTATATATCTGTTTTTTAAAATAGCTTTTAATGTAAGCATGTTATCCGGGTTGTCCTCAATAATCAAAATTGTCGGCAGTTCTGTACTGTCTTTAGAAATTAAGGGGGTATTATTATTAACAATTTTCGGACTGATATCGATTTTCGTGTTGTCTGTAATCGTGTTCTCTCTTTCACCCATCATTATTTTAACTTTTTGCAGCAGCTCTTCACGTTCCACATCCCCTTTTTGAACAAGCTGCTGAATGTTATTTGCACTCAGTTTTTTAAAATCATCCGGTGTCAGATCTTTTGCCGTCAGGATAAGTACAGGTATTGTTGCCGTTTCTTCTGTGCCGCGTAATTTTTCCAAAACGGCAAACCCGTCAATTTCCGGCATCATTAAGTCCAGAATAATACCATCCGGTATTGTATGTTGAATAATTTCATAGGCCTGTTTTCCGCTATTGGCAGTAATAACAACGAAACCAGCATGCTCAAGAAACATTTTAATCTGAATAATAGCAGTTTCATTGTCTTCAACAACAAGTATTTGTTTTCCGGAAGGACTTGTAACGTCAGATTCAAAAGCCTCTTTTTTCTCAATTTCGACTAAGATTGTTTTAATTTTATTTAACAGGTCATCTGATGTTAAATTGTTTTTGTATAGAACCGATACAACATATTGGTTCAGCAACATTCTCTCGTCCGGGGTTATGTCTTTTGCTGTTAAAATTATGACAGGAAGCGTTATGGTTGAAGGGTCACTTCGTAATGCTTTCAGGACATCAAATCCGTTCATATCCGGCATTAAAAGGTCAAGAATAAGTACATCCGGCATAGATCTTCTTATCTCTTCAAGACAATTTTCCCCTGAGTCAACCCCGGTAGCGTGCAGGTTCTCACGGGAAAGCGTTCGCAAAATCATTTTTCGATCAACCTCACTATCATCCGTGACAAGAATTGAGTCCGGTTTTTTACAAATTTGTTTAATCATCTGAATCAATTCATTCCGGTTAACCGGTTTTGTAATATGCCCCACGGCTCCAAGTGCTATACCTGTTTTATAGTCGGCAGAGACGGATACTATTATGACTGGAATTCCAGCGGTTTTTTCATCGTTTTTTAATCGTTGGAGCGTCTCAAGACCATCCATATCAGGCATGAGCAGGTCAAGGGTTATGGCAAAGGGATTGTGTTTCTTTGCTAACCTTAGAGCTTCAGCCCCGGAATATGCTGTCAGGGTATTGTAGCCTTCAAGTGAAATGTGTTCTGCAATCAGCTCAGCAGCTCCGAAGTCATCATCAACGATAAGAACTGTTTTTTGTTTATCAGTGAAATCTTTTTCACGAAAAGGTATAGCTGCGGCTGTTGGTTCAACATTGCCACACCATTTTAACGGCAGCTCAAGAGTAAAAGTGGTTCCTGTACCTTTTTTGCTTTCAACGGATAGGTTTCCGCCAAGATTTTTGGCAGCTTTATGTGCAATTGCAAGGCCGAGACCTGTACCCTCATGAGATCTGGATGTTGAACTGTCAACCTGTTTAAATTCATCAAAAATATGCGGCAGTTCACTCTCGGGGATACCGATGCCGGTGTCGGTGATCTTTACACAAATACTGTTAACTATATCTGTTAATTGAACTGTTATTTTACCTTTTTCGGTAAATTTTACGGCATTGCTTATAATGTTCATGAGAATCTGGTGGACTCTTTTTTCATCACTTTGAATGTTTTTTTGTTTAGAGATCGATTCAACCTGCATGGACAGATCTTTGTCACGGGCAAGCGGGCGGAGGCTGTCTAAGATGTTTTCGACAAGTGTGCTGACCGGAAAAAAAGATAATACGACATCCATATATCCGGCTTCAATTTTTGCCAGGTCCAGAATGTCGTTAATAAGATCCAGGAGTCTTTTACCGTTGCGTTCGATCACATCGAGATACTCCAGTTCATCCGGGGCAAGCTTATGCGCTGCATCGCTTTTTAATACGCTTGAAAGTGCCATGACGGAATTTAGCGGGGTTCGCAGTTCGTGGCTCATATTTGAAAGAAAAACGCTCTTCATTCTGTTTGCTTCTTCAAGCTTGGAGCTCTGAATATCCAGTTCAATATTATGGTTTTTTAAATTGTCTGTCATGACCTGTAGTTCACGGGCCTGTGATTCAAGAAACAGGTTCTTTTCCTTAAGATCCCTGGCGAGAACAGCTCTCTTTTCTTCTGCTAAAAGATTAGAGAGTGCTGTGCCTGTTCCGGCTTGAATTTGTTCCATAATTGCAGCAGATGTATCTGAAAATTTGGTAAGGCTACCCAGGGTAATAATAGCTGCAGGCTTTCGATCAACAATAATTGGAATGGTGACGATGCTTCGGGGAATTGCGATTCCGGCAATTGTATTAACTGTGAAAACGGTTTCTTTTGGGATGTTATTTATGTAGGTCACTTTTTTTGTAGAGCAGGCTGCTGTAAATGAGCCGGCAATGGTGCTTTTGCTGATTGATTCAAGGCGTTCATTATCAAGACCTGAAGAATAGATCAGTTGAAAGCTGTCCCTGTCAGGGTCGATCAGATAAAAAGCACCAAAAGAGGCGTTTGTTATTGATAGAAGTCCTTCAGTGAACCTGGACGCGAATTCATCAGGTGTTGTCGATGCCACTATGATTTCATCCAGATCGCGCAAACATTTTTGTGTCTGTCTAAAGGCATCCACTGATTCGGTCATTCTATTGAATGCTCTGCCAAGAATTCCGTATTCGTCCTCTCTTTCAATCGTACTTCGTACAGAGTAATCGCCGGCCTGAATTCGACGTGCAATTTCTGATAGTTCCATGACGGGGTTTGAAAAATTCAGCGCAAGCGTGTGCGCAAGCACATAGGCGAACAAAGTAGCCAAAAGCAATATAATCAGGATATTGATTATCATCTTATGTATCGGGGCATATATTTCAGAAAGGTCCTGTTTTGCGACAAATCCCCAGCCCGAAAAAGGAAGATAGGTGTATGAGGCAAGAACCTTTTCCCCCCGGTAATCAAGCGTCTCAATAATTCCGGCATTCCCCTTTGAAGCAAGAACTGCAGGCTTTGCTTCAATTTTAAGCCTTAAGGGCGCATTGTCATGCCATCTCAGCTCATTCAGTGCCATGACGTCACTATTGACCAGAAGAGTCTCACCTGTTTTTCCCATGCCGGGACGTTCAAGGAGAAGGGAGTAGAGCGATTGTTCCAGATTGATTCTTGCCACAATTATCCCTGAATTATTTTGTCCGGTCTCTTCCAGGCTCTGGATCGGAATTGAAAGGCACATTGTAGGTTTATCCAGTTGTTTTGAATAATAAATATCTCTGAAAAAAAAACTCCCTGTTTTTAATGGCTCTGTAAAGAACGGCATATTTGATACATCCAGGCCTACCGATGTTATATCACTGGACATTGATACGATTCCGGTTGTGGCATTGATAATAAATATTTCGTGATATGCATTGTACTTTTTTACAAACAGATCAAGAGTTGAACGTGTGGATTTACGAGCATTTTGAATATTATGTATATTATTTGCTTTTTCAGTTGACGTAACAAGGTGCCGAATTTCTAAATCATCGGCAAGAAAACGGAGGTCGCTTTTCCGTTCTTCCATCCACCAGTTTAATTGGGACACCTTAAGGTTTCGGATAGCTGTCAGCTTATTGAAAGCTTCAGTCTTAATGGCAATGACCCGTTGATGATAGATAATGCTGCTGACAATTATGACGGGAAGCAATGCTGCAGTAAAAAACCAGAAGATCATTTGAGGTTTGATTTTTCTGAATTTTAGAAATCCTGGCATTGAAAACTCCTTTAAGGTGATAGAGGGTTGTTGGCGTAATTGAAAACATTTAATCTGAAATTTTCTTTTTCTGCCCATAGAGATTTGAGAATATCAGGGCGAAATTTATTTTGAATTACAGGCCATGATACAGACATGGGGATTTTTTTTATATTGATTAAAAATTGAAATTCCTTATGCAGTGGCCCATTATTTTTGAGATTCCTGGCTGCTACAAACGGGTTTAACGGTAACCCTATGATATCATTCATGGCAATGGCTGCAAAGTCATTTACTGAAAAATTTAACCTTGTTCCAAAAGCGAGTCTGCACTCCGAAATATTCCATTCAGTGGCGAGAAACAGGTTTTTTTGTTCGGCCTGTAGCCAGTTTATTGCTCGTATTTCCGCTGCTATTATGTGGGAAAGAGCCTTAGGATTATCTTTGTAGAGTTTATCAAGGAAATAAAAAAAACCTAATGAAATTCGCTGGTGGATGATAGTGCTGTTAGGATATTTTTTTAGTGCTACCGAGGGGGTAGGCTCCCATGCTGAAAACGCGGTAATATCACCATTGTTTAATGCCTCAGGCATTTCTGTGACTTCCATAGGGACCAATATTACCTGATGCTCGCTAAGTCCTGCGGTTGCAAGAATACGGAGAAGAGCATAATGAGCGTTAGATCCAAAGGCATAGCCAATACGTTTTCCCTTTAGGTTTTCGATCAGCATCTGCTGATTTGCCACAATAGATACAAAACCTTTTTGGATTAGTGACAGGATAACAATATCAAGAGAAGCGGCAGCGGAAAGTGTGGGCATGTCCCCCCCCATGCCTCCGTCAAGATCGCCCTTTTGCAGAAAAAAATTAATATCATCGCCTTTTAGAAAATTATAAAAATGAATTTTTATACCGAGGTTTGAAAGTTCGTCCACTAATATGGTATCTCTTTTCATGACTTCAGCGATAAGGCTTGCAGGAACATAGAGGGGCTGAACCCCAAGGTTTATTGTCGTATCATTGTTATTGAACTGATAGTCTGAATAGACAGGGTTCATTTTTATATTCGAGACGGGTTTTGACGCAGTAGGCATGTCATGAATGGAATGAACTGCATACAGGGTGCTCAGAATTATAAGAACTATTGAAATAAGTATTTTCCAATGAAAAGGTTTCATTTTACCTCTATTCGATTTTTTGGAAGATATTACAGCATTCATTTACTTTTTTGAAACGGGTCTGGTATTCAGGTGTCAGCATTTCTGTTTCGCCAAGTATAAGATAACCCCTTTGATTCAGGGATTTGTATAGTTTGCTGAATACTCTGTTCTGGAATACTGTGTCGTAATATATTAAAACATTTCGGCAGAGTACTAAATCAAAATTACCGAAAACACTTTCAGGCGGACAATAGCTCTTTTTATCCATAAGGTCATATTTTGAAAAGCTGACAAGTTGCCGGATGTGTTTTTTGAGTGTAAATGTGTCTCCTTTTTGTTCAAAGTATTTAAGGAATTCGAATCTTATATTATTCAGGCTTTCAGGGCGATATATGGCTTTCTGAGCGTTACTTACAGCCTTGTCAGCTATATCTGTTCCAAAAATACTGATGGGTAGTGAGGTCTCCAGATTCTTCATGAACTCTGTGATTACAAGTGCCATAGAATAGGCTTCTTCACCGTCTGCACAGCCAGCAGACCAGATTCGAAGCTGGCCTGCGGTTTTTATTTTATCAGAAATTACTCGCTGTAAAATTTTACTGACTATAAAATTAAAGACAAGTGGATCACGGAAAAAAATACTTGCCTTGATGATAAGTGTATTAACCAGCTCATCAAGCTCCTCAGGGTTAGAGCGGAGGTGCTTATAATAGTCGTTGACGGAACTTAAACCTGTTGCATCTAATCTCTGGTGTAGCCGTTTATTGAAAAGTGAGTTGCAATAACCTGAAAAATCAACTTTTCGTTGTTTTCGCAGGAATTGAACTATCCGGGTTGATTCATTAATAACAATAGCCTCGTAGAGAACTGAATTTCACGCATTCAGACATAATGTGATTGTTAAAAAATATGCTTATGGTTAGTTTGGATCTGTAATTTATTTAGGCTGTTACATTTTACATCGGGGGCAGGGGGGGTGTCAACAAAAAATCTGGTAACCGCTGATGCACTCAGTTGGGGAGTAGTGCAGCGCTGTTACCGAAGGCTTAAAGGGTTATTGCTACCATCAGCAAGAAAAATCACTTACTGTTTTGTGGAAAGTTACAATCGTGCCAAGAAGCTTCGCTGTATAAAGGTAGTTTTTTGCACGATTTTCCACCACCTGCCATGGCAATTATTTTTGCATATGATTCATTCAGGTAAACATCAAAAAACAAACCCTGATTCTGCTTACTCTCTACATGGATATCATCCATCTGGACAATTGAAATCGAATTTGAGCTTCAAGTACAGCTATTTGTAGATGAAGCTCAGCTTATTAAAATTGATACAAGGACAAGATTGTATTTGGAACGTGTAAAAGAATAGTTTTTTCATGATCTGAAAATTTAGCGGCGAGGTTAAGAGGGGTATTGTTATTTAATTAACAGGGAATGATATTTAGTTAATAGATATTGATATTTAATCAATTGTTGCTCTTTGAGGTAATTACCTCCTTTATCTGTAAAAAATATATTTGTACCTCAAGGGCTCTTGCATCCCGGTGTAGTGAAGTAGTGCCCCTGTTAGACCCCCCCCCCGCGTTTATGAGTAAATTACACGACTCTATCTTCTCCCATTTTTATTTGATTATGTAATTCAGGTTAGATGATTAATGTACTATTTATAATTTAAGACTTCTTAGTATGCTGGATTAATATAAACTTACAGTTTGGTTGTTTGTGGTGCGATTATTGCATGCAGAGGTAACAAAAATTTGTTTTATCTGATTTCTTATCGTTGTCATTTAAAGGTAGAATAAATAAAAAGCAGTTCTTCGCAGTTATTACAAATGGCGCTACAGCAAATCCGGATTAATTAAGAACACGATGTATGGCATTTCAATCTCGGCTGGTATGATATTTTAACTGATAAAGGGTTATAACATGAAAAACAGAAACATAATTATCGCAATATTAATCTTATTAATTTCAGGATCAGTTTTCACTTCCTGTGGTTCATCAGACAGTGAACTGGAAAAGGCCCTTGAAAGTGGGAATGTATCATCACATGGAGGTTTCAGCGTAACAGTAAACAGCGGTAGTGGTGACGGTAGTTACCTCTCCGGTGTGGATGTTGTCATTAAAGCCGACACAGCTCCGCCAGGTCAGGAATTTGACAAGTGGGTAGTAACCTTGGGCGATCCGGCACCGACAATTGTTGATGCCAGTGCTTCAAGTACTACTTTGACGATGTCGACAAGCGATGCTGCGGTAAAAGCAACATATAAAAACCTGCAATATGCCCTGACAGTCATTAACGGTACCGGCAGCAGCAATTACGCAGCCGGTGACATCGTGACGATTACAGCCAACGCAGCTTCCTCAGATAAGGTGTTTGACGTTTGGGTCGTAAATTTCGGTAGTCCTTCATTAGACAATGCCAATGCAACAAGTTCCACATTGACGATGTCGGCAAGCGTTGCTACAGTAACAGCAACATATAAAAATATAGAATATGCCCTGACAGTTAATAATGGTAGTGGTGACGGTAATTACGAAACTGCAGAAGTTGCCAACATCAGTGC